>FWWL01001751.1_pt1 | contig 49330 bp, 49 predicted proteins | sample 2228331 | NCBI WGS metagenome assembly FWWL01 (sample SAMEA103939775, study PRJEB20133) | metagenome | reverse complement strand
GTATTCATAACCACTTCCACTGGTTTACCCCAGAGCCTGCTAAAAGAAAAACGGGCTATGGCTGCATAAATAGAAGCAGTGGTATAGAGAATGCCGATAAATAGGAGGGCCCAACCCACACTTACACGGGCTCCATGGATGGTGGGCACAGTATAAAACCTTACAAGGATGTGGGGTAATCCCATTGTTCCAAGCATAAGGACCAAAGCTGACAGGACCCAGTTTAAGAGACCTTTTCCCCCACCAAAGGCCCTTGCCAGTGGCTCAGACCATAAAGGGGTCACTTTCTGAGCCACCTCAACGGATTGTATCTCTGTTATGACCTTACCATATTCGAAATGGGGTATGGGAAGGAGGCCTAAGTAGTAACCAGCAATGAACACTGGCAAGAGATACATGGTAATAAGAATCCAGTACTGTAAAAACTGAACCCATGTGATGCTTCGCCATCCACTTGTCCAGGCATAGGCCAAAGAACCAAATACACCAACAAAGACAGCTGCGGTGGCTGGAATACCGAGAAAACGGCTAAATACCACTCCCACTCCAACAAGCTGTGCGGTGAGATAGGTAAGGGATGTAATAAAAACCATGATAACAGCAATCACCCTGGCTGGTGGCCAGTGTCCTGAAAGGGTTTCAATAAGCTCGGGCACGGTGTAGGTTCCTGATTTGCGCACAAATGGTGCAATGGTAAAGGCCAGTAGTGTATACCCCAATGTCCACCCAATAATATAGGGCAAGGCATCATAACCCAGAAGGGCTATTATTCCAGCCATGGAGAGAAAACTGGCTGCAGACATCCAGTCTGCTGCTGTTGCTGCTCCGTTAACAAATGGAGAAATCTGTCTCCCTGCCACATAAAAGTCTGCAGCACTTTTTGAATGTAGGGTGATCGCAAGAACCAGATATACCAAAATTGAGCCAATAATGAGTACCAGGGAGGTTAAAAACTCTCCTCCTACGGGATAGGCAATTGCAGCAAGAATAACTACTATAATGGCTGAGATTAAAGTGTTTCTTGAAGTTGGTCTCATTACTTAGTACCTCCTTCTTCTAATTTTTTTCTCAATTCTTGATCAATGCCATTCATAACCTTCGCATACACAAATATTGTGATAATACCGATTACAATTACAATGAAGGCATTCATATACCAGTGAAGTGGCGGCATGGGACCAAGCTGAACATTTTTTAATGCTGGAGAAATTGCAGGTAGGATAATGGCGATGGTAATCCACACGAGCAAGCATACCACTGTAACCCGCTTAACCTTTCCCCAGTACCACGTTTGAATTGATTCTGGAACTTCTTTTTTCATAAGCCTACCTCCTTTAATGTTTTAATAGATTTGAGAACAACTCATGGAACCTTGAGAAACAAGGATTCATGAGTACATTCCAATTCTCCATTGGCACAATAAGTTATTAAAATAACCTGCTTTAATTCAACAAGGAAATCTCTGAATGAGGTGAGATCAACACTTTTATTTTGTTAACCCCACATGTGCTTACATCACCCCATCCAATGACCCCTTGAATATATTGTTCAATCCCGTTTACTTTACCTTGTTCTACTCTATAAGATATCAATCTGGCTATACTAGGTAAGAAGGGTATTACCATCAGGACATTTAAAAACTCTTTTCTTTTAAATATCTCACCTTTGTCTCCTACTAAAATTACATTACTTAAAAACTCCCTTTCTACGTTAGGCTGGTTTAACCCTGAAGTCTCTACATTGAAGAGCCAAGGCAGAATACCTTTCCCCATTTCATAGGCACACCGGGAAAGGAGATTTCCCAAGAAATACATCACAATCTCATTTCTTAATGCCTCTGCCTCATAAAAGGCAAAAATCTGGAAATATCCATGACTTTTTTCAATGGAGGGCCCTTCAGGTCTGATGGCAATCCTACACGGGATTAAAGAAGGAAGCACTTCCCCTTTTTTAAAGTAGGCAAGGATGCTACTAATAGAAGGGTTACGAAAGTAGGTCTTAATGGCAGGGGGTGTAATAAGGCAGGTATTTATCTCTTCCCCTGGGGCAGAGAAAGAAAATGGGAAAGAATCAAATTTTGATACACACTTCATGGAGAAATTTCTTCTGGTTGTTTTTTTAAGAAACAAAGTCTCTGTAAGACGAGAACTGCTATTAGAATATTCTTCACTCCGGCCAAAGGCCGGTTTGGTCTTTGAGCCTTGGGGTTTAAAAATACAAAGAATGTTACTATTTCTGGGTTTGTGGACATCTCTACCTGTATAAGTGTATCTATTGCGAAAATAAAACTTAAAAAAGAGTTCCTGCTTATTTAATAGATGGTTGTTTCCATCTGTAGGATCAAAGTAGCTAATTATTAGTTCATCAATGGCTTTGAAGACAATTACTGATAATTTAAAATCTGATGAGGTGAGTTGATTGTATTGTGGGGTTATTCGGTCCATTCTGTCTTCTGTTGGCTATAATCTATCTTTTGTCATCTCTCCTATCAGTGAAAACTTTCCTTTCTCATTGGGTAACCTTGGTCTCAGCTTTAATATTGCACTACAGTCCGTTTTTCAAGATATTTTTTTATGTATTAGGGTTACAATATTAAAATGTCACATGTAACTGCTAAATTGAAATGTCACACCACTGTTAACCCTTTGTTTTAAAACAAAGTTTAAAGGAAAGAGGAGAAGTGCCAACCAACACAAGAACTACGGCAATGTGAAGCACCTAGGCACACACCGTCAGGCTATTTGTCTCTAAAATAGATCAAAGAGTTAATTAAGCCTACTGTATAAAACACCTTTTATCAACGGATTTTATATCCCAAAAGATTATGCGGCCATGCTTTTGCACGCCTAACATGTTCAGTCTTTTAAGGGAAAAATTTATGATTAAGATTTTTTATAAGGATGTTGGTTTTCTTTCCTTGAGATCGTGTGCTGTGGTTTAATAAAGGGGGATATGGGGCAAGGTTCTCTTGTCTTAGACTTCTCCATAGAAAAGTGGTGGCTATTTCACCTCCATTTTTTCCTAATCGATATGTTTTGCCACAAGGCTGACTATTTAGGTGTTTAAGGTCCAAGACTAGTGTTGCTAAAATCAGGGAAATGGCTGTTAGGCCTGTAAATTGATTTCTGGTTGGATCTAAATCAGATGGTGGATTCCACCACTGTAAGGACCTGCCCAGGAAACAGGGACGAATCCTTTAGGTTATTGATCTCCATCAATTCTGTCAGGTCCATGTTAAACCTTTGAGCAATGGAATATAGAGAATCCCCTTTCTTTACAGTGTATCTTATGTGATTGACCTTTTTTAGAGAACTGGAGCTTTTTTCTTGTGTGAGGCTCACGATGGGTACCACCAGCCTTTGGCCAGCCTTAATTACACTCTTTTTCAGCTTATTGGCTGCCTTAATTTCAGGCACACCCACACCATATAATCTTGCAATACCCTCCAATGTCTCTCCCTTCTTGACCACATGGATCCTCTTATTTGCACCAGAACCTGTAGCTGCTGACACTTTGGCAGCATTATTTTTCTTTGAGGGCTGGGAGGCCTTGTTGGATGCCTTTGAAACCTCTGTCCTATTCATCTCTTTAGCTGCCTTACGTATGCTGTCAGGCCTCTCTTGGGGTATCTTGTCAAGGGCTGCGAGGATAATGTCAACCTTTCCTTTGGGTACCTTTAGCTCGTAGGGATAAGGTGGCGTAACCTGAGTTCTTAGCTCGGGGTTTAATTGGGCTAGAGTATCGCTTTCTAGTCCAGCGGTGCAGGCCAGGGTTTTTAAAGATAGGCTGGCCTCTGTCTTTACCACATCATATTCCATTGGGCTATCCACTTGAGGTAGGTTAAAACCAAATTTATCTGGGGAGTTCACTATGTGCAAGACTGCAATGAACTGGGGGACATAAAAGGCTGTTTCTTTGGGTAGCCTTGTGTAAAGGTCCCAGAAATTGTCTAGATAATCAATCTGCTGTGTTCTAATTACCCTTAAAACATTATTTTCTCCGCAGTTATAAGCGGCCAAGGCAGTGGTCCAGTCCCCAAACATTCCGTGCAATTCCTTTAAATACAGTATGGCTGCATCTGTTGCCTTTTCAGGATCCATCCTCTCATCAATCCAGTTATCCCTTTTGAGTCCATACTTGTGGCCCGTTGAGGCAATGAACTGCCACAGACCCAATGCCCTTGCAGGGGAAAATGCCCTGACATTAAATCCACTTTCTATTAAAGGTAGCCATGAAAGTTCTTCAGGTAGACCTGCTTCCTTTAGCTTTTTAACTATCATGGGCCTGTATAGGCCAGACCTAAGGTAGGCCCTCATGAAAAAATCCTTCAATGGCCCTTGAAACTTGCTCAAGGCCTCCTGCACATGCTCGTTCATTACCATTGGTATGGGGCTTTTTATACCCTTTGTGATGGTTGCCTTTGTGCCTTGTATCTGTACTATTCTTCTGGCAATGGTATAACGCAGATCCTCCACTGACTGGACTAAATCAGGATGGGCCTTCAGGTCAATGCTGAGTAATATGGCATAGGCCTTATCTAAGTACTCCAAGGCCTTCTTGGAATCACCCATCTGCCAGTGCTGAGATCCGGCCTGTGCAAAGGTCAAGGCCTCCCTTACGGCCTTTTCTCCACTGGCATAAGGTCTAGCAGGATCTAGTTTTGCTCCTTCATCTTCAGAGGCATATTCAGAACGATATCCATTTAAATCCTCTTGTGGTTCATGGGAAAAGAATGGAAGACTTGCGCACCCGGAAAGGAAGGCTGATCCCAGGATCCATAGGAGTAAAATCACAGTCTTTTTACCCATTTTTAGCTCCGGCTGGTTAGAAGTGTTAAACCATGAGCAACTGCCAAAAGCCTAAAAATAGTGGGAGTTTATTAAAATTGGAACAGATGTCAACCAAAAATATTAAGGCTCATAAGACCATATAACTCTGTCTCAGTTGCCCATATCCAAGTTTTTGGTTGCTGAAGTTCTCTTAGCCATGCTAAATATGTTACAAGTAGGATATTTGATACAAGCTCAAAGGAGCTTCCCATGCGGGAGACAGAGGTTTTAGTTATGGGTGAGGAAAATTAATTAAGTTATCCTAAAAGATGGTGGGTTCATAAATGTATCTACTCCCTATGATAGTAATGAGGGCTTTAAGAAGGTACAAGAACTTAGGCCAAGGACTGCTCCTTTGAGAAACCCATTGAAGCAAAGTCTTTCATGGTGGCTATAATAGGGGTTGTGACTGCCCTGGATTGGATCAACAAGGTACCAAATACGAGTCACGGCCCGTCAGGGAAGGGGTGCAGGCCAGGGAGCCAAGGTATAAAGGCCTTTGTTCTCAATGGGATAAGGCATTTTGACCGTGTTATAGATTGTGGACGGTGGTGGGTCTTAGGAGGTATCAGGCTCATAATAATGGCCTTAATAATCTGGGGTCAGCCCAGCAATAGCACGTTCATCTTAGCTGGTTCTCAGGTAAATTGGGGGACTAAAATACCTTGACAGTAAAAAGCAGGGGCTTATACTTCCAAATTCACTTTGGGACGATATGATTATAGATCTAAGCAAATTAAACGAGGAAAAAGAGCTGGAATTGATCTATCCCCCTCAATGGTGGATTAGGTCAGATGAAGCCGATCCTGTCATGGGCCTTGAGTCACCCCTGGTATTCAGTGCTACCTTGAGCCCTTTGGGGGAGAGGTTCCTTTTGGAGGGCAAAATACATGGTACCCTGAGGCTCAGGTGTGACAGGTGCCTTGAGGAATATCAGAGTGAGATAAAACAGGACTTTTTTCTTGTACTCACAAGAAAAGGGGGCCCAATGGAGTTGGACAAGGAGCTGGGCCCAGAGGACATCTGGGAAGAGCTAATCCAGGGTGACGAACTTGATTTAGACCCCATTGTTAAAGAGCAGGTATATCTTTTTTTGCCAATGAAGTGCCTATGTCATGATGGATGTTTGGGTATCTGCCCTAACTGCGGGTCAAACCTTAACAAGGAGGAATGCAGCTGTAAGTCCACCAAAGGGAATCCGGTTTTTCAAAAACTTGCAATACTGTTAAAAGGAGCATAAGAAAGATGGCTGTACCAAAGAAACGAAAGTCTAGAGCAAAGAGGGATATGCGCAGGAGCCACTGGAAGGTGGGGTTGCCTAACTTAGGTGAGTGCCCAAAATGTCATGAGCCAGTCCTACCTCACAGGGTCTGTCCTGAGTGTGGATATTATAAGGGCAAGGAAATAATAGTGGAAAAGCCAAAAAAGGAATAAGCCCTCATGAGGTTTGCCCTGGATGCCATGGGAGGTGACCTGGCACCAGAGGTGCCTGTGAAAGGTGCCCTTTTGGCCCACAAAGAACTGGGGGTAGAAATTGTTCTCATTGGAGATAAAGAGAAAATTATACCCATTCTACCAAAGGGGATATTGGAAACCGGGGGGATAGATATCATTCATGCCCCGGATGTAGTAAGGGGAGAAGACCCGCCAAAAAAGGCATTGGAAAAGAAGGGATCCTCCATATCCGTGGCCTTTCAGGCATATAAAGAGGGTTACGTGGATGGGATTGTAAGTGCAGGAAATACAGGGGCAGTAATTATGTCCGCGGTTGTGGAGATGGGGAGACTAAAAGGGATCTCTAGGCCAGCCTTGGCAGGGATATTTTCCATGGAGGAACCTTTGGTCCTGATAGATGTGGGTGCCACAACAGATGCAAGGGCAAGGCACCTGTATGAATTTGGGCTTATGGCAGAAGGTTTTTTAAAGACTTCTTTAGGGATAAAAGAACCAAGGATAGGCCTTCTAAACATTGGTGAAGAAAAGGGCAAGGGCAATAAGGTTACCAAGGAGGCAGATGCATATTTTTCCAAGTCGCGCTTTCACTATGTGGGTCATGTGGAGGGATGGGATCTGTTCAAAAAAAAAGTCCATGCCGCAGTGTGTGACGGGTTTGTGGGAAATATCCTTTTGAAGGCATTGGAAGGCTTGGGGGAGATGTTGGGAGAGATACTGGAAGAGGCCATGGACAGACAAAATGGTGAGGTAAGGCCCTTTATGGACAAGAAAAGGCTTTGGAGCTATGAGGAGTATGGGGGTGCCCCTTTATTGGGAGTGCCAGGCATTGTAATCTTGTGCCATGGCAGGTCCTCACCAAAGGCCATATTTAATGCAATAAAGATGGCCAAGATATACAAAGAAAAAGACCTGGTGAAAGGATTGTTAAAAAGTTTAGAGTCTGACTAAAAAATCTTGGGGAGGTAATTAGTATGGCAGATGGTTCAAGGGTAATTGTAATAACAGGGGGCTCAAGGGGAATTGGGAAGGCCACTGCCATGGCCTTTGCCTCTGAGTCGCCGAAACTGATATTGGTTCACTATGACCCAACTGAAGATGCCATGGAAGAGACCTTGGGCATGTTAAAGTCACAGGGAGTATATGCAGAGGGGCACAAGTTAGATGTATCAGATTATAAGGCCGTGGAAGAATTTTTTTCAGAGATCTTAAAGAGACATGAACGGATTGACGTGCTCATAAACAATGCGGGCATTACAAGGGACAAGCTCATTCTAAGGATGTCTGAGGAGGACTGGGACAAGGTTATAGATGTGGACCTCAAGAGTGTGTTTAACTGTTCCCAGATAGCTGTAAAGGCAATGGTAAGACAAAAAGAGGGTGCTATTGTAAACATCTCTTCTGTGGTTGGACAGACCGGGAACATAGGACAGTGCAATTATTCAGCTGCAAAGGCAGGCATAATGGGTTTTACAAAGAGCCTTGCAAAGGAGGTGGCCTCCAGAGGGATAAGGGTGAATGCGGTGGCCCCTGGTTTTATTGACACAGAGATGACACAGACAATACCTGACAAGGTTAAGGAGATGTTCATATCCAACATACCTTTAGGCAGGATGGGAAGGCCCGAGGAAGTTGCTGATGTTATTGTCTGGCTTTGTTCCCAAAAGGCAAGCTATGTGACTGGGCAGGTCATCCATGTGAACGGAGGTCTGTATATGTAGGGCCCTATGAGGCCTAAAAATAATATTGGGGAGGCGTAGATGGCATCAATAGAAGAAAGGGTGATCAAGATCATCTGTGAGCAGCTGGATGTGAAGGAAAAGGACGTGTCATTGGATTCTTCCTTTGTGGAAGACCTCGGGGCTGATTCATTGGATCAGGTGGAGCTTATCATGGCCATGGAGGAGGAGTTTGGGATCTCCATATCAGATGAAGAGGCAGAAAAGATCACAAAGGTTAGGGATGCGGTAGAGTTCATAAAGAGAGCACTGGGAGAAGCCTAAAAAAGGGAGGGGTTTATGGCCAGGAGGGTGGTTGTAACAGGTCTGGGGATGGTAACTCCCTTGGGCACTGGTGTCCAGAAGAACTGGGAGGCAGTTTGTGCCGGGAAATCTGGTATAGGGCCTATTACTAAATTTGATGCCTCGGATTTCCCCACCAGGATAGGGGGTGAGGTGAAGGACTTTAAACCAGAAGATTGGATGTCCAAACAGGAAATCAGGAGGTTCGATCCCTTTGTCCACTACGCAGTGGCCTCTGCCAGGATGGCCATGGAGGACTCCGGGTTAAAGGTGGATCCTTCCAATGCCCACAGGGTAGGGTGTATCTCAGGATCTGGGCTTGGCGGGCTTGCCATGTTGGAGTTCTATCACCAGACTCTCCTGGAAAAAGGATTTAAGAAGATCAGCCCATTTTTTATCCCTGGGATGATAGCCAATATGGCTCCTGGCCAAATTGCCATTGAATACGGGATGATGGGACCAAATATCTCCATTGAGACTGCTTGTGCTGCCAGTGCCCACGCCATTGGAGAAGGGTTTAGGTTGATAAGGGAAGGCCTTGCTGATGTCATGCTGGCAGGAGGATCAGAGGCAGTACTTACCCCCCTTGCCTTGGGAGGGTTTTGTGCCATGAGGGCCCTCTCCACCCGTAATGAGGAACCAGAAAAGGCATCAAGGCCTTTTGAGCTGAATAGGGACGGTTTTGTGATGGGGGAGGGTGCGGGGATCATGGTATTGGAGGAGCTGAACCATGCCCTGGAAAGGGGGGCACCTATATATGGGGAGGTGATTGGCTATGGAGCTTCGGGAGATGCCTACCATGTCTCTGCCCCACATCCTGAGGGTCTGGGGGCCGTCATCTGTATGAAGATGGCACTGGACTATGCTGGCATCAGTCCCGATGAGGTGGATTACATAAATGCCCATGGTACCAGCACCAAACTCAATGACCTCACAGAGAATGTGGCCATAAAAAAGGTCTTTGGCGAGCACGCCTATAAGCTTGCAATCAGCTCTACCAAATCCATGACTGGACACCTCCTTGGAGGTGCAGGGGTTATTGAGGCCATTTATACCGTACTCACAATTAAACACGGAATAATCCCCCCTACTATAAATTATGAAGAGCCTGATCCTGAACTGGATTTGGACTATGTGCCCAATATTGCCAGGAAGGCAGAGGTAAGAACGGCCCTTAGCAATTCCTTTGGCTTTGGTGGAACCAATGCCACCCTTGTCTTCAAAAGATATGAACCTTGAAGGCCATGTTGCGAATAATAATTGGTGCAGATCACGGTGGATTTGAGCTAAAAGAACTGATAAAGGCTCACCTTATAAAAAAGGGGTGTTATGAGCTGTTAGATGCAGGGACCTACTCCAAGGATTCCTGCGATTACCCCAAAATAGCCCATGAGGTGGTGGGCAAGATGTTGCAAGGTCTTTTTGAAAGGGGCATCCTTATATGTGGTACTGGTATAGGGATGAGCATAGCGGCAAACAGGTACAAGGGCATTAGGGCTGCCCTGTGCCATGACCACTTTACCGCGAAGATGGCAAGGGCCCATAACGATGCCAACATCCTGGTATTGGGTGGGAGGGTAATTGGGACTGCTGTTGCCCTGGAGGCAGTGGATGTATTTTTGGAGACAGGTTTTGAAGGGGAAAGGCATCTAAGAAGACTGAGGCTGATTGACAATGGAACAGCTTAGATGGGTGGATCCAGAGATATATGAGGCCATAAAAAAAGAAGAGGATAGGGAGAAAGGGTCCCTTGTCCTCATCGCCTCTGAAAACTATGCCAGCAAGGCTGTGCTAGAGGCACAGGGGTCTGTTCTTACCAATAAGTATGCAGAAGGCTACCCCAATGCCAGGTACTATGGGGGCTGTGAATATATGGACCTGGTGGAGGAAATAGCCAGGGAGAGGGTTAAAAGGCTTTTTTCTTGTGATTATGCCAATGTGCAGCCCCACTCAGGTTCTCAGGCCAATATGGCCATATATTTTGCCTTTATGGAACCAGGGGATACCTTAATGGGCATGAGCCTTAGCCACGGCGGCCACCTAAGCCATGGGAGCCCCGTGAGCTTCTCAGGGAGGGTGTACAAGGCAGTAAGTTATTCGGTGAGGGAGGACGATCATCTAATTGATTATGATCAGGTGAGGGATCTTGCCAAGAGGCACAGGCCAAAGATCATAGTGGCAGGTGCCAGTTCTTATCCAAGGGTAATAGATTTTAAGGCCTTTGCCCAGATAGCCAAAGAGGTGGGTGCATATTTCATGGCAGATATTGCCCACATAGCTGGCCTGATAGTGGCGGGTTTGCATCCATCACCAGTGGATGATGCAGACTTCGTAACATCCACCACCCACAAGACCTTAAGAGGACCGAGGGGCGGTCTCATTTTGGCCAAGGGGGAATATGGTCAGAAGATAGACAAGGCCATCTTTCCAGGCCTCCAGGGAGGGCCATTAATGCATGTGATAGCAGCAAAGGCCGTAGCCTTTAAAGAGGCGCTCTTGCCTGAATTTGCCCAATACCAGCAACAGGTGCTCAACAACAGCAAGGCCCTTGCAGAGAGGTTGATGGAACTGGGTTTTGACCTGGTCACAGGGGGGACAGATAATCATCTCATCCTCGTGGATCTCACTAGAAAGGGTATGTCTGGGAAAGAGGCAGAGGATCTCTTGGGCAGGGCAGGTATAGTGGTAAACAAAAATACAATACCCTTTGATAAGAGGGGTCCCCAGATTACCAGCGGCATAAGACTGGGAACCCCGGCCATTACCACCAGGGGGCTCAAGGAACAGCACATGGCCCAGATTGCCCTTTGGATAAATGAGATACTGAGCACCAGGGACGAAGAGGTAATTAAGAGGGTAAAGGCAGAGGTCTGGGAGGTCTGCCAGGCACACCCCATATATCAGTAACCTCATATGTTGAGACCCTCTTGGCAAGATTATTTTATGGGCATTACAAGGATGGTTGCCACAAGGTCCACATGTTTGAGAAGAAAGGTGGGAGCCATTGTGGTGAAGGAAAAGAGGATCCTTGCCACAGGTTATAATGGGGCCCCTTCTGGACTAAGACATTGTGAGGATGTGGGCTGCTTAAGGGAGAGCTCATCCATACCTTCTGGCCAGAGGCACGAACTGTGCCGTGGTTTACATGCAGAGCAAAATGTCATAGTCCAGGCTGCATACCATGGGATAAATATCTCAGGTTCTGATATCTATTGTACCAATAGGCCTTGTTCCATATGCACCAAGCTCATAATAAACGCAGGTATAAGGCGTATATTTTTTGAGCAGGACTACGAAGATCCCTTATCTGATCTCCTACTGGAAGAAGCGGGAGTAGAGTTGATAAGACTAATACCAGGCTCAGGTATCATGGTCTAGGGAATTCCCTTTCCAAAGTATAACTCTTCAGGTACCCTTTATGAAATGCCCTTTTTGTGGTGAAATCTCCAACAAGGTAGTAGACTCAAGGCTCAGCAAGGAAAAGGACACCATAAAACGCCGCAGGGAATGTAATGCCTGTGGCAGGAGGTTTACCACCTTTGAAAAAGTAGAAGATATAATGCCCATGGTGGTGAAAAAAGACGGGAGAAGGGAGCTGTTTAGCAGGAAGAAGATAATTGAAGGAATAAAGAAGGCATGTGAAAAAAGGCCCATAAGCATGGAACAGATTGAAGAATTCGCAGATGAGTTGGAGGCCCACTTCCAGGACATGGGTAAGAAAGAGATAAAAAGCTCAGAGATTGGAGAACTTGTGGTTTCCAAGCTAAAAGAGTGGGACGAAGTGGCTTATGTGCGATTTGCTTCTGTATACAGGCAGTTTAAGGACATAGAGGAGTTCATGGAGGAACTCAAGGGTCTTCTCAAGAGCAGGATAAGGGAGGAGAAGAGTGATCAGCCCCAATGACATGGATTCCTATTATATGAGGCTTGCCCTTAAAGAGGCCTCTAAGGGAATTGGTTATACCTCCCCTAACCCCACCGTTGGGGCCGTGATTGTGAAAGAGGGCAGGGTAATAGGAAAAGGGTATCATAAAAGGGCTGGTTTACCCCATGCAGAAGTGGAGGCCATACAGTCCTGTAGGGAGTCTTTAGAAGGCTCCACCATGTATGTCACCTTGGAGCCATGCAATCACCAGGGCAGGACTCCGCCATGTACCAAGGCCATCCTGGAGGCGGGTATCAGGAGAGTGGTCATAGGGGTGAAAGATCCAAATCCAAATGTGAAGGGTGGAGGGGCAGAGGAACTGAAGAGGCATGGGATAAGTGTGATAACAGGGATTCTGGAGGAGGACTGCAAGAGGATAAATGAGGGATATTTCAAATTTGTAAAGACCGGCTTTCCCTTTTTGGTGGCCAAGGTGGCCATGACCATGGATGGGTTTATAGCCACCAGCATTGGTGAAAGCAAATGGATTACAGGGGATGAGGCAAGGGTCCTGGTCCACAGGATCAGGGACAGGGTAGATGGAGTCATGGTAGGAGTGGGGACTGTGTTAAAGGACGATCCAATTCTCAATGTGAGATTAAAAGACAAAAGGCCCTGGGACCCGGTGAGGATTGTTCTGGATACACACCTCAGAACCCCCACCCATGCCAGGGTGATCAGGGAGGGCGCAGGCAGGACCATTATTCTCACAGGGGATCATATCTCATCAGAGGCCCTCAGTTCATATGAAGGGGATAGGTGCAATATAGTGAGATGCCCTACCAAGAATGGGAGAATTGATATTAAAGCAGCGGTTCAGATCCTGGCAGGACTTGGTCTGGTTACGATCATGGTGGAAGGTGGTGCTAACCTCTTGGGTAGCCTTGTTAGAGAAAGGCTTGTGGACAAGTTTTACATTTTTTTTGCTCCTAAATTATTGTGCGGGGACGATGGTGTTCCTATGATAAGGGGAAAGGGTGTTGAAAGGATTGAAAAGTGCCTTAGAGTTGAGGAGATCAAGGTGGAACGGGTGGGCAAGGATATCCTTGTGTCTGGTTACCCCCTTTATCCCGAATCCTGGAATATTTGGGAGTAATTTATGTTTACGGGGATAGTGGAAGGGCTTGGAGAGATATCCGCTATCAACAAAATAGCTGAAGGATCAAGGTTCTCCATAAGACCACTGTTTAGGCTGGATGACCTTAAGGTGGGTGACAGTATTTCAGTGGATGGAGTTTGTCTCACTATTGTCATGTTGGGTAATGGGGTATTTCACACAGATGTCTCCAAGGAGACCATTAGCAGGAGCACCCTTGGTGAACTGATTCAGGGCCATCTAGTAAACCTTGAAAGGGCACTGAAGCTGGGAGACCGCCTTGGGGGCCATATTGTTATGGGCCATGTGGATGGTATTGGAAGAATAACAAGGCAATACCCTGTGGAAAGGTCTGTTATAATTGGCATTAAAGTTGAAGAAAGGTTATCAAGATACATGGTGGAAAAGGGGTCAGTGACAGTAAACGGCATAAGCCTCACAATAAACAGGTGCGAAAAGGGTTACTTTGAGGTAAACATTATACCCCATACCTACCAGGCCACAAACCTAAGGTATAAAAAGGTGGGAGATAGTGTAAATATTGAGGTGGACATCCTTGCAAAGTATGTGGAATCCTTGCTGGGCAAGGATTTCGTATCCAGGACTGTGGGAGGCTCCACCTTGACAGAAGAAAAACTCAGAGAATACGGGTTTGGAGATTAGAGATGCCTATAGCCAAGATAGAAGAGGTCCTAGAGGACCTAAGACAGGGCAAGATGATTATCCTCGTGGATGATGAGGATAGGGAGAATGAAGGTGACCTCACCATTGCAGCAGAAAAGGTCACGCCCGAGGCCATAAACTTCATGGCAAAATATGGAAGGGGCCTCATATGCCTGGCATTACACCCTGATATTGTTGAGAGGCTGAAACTCCAGCCCATGGTGAGTACCAATACCAGTAAGTTTCAAACTGCCTTTCTCACCAGTATCGAGGCCAGGCACGGGGTGACCACTGGTATATCAGCCTATGATAGGGCCCATACCATACTCACAGCCATTGCCGATAATGCAAGACCAGAAGACCTGGTGTCCCCTGGCCATGTATTCCCTTTGAGGGCCAGGAGGGGTGGGGTACTGTTTAGAGCTGGGCAGACAGAGGGTTCTGTTGACCTTGCCAGGCTTGCGGGACTAAAGCCAGCTGCGGTGATCTGTGAGATCATGAAGGATGATGGCACAATGGCCAGGATGCCAGATCTGGAGGTCTTTGCCCAGGAGCATGGCCTAAAGATTGCTACAATAGCAGATGTTATTGCCTATAGGCTTCGGAACGAAAGGTTTGTGCATATTGCTGCCCAAACCACCTTGCCAACAAGATTTGGAGAGTTTAAGGCGTATGCCTTTATAAATTCCATAGACAACTATGAACACATTGCCCTTGTCAAAGGGGAGATAGACACCCAAACCCCTGTGCTGGTAAGAGTACACTCCCAATGCCTTACAGGTGATGTATTTGGTTCTTATAGGTGTGATTGTGGGGAGCAGCTGGAGAAGGCCATGGAATTGATCTCCACCGAAGGCAGAGGTGTGCTCCTATACTTGAGGCAGGAGGGTAGGGGGATTGGCCTTGCAAACAAGTTAAAGGCCTATGAACTTCAGGATAAGGGCCTGGATACTGTGGAGGCAAACAAACACTTAGGTTTTGAGCCAGATCTGAGGGATTACGGTGTTGGGGCCCAGATCCTGGTTCTCCTCGGAGTAAAAAAGATGAGGCTCATTACAAATAACCCTAAAAAGATTAAGGGATTGGAAGGCTACGGCCTTGAGGTGGTGGAAAGGGTTCCCATTGAGATCCAGCCCAGGGAAGAAAATGTAAAATACCTTATCACAAAGTGCCAGAAGCTGGGACATTTAATGAACTTATTAACTCTCCAGAAGAGATGATGTGGAGGAAGAGGTGAATATTATAGAGGGAAGGCTAAATGCCGAGGGCTTTAGTTTTGCAATTGTGGTGAGCAGGTTCAATGATTTCATATCCCAGAGGCTCTTGGAAGGGGCTGTAGATAGCCTGGTCAGACATGGGGCTTCCAAGGAAAAGATCACCGTTGTGAAGGTACCAGGGGCCTTTGAGATACCCCTTGTGGCAAAGAGAGTGGCAAGGAGCCAAAGGTATGATGCTGTGATTTGTGTTGGTGCCGTGATCAGGGGTGCAACCCCCCACTTTGAATATGTGGCATCAGAGGTGGCAAAGGGGATTGCCCTTGTTTCATTAGAGACAGGTATCCCTGTGGCCTTTGGAATCCTTACCACAGACAACCTTGAACAGGCCATAGAAAGGGCTGGGAGCAAGGCAGGCAACAAAGGCGCAGAGGCAGCTATGGCTGCCATTGAGATGGTGAACTTACTTAAAGAATTATAGGCCTCTATTAATAAATTCCAGGTAGCCAGCTTTGGACATATTTCTCTTTTTGAGGCCTAATATTTTGATTATTTCGTAAGGTTGACAAATATGGCAAAGAGAAGAACCTCCAGGGAGATAGCACTAAAAATCCTATTTCATCTTGAGTTTAATGAAGAGCCTTATCTCTCTGCTATGGAGAGGCTTTCAGTCCTTCACCAATGGGATGAGGATGCTCTAAAGTACGCAAAGGAACTCATACAAAATGTTATAGAACACAAAAAGGAAATAGATTCCTATATAATCAAGGCCTCCAAGAATTGGCGTCTTGAGAGGATAGGTATTATTGAGCGATGTATCCTCAGGATGGGAATTGGAGAACTGTGCTATATGAGAGAGAATGTACCACCAAAAGTGTGTATAGATGAGGCTGTAGAGCTAGGTAAGATGTATGGAAACGGAGAATCAGCTGCCTTTATAAACGGGATAATGGATTTTATCTACAAGAACTATACAAACCAATCTCATGAGGAGTGCATCAATTTCAAGGAACAAGGGGGAATGAATGAAGTACAACCCATCAGAGATTGAGATAAAGTGGCAAAACTACTGGGAAAAAAATAAAACATTTAAAGTGAGTGAGGATCCAAAAAAGCCAAAATACTATCTCCTTGAGATGTTTCCATATCCATCCGGCAAAATTCACATGGGACATGTTAGGAACTATACAATTGGAGATGTTGTGGCACGATATAAAAAGATGCGAGGTTTTAATGTACTTCACCCCATGGGCTGGGATGCATTTGGACTTCCAGCAGAAAATGCAGCGATAGAAAATAAGACCCATCCTGCAAAATGGACCTACAGCAATATTGAAACAATGAAGCGGCAACTTAAGCGCCTAGGCTATAGTTATGACTGGGATAGAGAGCTGGCAACCTGTGATCCCTCTTATTACAAATGGGAACAACTTGTATTCATAAAGATGTTTGAGAAAGGCCTGGCCTACAAGAAGAAGACCTTTGTTAACTGGTGTGAGAAATGCCAGAGTGTCTTGGCCAACGAACAGGTGGAGGATGGAAGATGCTGGAGACATACGGACCAGGAAGTGGTTGTGAAGGAAATGGAGAGCTGGTTCTTAAAGATCACAGACTATGCCGAAGAGATACTAAAGTGGTGTGATGAGTTGTCAGGATGGCCTGAAAAGGTCCTTGTGATGCAAAGGAACTGGATCGGCAAGAGTTTTGGTGCCTTGATTAGATTCCCCATTGAGGGGACAGATGATGCCCTTGAGGTATTTACAACACGTCCAGATACAGTGTTTGGGGCAACCTTTATGTGTATTGCCCCTGAACACCCAAAGGTAAAAGAGCTGGTAAAGGGCTATGAAAAGGAAGGAGAGGTCCTGGAATTTATAGAAAGGACCCTTAGGATAAAGTCCTTTATTAGGACAGCAGAGGATACAGAGAAAGAGGGGTTATTTACAGGTAAGTATTGTATAAATCCCTTTACCGGGGAAAGGATCCCCATCTTTGTGGCCAATTTTGTGCTCTACGAGTATGGCACTGGTGCGATCATGTGTGTCCCTACCCATGACCAAAGAGACTTTGAATTTGCAAAAAAATACGGACTACCCATGCGTATTGTAATAATGCCTCCAAACAATACCTTGAAAGAAGAGGAGATGGCCCAGGCCTATGAAGGAGACGGGTATCTGGTAAACTCTGGGGATTTTAATGGTCTATGGAACAGGGATGCCATAGAAAGGATAGCGGATTATTTGGCAGAGCGAGGCCTTGGTGAGAAGACAGTACGGTATAAGCTAAGGGATTGGGGGATCTCCAGGCAGAGGTATTGGGGGGCACCCATACCCATTGTGTATTGTGATAGGTGTGGCACTGTGCCAGTGAAGGAGGAAGACCTCCCAGTGGTCCTTCCACTGGACCTGGAAATGAGGGAAGACGGCAAATCACCACTTCCCTTTTCTCCAAGCTTTTACGAGACCAATTGTCCTAAGTGTGGAGGAAAGGCCAAGAGGGAGACAGACACCATGGATACCTTTATGGAGTCCAGCTGGTATTACATGAGGTATGCATCCCCTGACTATGACAAGGGTCCCTTTGACAGGGGAAAGGTGGACTATTGGCTACCAGTGGATCAATACATCGGGGGGATCGAACATGCCATCCTACACCTGCTCTATTCAAGGTTCTATACCAAGGTCCTGAGGGACTTGGGCTATATAAGCTTCTCAGAGCCCTTCACTAGACTTCTGACCCAGGGAATGGTATGCAAAGAGACAACCCTTTGTCATGAGCATGGCTATCTATATCCCTATGAGGTGGAGGAAAATAAGTGTAAGAAGTGTGGGGCTGAGGTCATAACAGGGCCTTCCATAAAGATGTCTAAATCCAAGCGAAATGTGGTGGACCCAGAGGAGCTGGTGGATAACTACGGAGCAGATACCCTGAGGATGTTTTGTCTCTTTGCCTCCCCACCGGAGCGGGACCTGGAATGGAGTGAACAGGGAGTGGAAGGAGCGTTCAGGTTTATAAATAGATTGTGGAACCTGATCCTGGACAATCAAAAAGATCTCCAGGTCCAAGAGGTATATGATCCCTTAGAATTGTCCCCTCAATTAAGGCAGCTTAGATTCAAGACCCACCACACAATAAAGAGGGTGACAAATGATATAGAAGACAGATTTCACTTTAATACTGCCATTGCTGCCATAATGGAACTGGTGAACATGATACAGAAGGCCCTAACAGAATTTCCCAGAGACAAGTATTTCTGGCCTGTGGTCAAGGAGGCAATAGAAACCACACTCATTATGTTAAATCCTGTTATACCCCATGTCACAGAGGAGCTGTGGGAAAAACTGGGCCATAAAACCAGGATTTACGATCTTCCATGGCCTCGATGGGACGAAGATGCACTGAAACAGGACAAGAAGCTTGTAATTATTCAAGTAAATGGAAAGGTGAGATCCAAGATAGAGGTGGAAAGTGAGATAGAAGAGGATAGTCTTAAAGAGAAATGCCTTAAGGATCCAAGAGTACTCAAATTTATTGAGGGTATGCCAATAAAAAAGGTTATTGTTGCACAAGGGAAGCTAGTTAACATTGTGGTGTAATGTGGCAAAGAATGGTTTATGATAAGCATAGAACAAAAAACCTACTTTTGCACCTTGTTTTACTTATTACAGCTGTTGGATGTGGTTACAAACTTGCTGGATATGAAAAAGGTGAAATAAAAAATGCAAAGGTCATTGCTGTTTCAATAGTAGCTACCACATCTACAATTCCGAAACTTGAATGGTATGTGACAGATGAAATCAAGACTGTACTCATGAGAAATTTTGGGTATGTGATTGTACCAGAACAAGAAGCAGATTTTGTATTGAACATTAAGATAACAAAGTTAAGTACCGAACCGAGTGGCTATACTACAAAAAAATATAAAGTCTATTCTGGGGAATCAACATATGCTGTGTTGAGCTCTAATAGGCTTGTTATGTACTTAAAGGCAGAACTTGTTAAGACGATAAGTAAAGAGACTATTTGGTCTGAAAAATCAATCATTGAAAAGGAATTATATAATGTTGATAGTGATCCATTTGTGACGGAAAATAATCTCAGATCAGCTATATCTAAAATAGCAGAAAGGCTTGCTAATATGGTCTATACTGCAGCATTAAACAAATTTTAAGTTAAAAACCCAGCTATGGATTAGATTCATAATATTTCAAGGTGAATATTCATATGGAATCTTTGCCACTGGATAGAAAATACATAGGAAGGTATTCACCTAAAAATTTTTGGTGTTGTCTAAATTACAAAAAACCAGGCACAATGTTGAATTTTGAATTTTGAATGTTGACCACTTCGTAAGTGTAAAATCAGAAGGGAAAATTGTGTGAGGGGCTATCCCTCCCCAGCCAGACCTATTACCCACAGTGCATAGCAAGAACTTTGTGTGTGATGGACACCCGCCGGCGCCGCAGCATCTGCTCAATGGCGTTGAGACCTTGATCGCCAAGGCCAGGGAAAGGGACAGCGTCGCCGTTTTGCACGTCCTGGGGAGGCTGGTACTTGAGTATCAACCCTAGCATGACATTTCCCCCTACAACCTTTGGTCTTGCCCCTCCCTGTTCCACTTCCTAAGTGGAAAAAACCTCAACTTGCCTTATTCTATCCGCTATGCCATAGGAAAAGTCTTTGACCTTGCAGCCTTCATCACCGGCTGAAAATTCCCCATCAGTTCAATACGCATCAAAAAATTCTGCTCCATCACCATTATTACACTTCGTAAGTGTTTCACTTCGTAAGTGTAATTTGGCTTTGAAGGAAGTATAGCGATGAAGATAGATTGTGCTTTTCGAGACCTTCCTTTATTGTCCTGCATCTCTCTATGTCCTTTAGTATCTCATACTTCTGCTCTGGTGTGAAAACCTTTTTGGTCTTTTGGACACCCGGTCCAATATCTTAGTTCTCTTGGCTTATTGGGCGCTTTATACCAAGAGTGTTCACACAAAAATAGGCCATTTTCTCTAATAGCATAAAAAAACAGGTCAATAGGGCTTCAGTTCAAATAACTTCTTTTTGTCAGTGCACACAATCCTGTAGTATTGATCCTGTGGTACATAGATGTACGGTACGTCCTCATCTCTCCTATAAAGAAAATGGCTTAGTATCATCCTATTTACCGCCCTATGCCCGATTATCATTATATTTTCACCAAAATTACTTAAATAAAGGGCCTTTTTTATTCCTATATCAATCCTGGGTTTCATGGTTACATACCCTTCACCATTAGGGTAGATGTAATTGTATTTATCTAGCTTTCTGGCATTATAAACCTCTGGCATTTTTATCTTGATCTCTTCATAGCTCATGTTTTCACATATCCCACTGTTTATCTCATCAAATTCCTTAAGGGGGATGACTGTGCAGGCTTTTTGATAGCTGGCAATGATTTCTCCTGTCTGAATGGTTCTAATTTTGGTACTGGTATATATCCTGGGGATTTTTTTTGTGGAAAAGTGTTTACCAAGTCTATGGGCCTGCAAAATTCCATTCTCAGTTAAAGGTGAATCGCCACCTATCCTATTTTCAAGGTTGTGATAAGTCTCTCCGTGCCTAACAAGATAAAGAGATTTTACTATATCTGTTACCAATAGGTCTCGCAACAAATCATAGTAAGGAAGGGACTCAGATAAGACTTCTTTTAAAATCTTACTATTCAATGAGTCTAACTTAATGTAATTCCTTTCATTTGAAAGTGGTGTATAGATTAGTTTATAGTAGTCGATCCTTTTTTTAAAAGTTTCCATTGCAAAGGCCTTGTCAAGGCCTTTAAATTCACTGGTTGCAATTTTTTTTAATATGTTAGCATTTAATATCTCGGCATTTTCGTTTATGCATTCAATGAATAATAGAGGATAGTCTTTAAACATATTCGAAATAATCTCTCTCCTCTTTTTGCTAACATTTGTAGCATCCAGGATTGCCACATTTCCGCCCTTGTCTAAAAAGTTCATGGCAGCACTAAAGTTCATCATGGCTATCTTTTCCCTGAATGCAGCGCCTTCTTTGTTGGATGGGTTATAAAACTCAGCAAGGGCTGTGTTCTTGGGACCAAGCCTTCTACGCAGGGCACCATTATTAAACACTTTGCAGCTTATGCTTGAGGACATAAGACTGTCCTCGATCTTTTTGGATATGGTTGACTTTCCCCTGGCAGGGAGTCCCACCATGGCAATTACCAGTTTGTTGTTATTCACTTAATCTTGTCTCCCATTGGTTTTTTCTGTGCCTTATGTTACAAATTTAAACTAGATAGGTGAGGGTTCAAAGAAATAAATTGGGGGCCTTCCATGTATGTGCCAAGATACATTGATGCCTTTAAGACAGGCAAGTTGGAGGCGGCTATAAGAGACCTTGTATCAAGGCTGGAGGCCTGTAATTTGTGCCCCAGGGCCTGTGGTGTGGATAGGAGCAAAGGCAAAAGAGGATACTGTGGTGTGGGCAGGTCTGCAAGGGTCTCCAGCTATTCACCCCACTTTGGAGAAGAATCACCCTTGGTTGGGAGGCATGGTTCTGGCACCATATTCATGAGCGGTTGTAACCTCCTTTGTATATTTTGCCAGAACTACGAGATCAGTCACCTTAAAGAGGGATATGACCTGGATCCCTACAATATTGCCCGGATGATGTTGGAGTTGCAAGGGCTTGGCTGTCATAATATCAACATAGTTACACCTTCCCATGTGGTGCCTCAGATCTTGGAGGCCCTTATCCTTGCCATACCTAAGGGTCTTAAGATCCCCCTGGTATACAATACCGGGGGCTATGACTCTCTGGATACAATTAAAAGTCTTGATGGAATTGTTGATATTTACATGCCAGACTTCAAATTTTGGTCCAAAAAGTTATCAAAAGAGCTTATGAATGCAGAGGATTATCCAGATATCGCATGTCTTGCATTAAAAGAGATGCACTCTCAGGTAGGGGACCTGGTAATCAATGAGGCTGGTATTGCAGAGAGAGGTCTATTGGTGAGGCACCTAGTAATGCCGGGTTGTGTGGAAGATTCAAAGCAGGTCTTGAGATTTATTGCAGAGGAGATATCCCTAAATACTTATGTAAATATCATGGATCAATACAGGCCATGTGGTAGGGCCTACGAACATCCTTTGATAACCAGGCGCATAACGCCTCAAGAGTACAGAGAGGTCCTGGACTTTGCAAAGGATATGGGTCTGACCAGGCTGGATCCAAGGCATAGGCCCAGGTTCTTTATGGTGATCTAAAATGAGAAGATTTGTTGTGGGGGACATACACGGATGTAAGAATGAACTCCTGGGTCTATTGGAACTCATATCCTATGATCCTTCCCAAGATCAGCTCATATTTATAGGTGATTACATAGATAGAGGTCCTGATCCCAAAGGTGTGGTGGACACCATATTGGAGCTAAGAAACATCAGCAGGCATGAGTTAATCTGTATCTTGGGAAACCATGAGGCAATGTTTCTAGATGTGATAGAAGGCTTTGGTCTGGATCTATTCCTATACAACGGCGGAGGAACCACATTAAAAAGCTACGGGGTTGTGAGGCCAGGTCCTGCTGGAGAATGGCTCCCTTTGATGCACAGGGACTTTTTCCTCGACCTAAGGCCATATCTTGAGCTGGAAAATTACATCATCGTCCATGCTGGACTAAGACCTGGGATTCCTTTGGAAAAACAATCCCTAGAGGACCTCACCTGGATTAGGGAACCATTTATCAGCTCAGATATGGATTTTGGGAAAGTGGTGATATTTGGCCACACGCCCTTTAGAGAACCTCTTGTTATGAAAAATAAGATAGGGATAGACACAGGGGCTGTTTATGGAAATATGCTCACTTGCGTAGAGTTGAATGATATGCGCTTCTATTCCTATCCATCAAAACAAAGGAGGTATCTATATTGAATTTTTCATTATCAGACCCTGGTCAAAAAATAGGTATAACTTCTACAATACCAATTGAAATACCTATAAGCGTGGGAATTAATCCACTGGACCTAAATAATATTTTTATCAGTTATCAAAATAATAATGAACTTTTGTCAATAGCAGAAAAAGATGGCCTGGGGCATAATATATGTACCTGGATAAAGGGCATTTATGGCGTGGTTATGAGCCTAAACTTCAGTGGAGTTATTTCAGTAACTGGTGGAGATTGCAGTAATACAATAGCATTGTCTGAGTTATTCAGATATAAAGGGAAGGCAGTACTGGATTTCGATTTTCCCCATTCAAGGCAATATGATGAATTAAGAAAAAGTTTTGAAAAACTAATGAGAGCATTTAATACAACATGGGATGATGTGAAGAAAACATATTATTTTTTGAACCAGATAAGGGAAAAGCTAAATTTACTTGATAGATTAACTTATGAAAAAGGGTTAGTTTCAGGTTATGAGAATCATTTATATCTGGTATCCAGCTCTGATTTTGAAGGGGATCCACTAAAATTTATGGAAAAACTGGATAGATTTTTATCTGTGGCACAGAAGAGGGAACAAAGGAGTTTTTCAATAAGGCTAGGGTATTTAGGTGTACCACCGATATTTTCAAACCTCTACCAAGTAATTGAAGATATGGATGCAATGGTGGTATATAATGAAGTTCAGAGGCAGTTTTCAATTCCATTCTTATATGATGACATTTTAAAAAGCTATTTGGCTTACACATATCCATATGGAATAGAGCAAAGATTAGTTGATATAAAGGCAGAAGTTAGGAGAAGGGAATTGGATGGGTTAATTCACTATACCCAGAATTTTTGTTTCAGACAGATGTATGATGTTATCCTTAGGGAGGCCATTGGGATTCCAGTATTAAGTATTGAAGGGGACAAACCAGGCCCTGTGGATAAACGCACATTATTGAGGATAGAGAGTTTTGTTGAGATGTTGGCAAGCAAAAAAAATGTGTTGTTGTAATAGGTGTACTAATTTTGTTTTATCAAACAGCCAGGTACTTTTGCACCAATTCCTGATTTTCCCATATCTCCTGCATTGTCCCAAAGTATTTTACCTGGCCCTTCTCCAGGATGTAGGCCTCGTCTGAGATCCTTTTGCAGAACTTTACATTCTGGTCTGCCAACAATATTGTGACTCCTTCTGCCTTAATCCTTTCCAATACCTTTCCAAGATTTTGCACAATCAACGGGGCTAAACCCTCCGATGGTTCGTCCAGGATCAAGAGATCAGGGTCTTTAATCAAGGCCCTGCCGATGGCGAGCATCTTTTGTTCCCCGCCACTCAGCTGGCTACCCTTTCTGTCCTTAAGGGTCTTGTAGAATTGAAATATCTCACAGAGCCTGTCATAGGTCCAAAATATCACCTTTTTCGGGGAGAGCCGTCTGGAGAGCTCAAGGTTCTCATAGAGGGTGAGGTCGGGAAAGATTCTTCTATCCTCAGGCACATATCCGATCCCAAGCCTGGCCACAAAATATGGGGGTTTATTACTTATATCTACACCTTTGAAGGTGATCCTCCCAGAGGCAGGCGGGGTAAGGCCCATTATTGACCTTATGGTAGTTGTCTTGCCCACGCCGTTTCTTCCCAAAAGGCTTACCACCTTCTTTTCATCCACCCTAAGGGATACGGAATGAAGGATATGGCTTTGCCCATAATATGTGTTTATAGAGTCTACCTGGAGAAGAGAAGGGAAGGGCACCTTATTTTCGCCTTCTGTCATAGGGTTTCCTCACCTAAGTAAATATCCCTTACATCTCTGTTTGCCTTTATCTCATCAGGGGATCCATCTGCCAGTATCTGTCCCCTGTGTAATACCACTATCCTTTCTGAGAGCATAAAAACCACATCCATATCATGTTCCACAATTACAATGGTTATATCCTTTCCTTTGGCAAGGCCTTTAAGGTTCTCCAATACTGTTATCCTTTCTAAAGGGTTCATGCCAGCTGTAGGCTCATCCAAAAAGAGTAGCCTTGGTTCTGGGGCAAGGGAAAGGGCAATCTCCAATAGTCTCTGGTCACCATGGGAGAGTTTTCCTGCTGGCACATCTTTTTTCTCCAGGAGGCCCACGCTTGACAAGAGACTATCTGCCTTTTCCTTCACCTCGGGATAGGACTTTGTGTTTTTAAAGAAGTCGAAGCTTTTATTAAAGAGAGCAAACAAAGGTATCTGTATGTTCTGGTACACTGTGAGGTTGGGAAAAATATTCTGGATCTGGAAAGACCTACCTATTCCCATCTTGACCCTTTTATGTATGGGTTCACGGGTAATATCCTGAGTCATAAAAAAGACCTTTCCAGAATCAGGATAAATATTACCCGTGAGTAGATTTATCAGGGTAGTCTTACCAGCCCCATTGGGCCCAATAATGGAGGTGGTTTGCCCTCTTTTGATAGAAAGGTTTACCCCGTCCGTTGCTTTCACAGATCCAAAGTATTTCTTGAGATTTATTGTTCTAAGTATCTCTTCCATGCTTTTTAGGTCTTTTTGGCTGTGGTTAATAGATGAAAGACCTTTTCTCTTAGGAACAGGACCACTCCCCCTCTAAACACCAGGACGAGTACTACTATTATGGACCCAAACAAAAGCAACCAATATTGGGTAAAACGTACTATTATGTCCTTGATCAAGTAAAATAGTACTGAACCCACTATGGGGCCTGAGAAGGTGTTTATTCCCCCCAGCAAGGTCACCATTACAGGTTCCGCAGAGTGGGTCCAGTGGGCAATGGCAGGTGTTACTGTGCTTTCCAGGGGAGGGAGCAGAGCCCCTGCAAGGCCTGCATATAACCCACCTATGGTAAAAGCTATTAGCTTATATCTTTCAGTGGAGATTCCAGCAAAGGCCGTCCTGTTTTCGCTATCTCTTATCCCCATGAGAATCAGACCAAGGGGTGAATGTATGATACGATAAAGGAGATAAATGGAGATAATTGATACAAAAATGACAAAGTAGTAGTAATTCCCCAGAGAGCCCATTGATATCTTGAGTAAACCCGGGATCTCAATGGGGGCCCTGGGAACTCCCACAAGGCCATCGTCCCCACCTGTAAAATCCCTCCATTTCCAGGCCAAGGAATAGATCATCATCCCAAAAGAGAGGGTGAGCATGGAAAAGTATATCTTGGTGTGTCTGATGCAGAGGTATCCAAGGAGGATGGCTGCGATCCCACTTGCCACTATACCACCCAATATGCCCAAAAAAAGTGAAGGGACCAAGAGGAGGATCTTTGCCGTAGCATAGGCACCCACGGCAAAAAAACCAGCCTGGCCAAAGGAAAGCAGGCCTGTATACCCTAGCAGGAGATTGAAGCCAAGGGCAAATATGGAAAGTATTGCAATATGAATAACCATGTAAATCAGATATTTTCCTGCCCAAAGGGGCAGGGTGAGGAGGAAGATTATGAGGCCAATTAGTAACACAAGCTTAGTATTTCTGCTCAATGGCTATTTCCCTCCAAACAACCCCTGAGGTTTCACTAGCAAAACTATGGCCATGGCCACAAAGATTATAAAGAGCTCAAAGATAGGTAGTATCAAGATTCCATAAGAGGTAAGTATTCCCACTATCAATGCGCCAACAAAGGCGCCTTTTAGATTTCCCAGCCCACCTATCACTGTGATCACAAAGGCCTGTATGATCATGGATGTGCCTATGCCTGGAGCAACTACCCTAACTGGGGTCCCCAATGCACCACCAAGGGCAGCCAGCATTGCTGCCAGGACAAAGACAGTGGTAAAGACAAAGGGGATGTTTACCCCTATGGCACTTGCCATCTCCTTGTCTGATGCAGAGGCCCTGATCATCCTTCCCCACCATGTCCGCTCCAGAATAAGCCAGAGAAGCAGGGCCACTAAAATACCTGAAAAGATTATGAAGAGATTATATACAGGAAAAGGTCTACCCAGGATGGGGATGTTTTTGTCCAAGAACTTGGGTAGGGGAGGGATCATGGCAACCCCACCCCATATCATCTTCACCAGGTCATCAAATATCAAAATAAACCCAAATGTAAGAATCAGTTGATAGGGCAGGTCCACCTTGTATATGGGCCTGAAAAAAAGCCTCTCCAGCACAGCACCGAGGATCCCAACACTTATCACACTAAGAAAAATAGATAACCAAAAGTTAAGGCCCATCTTTCCATAAAAGGTAAAAGTGGCGTATGCCCCAAGCATAAAAAGGCTCCCGTGGGCAAAGTTGAGGACCCCCATTACCCCAAAAATGAGGGTCAAACCCGCTGCCAGGAGCCATAGGTACATGGAAAAACTGATCCCTATCAGGGTCTGAAAGGCTATTTTTTCAAGCATCCCAGCTAGGCACCTTTGTTATTTGGTTGCCTTAACAGGAGTAAAGGGTGGGGATCTGAAATATTCCTTTGCATCCACCACCTTTAGTTCTCCTAGAATGGGGATAGGATAGTCCGGGCTCTTGATCACTTTCCCTGCAGGTACAGTATATATGGCCTGATGGTCCTCTTTTCTGATCAATCTCTTCCCAGCTGGGGTATCCATTTCTATCCCCTCCAATGCCTGGATCACCTTTGCCGTCTCAGTGGTCTTGGCCTTTTCCACACCAAGCTTTATGGCATAGATGGATGAGTAACTTGCCTCTGCAGAATAGTTTGGTAACTTCCCCCACCTCTTTCTAAAGGCCTCCACAAAGGCCTTGTTCATGGAGGAGCCAGGATAGTTGTGTATATACCTGGCTGTTGCCCAGAGTTTTCCTTTAAACTTATCTCCTTCCACTTCACGGGAGATCCCTTCCAGGAGGTCCACAGAACCTCCCATTGCCTGCCACCATATCTGGATCTTGTCAAATACGCCCAGCATAAGGGCCTGCCTCAAGAGCATCACACCCTCTCCGGCCCAAGGCGTGGCAAAGATGGCATCTGGTTTTTCAGCCATCACAGCGGAGATGTGGGATGAAAAGTCCATTGTCCAGAAAGGTGCCCATGCCTCTGCCACAAATTCCACATCAGGTCTAAACTTTTTGAGATTTTCTTTGAAAAGGTTCCAGGCCACATAGCCGTACTCATAGTCACAGTTTATACCGGCTATCCTTTTCACCTGGGGCATGTCCTTTATGATCCAGGCTGCCAGTGCATCTTGATATACCGGTGCCACCATTCGAAAGATCTGTTTTATGCCTTTTTCATTCACCAATTCCTCTGTGAGCCTGTGCGTTGCAGCATGACAGAAGAAATTTATACGGTCCAGCTCTTGCAACACAGGGCCTATGGCCATAGCAGAACCACTGGAGTCCACGCCAAAGAGGAAATCAGCGCCCCACTCTGTCACCAAATACCTCACATTCTTTACAGCCACTGCAGGCTTTAGCTCCTCGTCCATGAACTTTAGCTCTAATTTCCTACCCAGCACACCACCTTTGGCATTAATCTCCTCAATGGCCAAGGTAGCCCCTGCCATCATCTGCCAACCATAGTCTGAATGGGCACCAGAGGTGGCCCCTTGACCGCCAATCTTGATGGGCGCAGAGCCTTCTTTTGCGTATGCCTTAAAAACACCTCCCAGGTTGGTTATACCTGAACCTAATACTGCACCACCAATTATGGTGCCCTTCAAAAAATCCCTCCTGGTAATCCCCTTTGCCATGGCAAGCCCTCCTTCTCTTAGTTGTATTGGTTAGTTATTGTAACCTAACACCGGCCTCAACGAATTCCCATCATAAGGTCTTTATGTGGCCTGCAAAAATCCCTCTTGGCTCCAACCCCTAAGTTCATAGTACTCCTTTATCATCTGTATTAACTCTTCTTTCTTGATCAATTTTTTCTCCGTACCCAAGGGTTCTTTAAAAAACCTCTCTGGCAGAAAATCTTCTTTTGGATCAAGGCCTTCCCTTAGATTAAAGGCCCTTGTAATATTCTGGATATGGGAAGCAATCTTTCTAAGCCCCGCCTCATCCAGTTTTATTCCAGTGGTCATCTCCACTATCCTTAAAAGATAGGACCAATCCCAATAGAGGTCCCTGTAAAATCTACATAATATGAGAGAATCGTGGATATTGAAGCGGTCTTCAAATTCCAGATATAGTCTTGCCTTGCCCTCTACCTGATCCATTGGGATCATCCCAGAGAGTTCTGCCTTATAAAAGGTGGATCTCAAGTGACAGGCCCCCCTGCTGGAGACTGCATAGGCAAGCCCCATTCCTTTTAATACCCTTGGGTCATATCCTGCTGGTTCTAACCCTTTTACATGGATAGCAATGTCCTCCATGTCCCATGCCCTGGCGGCATAGGCTATTCCTTCTGCCAGGATTTCTCCAATTCCCTTTTTGTTTGCCATGTCATGTAAGAGTTGTGCAATCCCATCCACGTCTCCCCAGGTAATTTTTTCTTGGATCCTGCCTAATTCACTGGCCTCCATGGCAAAGGCGCATAGATTACCTGCTGAAATGGTATCCAGACCCAATCTGTCACATATGTCGTTTAAATATGCTATCTCTTCTATGTCCTTTACCATGCAAAGGCCACCAAAGGCATAGATTGTCTCGTACTCAGGCCCTTCAATGGTGAGACCCTTATGCCTGCCTTCTTTTACTGTGGAGGTCTTTCCACAGGCCATAAAGCACCTGGCACAGGCAGAGGGCCTTACCTGGAACTTCTCCCACAGGGCATCAGCACTTATCCTTTCCCAGCCCTCCAAAGTCCCATGGTGCCAATACTTGGTGGGGAATGTGCCATTGAGGTTGGTAATGGCCACCAATTGAGGTGTGCCTAATTTTTTATATGCCTGGACCCCTGGGTGCTCCTTTCCCCTATCCAGGGTCTCTTTGGCAAATTCCTCTATCTTATCTGGAAAGGCAGTGGACTTCTTTTTTTCACCATAAAAGACAATGGCCTTTAGTTTTTTTGAGCCCATTACTGCTCCGGCACCGGTCCTGCCTAAGGACCTCCAGTAATCGTTTTCGATCAATGCACATTTGACCAGGTTTTCCCCAGCAGGGCCGATAACCAAGGCACCGGCCCTCCTCTTATCCACTGCCTTTAGCACATAGTCCTCGGTGAAATAGGTATCCCTTCCCCATAATTCCTTGGCACTATGATATTTCACGTCCTGATCCGATATCTCCAACCACACAGGTTCATTTGCCCTTCCCTCTATTAAAAAGGCATCAAAGCCTGTCCTGCTCATATGTTCTGCCAGTCTGCCACCTGAATAGGACTCAGATAAGAACCCAGTGAGGGGTGATTTTGTAAACACACCGTGTCTACAAGAGCCGTGGATGGCCGTATCAGTAATGGGACCAGTGGCAAAGATCAATTTGTTTTCAGGGGAAAATGGGTCCACATTGGCTGGGTTTTCCTTTAGGAGTATGTTAACAGCAAGTCCTTTACCACCCAGGTGGGAGCAGTATACCTGGTCACTTACTTCCTCTACCTTATATGCCCTGGTGGAGAGATCTATCCTCAAGATCTTGTTAAAGAAACCGTGCATAATTATACCTCCCAAAGACTAGTAGGCTGCCTCATAGATAGCGATGGCATCTTCCAGGGTCAATTTTCTGGGATTATTGGCCAGCAACCTTGTCACCTTCATTGCCCCTTCTGCTAGATGGGGGATGGCCCCTTTAGGGATCCCTACTTCTCTCAAGGTCTTGGGAATCCTGAGGTCGTGGATAAGCCTCTTTACGAACGAGATAGCCTTATCAGCCTTCTCTAGCTCAGATAGCCCTTTTACAGATTCCCCAAAGAGTTCAGCCATTTGAGCAAATCTATCAGGGCAACCCAAGAGGTTGTATTCCATTACATAGGGCAGCATGAGAGAATTAGCCAACCCATGGGCCAAATGAAATTCTCCTCCCAGGGGATATGCCAAGGCATGAACAGCAGCAACCCCTGCATTGGCAAATGCAATCCCAGCGCAGAGACTTCCCTCCATCATTGCCCAACGAGCACGGAGATTGTCTCCATTGGCAAAGGCCACCCTAATATGCCTGGAGATTAGTCCCATGGCCCTCTGTGAAAACAGATCTGTTAGAGGGCTTGCGTTTATTGAATAAAAGGCCTCTATAGCATGGGTAAGGGCATCCATTCCTGTCAAGGCTGTAATATTTGGTGGGAGCCCAAGGGTGAGTGCAGGGTCTACGATTGCTACATCAGGAAAGAGATACTGGCTTACAATGCCCTTTTTAAGCTTCTCTCTATTATCAGAGAGAATGGCTATTGGGGTTACCTCGCTCCCTGTTCCAGCAGTGGTGGGTATCAGTATAGTGGCCACACCGGGATATGGGACCAAGTCGACGCCAAAATATTCCTCAATCTCTCCTTGGTTCTTAATTAAAATTGATGTTACCTTTGCTACATCAAGGGGGCTGCCTCCGCCTAAGCCTATGATTATGTCACAACCAAAATTCTTGGCAGTTTCAAGACTTTTTTTAGCCACCTCTATACTAGGTTCGGCATCCACCCTGTCAAAGATCAAATAAGGGACTTTTAGACTATTCAAAGAATCTTCAACTTTTTTCGTTAGGCCTGCTTTTACAATACCTGGATCAGTCACTACAAAGGCCCTGGTGCCTCTTAGGTGTTTTATCTCTACTCCGAGATTATTAATAGCATTGACTCCGAATACTATACGTTTTGTAGTCCTAAATAACATGACTTTTTCAATCATATCCATCCCTCCGCCAGATTTATTCATTTCCCTATTAATCTCAGCAGACTCTCATTTTCTGATATCTCCTTTGAGGTGCCCTGGAATATAATCTCACCCCTCTCTACAATATAGTTTCTTTCTGAAACCTGGGACACTACCCTGACGTTGGATTCAGCTATAACTGTGGTGATTCCCAATTCCTTGATCTGCCTTAGTGAATCAATGAAAAGGCTTACAATAACAGGGGCAAGGCCTTCAAAAGGCTCATCCAGCAGCAGCAAAAGGGGGTTAAGGGCTAGGGCCCTGGAAATGGCCACCATCTTTTTTTCTCCACCACTGAGATGTAGACCTTTCCTCTCTAGCAAGAGCTTAACCTTGGGAAAGATCCTGAATATGACATCATAACCAAACCTTCCTTGTCCTCTGGACTGCCACATGGCAAGATTTAGATTTTCTTCCACTGTGAGCTCGGGAAATATCCTTGTGTCCTCAGGAGAATACCCAATGCCTAACCGAACCCTTTTTTTCGTTGGCAACTTGGTGATATCTTCATTGGCAAGAAATATCTTGCCTGATTGAATGGGATACAGCCCCACTATGGCCTTTAAAATAGAGCTCTTTCCTGCTCCATTTCTCCCGAGGAGTGCCACCATCTCCTTTTCCTCCACGCCAAAGGCAACATCCCTCAAAATGTGCGTTGGACCAATGAATAAGTCTATATTTTCAACCTTTAATAGCATGGGATCTTACTCACTAAGAATTCCAAATACTGTTGCTTTTACTTCCTTATTTGCCATAATTTCTTCGGCTCCACCTTGTGCTATGATACTGCCGTTGTCCATGACTATCACTCTATCAGAGTATCCAGAGACAATATCCATGTCGTGTTCTATTATAACAGCCGATATTCCTTCATTTCTAATTACAGAAACTATGGAGTCCATTACTTTAAATTTATCTGATGTTGCAACACCACTGGTAGGCTCATCTAACAACAATAATTTGGGTTTTAGAGCAAAAGCTATTGCAACATCCAATACTTTGAGATCCCCTTCTGACAGGCCTTTTGGAGTCAAATCTTTCTTATCTAATATATTGAAATTTTCCAGAATGGCTATTGCCTCTTTTGTTACGTCTTTATATTTCTCTGCAGAAAAGAAAGCTTTCCCTGTAAGTGCATATTTAGAAAACAATGCAGTTCTTATATTATCTAAGACATTAAGATCAGGAAATAATTGCACTAATTGAAAACTTCTACCAATGCCCATTTTGATTCTAACATAAGGTGAAAGAAAGGTGATATCTCTCTTTAAGAAGATGATTTTTCCTCTGTCAGGTTTAATATAGCCACTTATAAGGTTAACCAGTGTTGTCTTGCCTGCTCCATTTGTCCCTATTATAGAGACTATTTCGCCTTCTCTTATTTCCAACGAAACATCATGGACTGCCATCACTCTTCCAAAATGTTTTCTGAGGTTTTCAATTGTTAGCATTTATTTACCCGATCTTTTTGTCAATTTATTCCAAAGTATAGCTAACCCGCCCGCTACTCCGCCAGGAAGTACTAAAACAATTATAATGAGTGTTGCTCCAACTAGAAACATCCAATATTCAGTGTGGCCTTGGGCATATAACTTTAGATAGGTAAATAGGATGGCCCCAATTACTGGACCATGAAAGCTTTTAAAACCTCCCAGAAGGGTCATATAAACTATCTCTCCTGAAAATACCCAATGGGAGAGTTCTGCAGTTACATGGCCATTCACAAAGCTCCATAGGGTGCCACCCAAACCAACAAATACCCCAGAAATGACAAAGGCATAAAGCCTATATCTTCGGACAGGGATACCAATCAGCTCAGCCCTTAATTCATTGTCTCTTATGGCCTGGAGAGCCTTACCAAAAGGTGAGGTAATAATTTGTTTCATAACAAAAAAGCTTAATAGGAACATACCAAGGAGTATGTAATAATAGGTTCCAGCTAAAAATACCGGCCTTCGTACACCTTTGAAGGATGTTCCAAGTATATCAGGAAGGGGAATTCTGAGCCCATCTGACCCACCAGTGACATGATAAAATTTAAATAATAGCGCATAAAGTAACATGGAAAGTGATAAAGCAAGAATAGAAAAAAAGATTTTAGTATGCCTAACACATAAGAAACCAAATAGTAGTGAAATCAAAAGAGAAACAGCCATGGCTAAAGGGATAATGATTTCAAGGTCATATATTTTTGGAAAGTACTTAGCTAACATACCAACGGTATAGGCACCAGCTGCAAAATATGCCCCATGTCCAAACGACAATAAACCTGTGTAACCCAGAAGCAAATTAAAACCTAATCCCACAATGGCAAAACATAGACCATATTCAAAAAGCATGAGGTCATGTAGGGAAAATAACTTTGGTATTAGTGACAAAAAAATAAGCAATAATATATAACTCAACCATTTAAGATAGGTCTTCCTCTCTTTAAAAGACAAAACTACCTCCCAAAAAGCCCTTGAGGTTTTACAACCAAAATTATACCAGCTATTAAAAACAGTAGCGCAAGCTCAATTTCTGGAAAAATCGCTATACCAAAGGATCGGGTTAATCCCACAATGAGTGCTCCCACAAGGGCACCCTTCAGGCTCCCAAGCCCACCTATCACAACTACAATAAAGGCAAGGATTAGAGGTTCGTGGCCAAACCCCAGGAGGGCAGGAGTGGTGGGTACTACCAAGGCACCAGCAAGGCCTGCGAGGGCTGCCCCTAAGACAAAAGCAAAGGTACTTAGTCTATCTATATCCAGTCCCAGGGCAGTGGACATCTCCCTATCCATGGATACCGCCCGTAACATGACCCCTGTCTTGGTCTTTGCAAGGAAAAACCATATTAAGACACCTATTATGGAGGCGACGAGCATTACAAATAGGAAATATCCAGGGTATACATGGCCTCCAATTTCAAGCTTGCCCAATATCTCGAAGGGGCCTGATGCATGGTATGCCTGACCACCCCATATCATCTTTATTACGTCCTCTAGCAGCATTAGAGTACCAAAGGTAAGTAGCAGCTGGTATTCTAAGGTACGTCTATACATAAATCTTATCATGGACTTCTCCATTGCCAAACCGAAGAGTCCGGCTAGGAACATCCCTGATAGCAGTAATAAAAATACCAAAGATGACGGTATATTAGACCCTATCTTTATTATGGACCATGCAGCCATAAAGGCGCCAATAGCATATAGTGATCCATGGGCTAAATTAAGAATCCCCATAACACCTAGGATGATGTTTAAACCAAGGGAGATCAGAAATAGGACAGATGAAAAATACAGTCCGTTTAATATGTATATTATCCACATGGTGATGTTAGTCCCATCATTAGCCTGTTAGGGGTCTGAGGTTCGTCCTAGTCAGACCCCCAATGTTTTTTGACCACACAAGTATATTATTTCCAGCTGGCTATCCAGTCCACTGTCTTTACCTTGACAGGGGGATTAACCTGATCTGCTGGGAAGACCTCTGTTTTATCTAAGACAGGGAATGGGTATTCGGGTTTCAACTTGGTGATCCCTACCAAACAGTCTTCTATGCCGTTGTGATCCTCCCTTATGGTGATGGGACCAGAGGGTGTTGGGAAGGTGAGACCCGCCATTGCCTTTGCAATCTCATCTGGGGTTGGCCAACCACCAACTTCCTTGGCAGCCTTCTCTACCCCATGTTTATAGGCGTAAATGGCCTGGTATGCATGATAACAGGGGTAAGTAGGATATTTTCCGTATCTTTTATGATATTCAGAGACAAACCATTTTTGAAGTGCCTTAGAGGCCTCATCCTTGGGCTGGTACAAAAAATAATGGGTGCCTGCACAGCATATTATCTGGTCTTCTGGAAATTCCTTGCCTATTTCCTGGGGATAAGGTTCACCCCTTGACCACGCTGTCTTTATCTTCTTGAAAAAGCCCATTCCCATTGCCTGTTTCGTAAAGGTAACGGCGTCTCCTCCCCATAATGAAGTGTGCACTATATCAGGCTCAGCAGCCATTAGGGCACTTATGTGTGCAGTAAAATCAGTGGTAAAAAGTGGAGGCCACGCTGTCTTCACCACTTCAACCCCGGGTATGAGTTTTTTCATGGCTGTCTCAAATATCAACCAACTGTCTCTCCCCCATGCATAATCCTGGTTTATCCCAGCTATCTTTTTAATACCCGGAAAATACTTTTTGATGTAAAGGGCCAACCCAATATTGTCTATGCCTAAATGGGCCTTGCTCCTGAAACCAAGCTTAAACTTGGGCACATCATAGGGAGACTTTTGGCCCTCCATTAACTCATGGGTGCCACAGTCATAGGCAATGATCAATCCACCTAACTCATCGGAGAGGGGCAATACAGCCAGACAGTCTGCAGAGGATATATAGCCCACTATCACATCTACTTTGTCTTCCAAGATCAATTTCCTACATAACTTTACCTGGGCATCAACACCTCCAGCCTCATCCTTGCTTAAGAGTTCCACCTTGCGACCTAAGATCCCACCTTCTGCATTGATCTTATCTGCACACATCTTAAAGGTGTTGTCACCAGGGATCCCAAATGGTGCCGCCGCTGCCCCCGTAAGGAAACTGACTGCTGCTATCTTAACTGGCTCTTTGGGAACAGCCCTTTTTGTTTGGCCAAAAGAGTCAGTTATAAAGGTAAAAAAGCCAACAGATGCTGTAGCAGCGCCTACATACTTAATAAAATCCCTCCTTGTTATGTCCCTTGCCATCTCAATGCCCCCCTTTCTTTGCACTTTGTTAATTTAATTACCTCCACCAAGGCCTTCAAAAAGCCTAACTGTCATCAAGATAAATAAACACTTCACAAAATCTTTTCGGGGATCTTGGCCTCTACTATGTTACATAGCAAGGCCTTTCTGTTGCCTCAAACATATGGCCACTCAAGCAAAACCAGTGCCAACGTTTATACAGAGCTAACTACACAAAAATTTATAAAGAATTTATAACATGGGCAAAAATTTATAATTTTCTTTGCTGCAATTTCCCATCAAACCAATTCCTGGATGCATTATTAATGCGCTCTTGCATCAAATCTATTTCCTATCCCATACTTTTTTAGCTTTCTTACAACGGTGGATTGATTGATCCCCAGTGCCTTTGCCATCTTGTAAGTGGTCCCATATTTCTTTAATGCCTCCTCCAAGATCTTTGCTTCATATACGGCAATTGATGCTCTTAACTTATCATTCTCTTTTGTTTCCCTCGTGTTTAAAGGTGATTGGTAATTAGGCTCAAATACATGCCTTGGGATATCTTCTAAGGATATAAGGTCGTCTTTGCCTACTATAACAAGTCGTTCAACAAGATTTTCAAGTTCACGTACATTTCCTGGATAGTGATAACTCAAAAGGCAATCAATTGCTTCTGAACTGAATGACTTATTCATATGGTACAACTTATTATATAAAGTCAAGAAATGGAAGATTAATGGCAAGATATCTTCTTTCCTTTCTCTGAGTGGGGGAATTTCTATTGCCACAACATCTAATCGATAAAATAGATCGCTTCTAAATTTATTCTCCTTCACAAGTTCTTTCAAGTCGCAATTCGTAGCAGCTATTATGCGTGCGTCAATCTTCCGTGGTTTTGTGTCTCCTATTCTAATGACTTCTTTATCTTCTAAGACGCCAAGGAGTTTTACCTGTAAATGTAGTGGTAGCGCACCTATCTCATCAAGGAAGATGGTACCCCCTTGTGCAGCCTCAAAGAGACCAGGTTTACCCTCGATCTTTGCACCGGTAAAGGCTCCCTTTTCGTAGCCAAAAAGCTCACTCTCAATCAGTGTCTCAGGTAGGGCACCACAATTGATCTTAAGGAATGGCCCGTCCTTTCTCCTGCTGTGCCTATGTATATAACTGGCCAGCTTACTCTTGCCTGCCCCAGATTCCCCGGTAATCAACACTGGGGAATCCACTTGTGCTATCTTACAAGCTATCTTTAAAATACTTTTCATCTTTTCACTTCTTACAATTATACCATCGTTTGCATCTAAATCTAACTTTAGTTCTGTTAGTTCAGATAGGTATTTCTCAGACAAATCTCTTTTTTGTTCTAGCTCATGCCTAAGCTCTTCAATCTCTGTAATGTCTCTCACATTTGTTACAACCATTATGATTTCATTTGTTTTTTCATCAAATACTGGATTCCCAGTAACTATTACCTTTTTCTTTTTATTGTTAGTCGTTATTTCCTGCGTCATAGATACAGGCTCTCTTCTTTTTAAAACTTCTAGCGATGCTGACTGGTTTATTATGCCACTTTTAACTAACTCTTTCATATTTTTACCTAACAGGTCTTCTCTTTTCAAACCAGAAATTCTTTCATATGCTTTATTAACTCTTAACGTATTGGCATTACCATCTGTTATATATAATCCGTCAAATGATGATTCAATTATTGCATCTAATTTTTTATTTATATTTTTGTAAACTTCCAATTCAGTTACAACCTTTTCATATTCAGAAATGTCTTGAAATATACTTATTACACCAATGATTTCACCGTTTGTAATGATTGGGCTCCTATTGGCTATAACGGTTCTATCTTCATAGGTAATCTTCTTTCCAATTTGGGGTTGGCCTGTCTTTATAATTTCTTGGAGATCATTCCACAACTCTTGAGAAATTACATCTTTTGCGTGTCTTCCTATTACTTCCTTGCCTGATAGACGAAGTATTTTTTCGGCTACTTTGTTGCAATATACCAGGATCCCACCTCTATTGAATATAATTATTCCATTGTATGCAGAGTTTAATATATCTGAAAATATACCGGAGAAAATATCTCTTGATAAATTATTAATCATTTGGCCTGGCCCATTTATAAAATCCTTGCGTATCCCACAAGGGTGCTGAAATCCTTGTTACTTGGTGCTAACCTATTCTATTCCGGCTATCTTCTTTGCCCATCTCTTCTTCTGTTCTATATTACCAAGCCTTCCATACATTACTTTTTGTGTCTGTGGGGATCCAGCTCCATGCATGGATTCCACAAGGGCAGTTCCTCCGGTCATGTTTTCTATTAGGCGAAGTATTCTCATTCTATTTTCAACAGGTACGCCCTTTGTTCCAGCTAGGTATTTTCTCACAAGTGGGCCAATCTCCTCATTTTCTAAGTCCCCATAAAAAGGCATGGTTGCGATGATCCCACCGGCAATATCATGGGCCAATCTCCCTATCTCATAAATATGGCGAGTCACGTTGTGTTTAGTGGCATTTGCCAGCAAGGGGTCAGGATAATAGGCGCCGGATGGTGTCTTATAGCCCATGGCTGAGCAAGCAATGGAGCCACTATAGATTGTCTCAGTGAGATGGATCATTTCAGCAAGCTTTTCTTTAATATGTGAGGCATTGGCAATTCCCTGGTACTCCGCTGCAAGGTAGGTGGCGCCAATTAGAACATCTGATACACCACCCTTGCAAGCACCATAGTTTTGTCTGTGCAGGGTTGCAAACCTCTCCACCAATATGCCTGCCATGTCATATTCACCGCAAAGGAACACCCTTTCCCAAGGAACAAATACATCATTAAATATTATCAAGGCCTCTCCTCCAACCAATCCAAACTGTGGATTTCCTATGTCAAATCCCTTTTCAAATTTCCTCTCTTCGTTGGTCTGCCTGCCAAAGATCAATACTATACCCGGTGCATTCAATGGCACAGCACATGATACTGCATAATCTCTATCTTCTTCTCTAATAGCCTGGGTCGGCATAATTAATATCTCATGGGAGTTGACCCCTCCTGTCATATGGGCCTTTGCCCCCCTTATAACTATTCCATCTTGCCTTTTTTCCACCACCCTTACAAACAGGTCAGGATCGGCCTGTTTTCCAGGAGGCAATGACCTGTCTCCTTTTACATCTGTCATACCACCAACTACCATAATATTAGTCTCTTGAACGTATAAAAGATAATTTTTCAGCCTCTCAAAATACTGTGTGTTATATTTTTGATCAGTATCATAGCTGGTCATATACACTGCATTTAACGCATCAAATCCAACACAGCGCTGAAAACAGGAGCCAGTTTCATGGCCAATCAATCTTAACATCTGAACTTTTTTAATGAGATCATCAACATTTTGATGGATGTGTGTAAATCTATTTATTTTTTTGCCAGTCAGATGGGAAACTGCTGTCATCAAATCTTCGTATTCAGGCTTCAGTGCTAAATCATAAGTCATTGCAGCTGCGTTTATATGAGGCCTGATACCAGGGTGCTCAGTAATATCTTTGACACGTCTTCCATTATAATAGACAACATGGCCAAGTTCTTTAAGACTTTGAATGTAGTCATCTTTTGTTACTATTTTCTCCATACTACCCTCCTCAATTTCAAAATGACGGACTATTGATTCCCATTTTGCCTCAAAGCCCTTCTCAAAAATTTTCCTGTCACTGTCTTTGGAATCTCTCTTACAAATTCCACCTGTCTTGGGTACTTGTATGCTGCCAGCCTTTCCTTACAATGGGCTATGATTTCTTCCTCTTTGACCTTTCCTTCAAAACCAGCTTTCAATGCCACAAAGGCCTTTACAGTCTCACCACGGTACGGGTCTGGCACACCAACTACAGCGGCCTCTCTTACAGCTGGGTGTAGGTACAGGATGTCTTCCACCTCCCTGGGCCATACCTTAAAACCTGAGGCAATGATCATATCCTTTTTTCTATCAATAAGGTATACCCACCCCTTTTCATCCATCGTGCCCACATCTCCTGTATAAAGCCAACCATCCCTTATGGCACGGGCAGTTTCATCTGGCTTGTTCCAGTATCCAGGAATCACACCAGGCCCTTTTATGGCCAGTTCGCCCACTTCTCCAAATTCCACCTCTCTGTGAGGGACTTCCAGGTCCATGATCTTTACCTCATGGCCTGGGACAGGGAGCCCAATGGAGATTGCCCCTGAACCAGTATCCACCGGGGCCCTCATCCCAAGGGGTACCATGGTAGCAGGAGATGTAGTCTCAGTAAGACCATATACATTGTGTATATAGGCATTGGTTAGTCTTTCAAACCTCTCTACCACAGCTGGGATTACAGGGGCACCACCACTATATACCTTTTTAAGGCACGATAGATCGTATTCCTGTATTAGGGGAGAGTTCATTAGAGATATAAATACTGTTATAGCACCAATAGTGCATGTTGGCCTCCACATCTGTATCATCTTCATGGTGGCCTCTGGATCAAACCTGTAATATAAGACCAGGGGTGCAGCTGATACTACAGATACACCTATGTGCCCAATCATTCCTGTTACATGAAATAAGGGTGCAACACCTAAGATAATATCTTTAGAAGACAACCTCCAGCAATGACGATATACTTCTGAATTAAAAATTACATTTGCATGTGTATTCATTGCCCCTTTTGGAGGGCCTGTAGTACCCGATGTATAAGTAAGATACGCAATTTCCTCATTATTTAATTCAACACTATCAATAGACATGCCAAGATATTTCTTTGTTGCAGCCATAAAATCAATGGTAGGTAGTTTTTCATACTTTATACTCTCTTTCAAAAACTCTTTATGATCATCTTGATACTTATAAAAATCAAGTTCAGAAGTAGTAATTATATGCTGTAGTTTATCAAGGCAATAGGAGGATTTCTCCAGGATATTTTTATAAAGTGATTCAAGGCACACTATAACTTTTATAGATGCATCATCAATATAATAGGAAAGCTCCTTTTCTTTGTACATAGGGTTAAGAGGCACAACAATGGCACCTATTTTCCATATGGCGAATTGGGCTATGGCAAACTGAGGCACATTTTGGAGATATAAGGCCACTCGATCTCCCCGTGATACCCCAAGGTCTTTTAGAAACAGTGCGAATGCATCTATCAACTCACCGAACTCTTTAAATGAGATCGTGGTGTTAAAATAATGAATTGCAGGGGAACGGGGTTGCTCTTTTATATGCCTGTTCAGTGCTTCCAAAAGGTTTCTAAATGTGGGCTTGAGATCCGGGTTGTAGTCCCTTGGATATGTTTCAAGCCATGGCCTTTTGGTCACTTCCATTTAAATCCTCCTCTTTTTTAATGGACTCAATCCATCCCAATAGATCTGTCCACTGATCTTGGCTCACCACTGAAAATGATGGAAGCTCGTTGGCAAAACTGATCTTCTCCATGGCACACGCCTTTTGGCAACCATTTATTACGATTACACCATCAACATTTTCACCATTAAATAAGGTAAGGAGCAGGTCTTCCTTGATGCGTGTTTTAAGTTCTGAGGCCATCTCCACCCTCTCAAAGGTGGGATTGCAGCCCCCGCAGTATTTTATTCCAATCTTAACCAAGAGATTGACCCAGCTCCATTACCATATGGTCCAGCCGCCATCCACATAGATGACCTGGCCAGTTATAAAGTCAGATGCCTTAGAGGCCAAAAATATAACAACTCCTTCCAGTTCATGGAGCTGGCCCCACCTTCCCATGGGTGTCCTCTCCAAAATAAATCTATACCTTTCAGGATCGTTTCGAATCTGCTTTACCAAGTCCGTCTCAAAGTAAGTGGGGGCAATGGCATTTACCCTTATCCCCAGTTTTGCCCATTCCAAGGCCATGACCTTGGTCATCTGGTTTATCCCTCCCTTAGATGCAGCATATGCCAGCTGATGGGGTAGGGCAGTAAGGCCTAAGATTGAGCTGATATTTATTACCTTTCCATATTTCCTTTCAATCATCTGAGGCACCACGGCCTGTGCCACTAAAAAATATCCTTTGAGATTAGTATCAATCACCAGGTCCCACATCTCTTCAGGATACTCCAATACTGGTACCCTATAATTTACTCCGGCATTATTTACCAATATGTCTATCTTTCCAAACTCCTTCAGAATATCATCCACCGCTGCCTTTATCTTCTCTTTGGAAAGCACATCTAATTCAAAGCCCTTGGCCTTCTTTCCCAAGGCCATTATCTCATTGGCAACCCTTTCAAGGTCTGGCCTACTTCTACCACACACAGCAACATCAGCCCCGGCTTTCGCAAGGGCCTTGGCCAAGGTCTCCCCTATGCCTCTTGTGGCGCCTGTTACCATGGCAACCATACCGGTCAGATAAAATAGGTTCATGATCATACATACCCTCTCAAGCATGGGAACTGGGTGAACCCATAGGTCCACCCTAAAGGCTAGGATGCCTTCATCAATTAGATCAGTCTTATGTCTAGCTTGTCTATCCTGCCTGACAGAAATGCCTCAGCCAGCATCACGTCCTTTTTACTGCCAATGAATAAGGGGACCCTCTGGTGCAAACTGGATGGTTCAATCTCTAAGATGGGCCTGGTTCCGTCACTGGCATAGCCTCCTGCCTCCTTCACCACAAAGGCTAGGGGATTGGCCTCTGCCATAAGCCTTAGCTTGCCTTCAGGTTTCTTTGGGTCCTTCTTGTCTGCAGGATACATGAAAATACCTCCTTTAAGGAGGTTCCTGTGAAAATCTGCCACCAGGCTTCCCACATATCTGCTGGTGTAGGGCCTGCCTGAGTCCTTATCAGGGGTCTTGAAGTAGTCCACCAGGGCCTTTACCTTTTCGTCCCAATAGGGATAGTTTCCTTCGTTTACGCTATATGTCTTGCCTTGCTCAGGTATTCTAATATTTTCGTGACTCAAAAGAAATTCTCCAATGCTAGGAAACAGCGTAAATCCATGGACCCCTGTCCCATAACCTGTTGTATAGACCATTATGGTGCTGGAGCCATAAATAAAATAACCTGCAGCTACTTGTTTATATCCTGGCTGCAATACATCACCTAAGAGGGGTTCCCTGGAGTTTGTATCAGGTTTCCTGTATATTCCAAATATGGTACCTATGCTTATATTCACATCAATATTGGAAGATCCATCTAAGGGATCAAAGAATAATATATAATTACCCTTTGGAAACTCTGATGGTATCTCAATTATATCAGGGTCCTCTTCTGAGGACATGCACCAAAGCTGCCCCAGATGTTTCATCCTATTAACTATTACCTGGTGGGCAAATATATCCAGCTTCTGAACTTGCTCTTCATATATGTTAGTCTTACCAGTGGCCCCAAGGATATCCACGAGACCTGCCTTGTTTACCTCCCTGGAAATGATTTTGGCAGCCACTACCAGTTCATTTAACAGGGCAGTAAATGCACCGGTGGCCTCAGGATTCATCCTTTGCTGTGTCAAGATGTGCTCGGTAATAGTTATGCCAACACCTTTTCTATACATGGCCCTCTCCTTTCACTCTGAGAGTTTGTCCCACAGATCCTTCTCGGTCTTAAACCAGTTAAGACCAAAAAGGCCTTCAAAAAAAGACCTTAGCCTCCCATGCCACCTTTTCCACACAGCCTCCTGACCTTGCCTCTCCTTAAAAATATCTGCCAGATACAGATCCAGTTTGTAAAGATACTCCTTTGGAACAAAATAACTAGCCCCACATCTAAAGGCCTTTAACACATCTTCCCTCGTCAAGGCCCTTGCTGTGAGCATCATGGCAGGAATCCCCCTCTTTATGCAGATCTCCAATAGTTCATAGCCCTGTACACCCATTATGTCAAGTATGGCTGCATCATAGTTATTGGAATCTAACAAGGTCCTTGCTTCCTCATAGCTGGAGGCTAAGCTTACTTCACATTGGGATAACAGCTCTCTAACATAATCCAAGACATCTAACTCATCATCCACGACAAGTATCTTTTTTCCCTTTAAAATACGAAAGTCACTTTCAAGAGACATTATTGATTAACCTTCATCCCATTTTCCAAAAATTCTCTATACTCCACCTTATAGAGCTCTGCCATGGATAAAAATAATGCAATTACTAAAGGCCCATAAAATAGCCCGAGTATACCAAATACCTGCATACCGCCAATGATCCCAATAAATACCAATAAACCACTCATGTTTATATTTTTGCTTATTAACCTAGGCTTCATTATATATTCCACAAGGGAGCTATGAAGAAGATTAAAAAGGAAAAAAGTCACTGCATAAAATATGTTTCCCTTAACAAGTAGTATAAGAGTTGCTGGCACATTTACCAGTGCAAGCCCAACTATTGGTAAGAATGCTAGAAAACCACCAATAGTCCCCCAGATTATAGGAGCTCCCAGCCCTGCTACCAAAATAGATAGGCCAAACAATGTTCCTTGTATAACCCCTGATAGCCCATTTACAAAGAGAATCGACCTGCCAATCTCATTAAATCTGGAAGTTATGATCTCAAGATGACTCTGTGGTATAGGAATTAAGGCGATTAGGTAATTCTTTAATTCATCACCTCTTCTATACAGTGTGAACACTGTAGCAGTCATGACTAAAAAGCTTAGCAAAAACCTTGCAATATTCGATACTAGTACATTAAATTCTTTATAAAAATAGAATACAAAATTTTTTACTATATCATTGGCAATTTTGGTAATATTTTCAACTGTTAATTCTTTGCCAGCCATGTTCAGTATTGTACTAAAAAATTTTACAATTTCTATATCTTTATTGATAAGCTTCTCAATTTCTTCATTTGATATAATACCTTTTGTTTTTAAATAAAGATTATGAGCTTCTTGACTTAACAAGAATGCAAAGGTAAAAAATGGGCCAATGATTCCGATCAAAACTATAATTGTCATTGCCCATGCTGCTAATCTCTCATTGTTATTTAGTAATTTTCTCAATTTGGTAAACAGTGGATATGTAAGGTTAACGATCAGGAAAGCAAGTACCAATGCACCAAAAAATACCCAAAGGAGCCTGAGAAGTAATATTATTATCACGATCAAGATAATTGTAAATAAAAGGATGCCTAATTTAGTGTAATCTTTATTCATGGCTTAGCCTTTCTTACAGCCTCAATAGTTGTGGCGGAAGTGAATGGGAATCGAACCCACCTGCCGGTTCTCCGCCGGCACACCGGATTTGAAGTCCGGGAGCCCCACCAGGGACTATCCACTTCCTTTGGGATGACCCTTAGTTTCCCCTCTTTCCAGTAATAAACTCCTCTGTCATCCGATAGGCCTCATCGTCTGGAAACTGTTTTGGGGGATGTTTCATAAAGTATGCAGAGGGAGAATATAGAACGCCGGATATACCCCTGTCCAGGGCTAGTTTTGCACACCTAATCGCATCTATTACTATCCCTGCAGAATTGGGAGAGTCTTCCACGCTAAGCCTTAGTTCCAGATTCATGGGTATATCACCAAAGATCCTTCCCTCAATCCTCATGTAACATATTTTATTGTCCCTTTGCCAGGGGACGTAGTCACTGGGGCCTATGTGAATGTCTCTGGAATGGAGTTTTGTCTCGGCAACAGACTGAACCGCCTCTGTCTTGGATATTTTTTTTGACACTAATCTAGCCCTATTGAGCATGTTTAGAAAGTCAGTATTACCTCCAAAGTTCAGCTGATAGGTCCTATCCAGCTTTACTCCCCTTTTTTTTAGTAGATCCACCAGTACCCTATGGGTTATAGTTGCGCCTATCTGAGACTTTATATCATCTCCTATAAGGGGTAGTCCCCTTTCCTTAAAGCTATTGGCCCATTCTGGATTGCTGGCTATAAAGACTGGAATATTGTTTATGAAGGCAACCCCTGCTTCCAAAGCACATTCTGCATAGAATTTGGTGGCCTCCTCAGCCCCCACAGGTAAATAGTTTAGGAGGATTTCTGTCTTGGACTTTTTTAGTGCGTTTACCACTTCCTTCTTTGTGGGCTCTTTTTCATCGGCAAGGACAAAGGAAATATCCTCTTCATAATCCTTCATATGTTCTGGGTAACCGTCCAAGACCTTGCCCATGAGCACGGGAGTGTTGGCATCTCTAATGTCTGTGCAAAAAACTTTTGCACAGTTTGGAGGGGCAAATATGGCCTCTGATATAGGTTTCCCCACCTTCCTTTTGTCAATGTCAAAGGCCACAACTACTTCCACAGAATCAGGGGCATAGGGCCCGATCTGCCAGTGCATCAGCCCGATGGCTTGTTTGGGGTCCTTATTCCTATAGTAATTTATCCCTTGTATTAAGGAGGAAGCACAATTTCCCACACCGATAATCCCAACCCGTATCTTGCTCATTATCCCACTGCCTCCTTCACAGAAATCGGGTTTACCACCTTCTCAGCTCAGCTATATGCCACAAGGTTTGCTCTCATTTAAGAAAGTCCAATATTATATTGAGGACTCTTCTAATGGGTTCTGCTGCGCCCCACAGCAGCTGATCCCCTACTGTGAAGGCCGTTACATATTCCCCGCCCATGGTCATCTTTCTTATCCTTCCTATGGCTATGTCCAGAGTACCGCTGACCCTGGCAGGTGTGAGCTCTCTTATTGTCAGATCCTGCTCATTGGGTATTACCTTGACCCACTGATTCCCCCCTGAGATAAGGGAGATAACTTCCTCAATGGGGATATCCCTTTTCAACTTTATCGTTAACCCCTGGCTATGGCAACGCATAGCACCTACTCTCACACATATACCATCCACAGGCAGAGTGTAATCAAGACCTAAAATCTTGTTTGCCTCTGCCTGTCCCTTCCACTCTTCCCTTGTTTGCCCAGTCTCCATAAGGGTATCTATCCATGGGATCAGGTTTGCTGCCAAAGGTACCTTAAAATTTTCCGATGGGCAATCTTTAGATCTAATGGCCAGGGTCACATCCCTATCAAGCTCTATAGCTGCCACCTCAGGCCTGTTAAGGAGCTCTCTTACACTCTCAGATATAAATGCCATTTGCCTTATAAGCTCTACCATGTGTTTTGCACCTGCCCCCGAGGCTGCCTGATAGGTCATGGAAGAGATCCACTCCACCATCCCTGTCCCAATAAGGCCACAGAGGGCCATGAGCATGAGACTTACTGTGCAATTACCCCCAATGTAAAACCTTATACCATTATCCAGGGCCCTGTTTATGACATGCCTATTTACTGGGTCAAGGACTATCACTGCCTCATTTTCCATCCTGAGGGCAGAGGCGGAATCTATCCAATACCCTCTCCAACCGGCGTCCTTAAGCATTGGCACTATCTTCTTAGTGTAATCACTCCCTTGACACGATACTATGATGTCCATTTTTTTCAGCGCATTTACATCATAGGCATCCAGCAACGGGGCAGTATCCTTGCCTATGGAAGGGCCTTGCCCACCCGGATTGGAGGTGGAAAAAAACACCGGCTCATAACCCTTGTTGAAGTCTCCCTCCTGCTCCATCCTGCTCATGAGGACTGAGCCCACCATCCCCCTCCAGCCTATAAAACCCACTTTCACCTTTTAGCCTCCATCTTGATTTCTTTATTAAGATCATTATAGATTAATCTGCCATGGTTCATGGCGTGTGGTTTACATATCATTATCATAGGACCATATCAAGACACAATGGAGGGGTATTTGAGAATATTAATCATTGGAAGCGATGAGATTATGGGTGATATATTTAAGACATTGTTTAGCGACCAGCACTCCATTACTTGTTATAAGAAAAGCGAATACAATATGCTAAAATGGGATAGTGTAATTAATAATATAGCTAAGTTAAGCCCAGCTGTCACCATTCATTCCCAATTTGTAGAAGATCCCTATATGGAACTCAACCCCAAGGTCACCTTGGACAGAACGGTTCAGGATGGCACTAGGAACCTGGCCCAAGGCTGTGCCAGATATGACAGCAAGCTTGTACACGTCTCTTCAGAGGCAGTATTTGATGGAAAAAAGCCATTCCCCCAACCCTACTTTGAGGAAGACAGGACAAGGCCTATATCTGAGCACGGGAAGGTGAAGCTGGAAGGGGAGATAGGGGTCTACGAGAACATGAGTGACTATATTATCTTCAGGACCGGTTGGCTTTATCACCCCATTGGTGATAACTTCATAAAGGTTTTTATTAGAAAGGCCATTTCTTCCCCTGATAAGGTGATCAGGGTCCCAGCCAATAGATATGGTTCGCCAACCTTAAGTTATAGGGTGGCCATGCAGATCAAGAAGTTGCTTGAGGCAGATTCCAGGGGTATACATCACATTACAAGCGAGGGGTATTGTAGCCTTGCAGAATGTGCAGAGTTTGTCTTAAAACACCTCAAATTGGATGTGAAGGTGGAGCCCTATGAAGAGACTGAAGAATCCCCCCAGGAGGTAATCCCTGGCAATTGGATATTGGAAAACAAGAGCCTTAAATCAGAATCTCTAAATATCATGGTCCCCTGGGAGCAGGATCTTACATCCTTTCTAGACAGGTACGGGCAACGCTTATTGGAGGAAGAAAAAAACAGGCTATCAAACCTTAACCCTGCCAAATTTACCTAATATGAATCTATAACCTCCATCTTTTTCCTGATTTTTATTGTTAACGTAAATAGCCAATACATGAAACATCCAGAATGGGCAATAAAACACAAGATAAAACGGATGTTCCATCCCTACCCACAAAGAATTCTCATATAACCGTTTGATATAATTATTTTTTTCTTCTATCAGACAGTTTTTTCCTG
>FWWL01001746.1_pt1 | contig 49365 bp, 45 predicted proteins | sample 2228331 | NCBI WGS metagenome assembly FWWL01 (sample SAMEA103939775, study PRJEB20133) | metagenome | reverse complement strand
ACCATCGCCAGCCTCCACACGCTGACGATCTTGAATCACGATAAGCGACTCTTGTGAATCTCAAAAATGCACTTCTGCCAAAGTAGTGCTAGCGCGCAGCACCGCTGGTGCCAAGTTCTTCGTGGAGGTAGATGCTCTCCTTGAAAGGGAGAGAGCAATGGTCAGTCATGAAGAACTCGCCAGTCGATTACGTGATGCATATTCGCAGGGTGCGGTCCCTCCCTTGCGCGACGGTCTGGATCCGGTCGATATCGATGGTGCCTATGCGGTCCAGGAAATCAACACCCGCTACTGGCAAGACCAGGGTCGGCGCATCGTCGGGCGCAAGGCCGGGCTGACCGCCAAGGCGGTTCAGACGCAGCTCGGCGTCGATCAGCCGGACTTCGGTGTGTTGTTCGACGACATGACAATTGCCGATGGCGGACTGCTCGATCCCGTCCGCGCGCTCCAGCCCAAGGCCGAGGCGGAAATCGCCTTCGTGCTGGGCAAGGACCTGCCCGATACGCAAACCACGCCAGAAATGGTCGCCGACGCCGTCGCCACCGTCCACGCGGCGATCGAGATCGTCGATAGCCGCATTGCCGACTGGAAAATCACGTTCGCCGACACGGTGGCGGACAACGGGTCCTCGGCATTTTTCGTATTGGGGGGCGAAGGCCATCCGTTGGCGGGGCTCGATCTGTTCACCTGCGGCATGGTCATGGAGATCAATGGCGCCATCGTTTCATTGGGCGCAGGTGCCGCAGCCCTCGGCCACCCGCTCAACGCCGCCGCATGGCTGGCCCAGACACTCGCCTGCCGGGGCGAGCCGCTGAAGGCCGGAGACATCCTCCTAGCCGGCGCGCTCGGCCCGATGGTGGCGCTAAATCCCGGCGACCATGTCCGCGCGATTGTCGGCGGGCTAGGCGAAGCCTGCTTTACTTACGCAAAGGCTTGAGATCATGAGTAAAACAAGGGTGGCCATCATCGGCTCGGGCAATATCGGCACCGACCTGATGATCAAGATCATGCGCCTGTCCGAGGTGCTCCAAATGGGCGTGTTCGTCGGCATCGATCCGGAATCCGATGGCCTCAAGCGCGCCGCCCGGATGGGCGTGGCGATCACCGCAGGCGGCATCGACGGGCTCATCGCCATGCCCGAATTCGCGGACATCGGCATCGTCTTCGATGCGACGTCGGCAGGCGCACACAAGCGCAACAACGAGTTGCTGCAGGCCCACGGCAAGCGCGTGATCGACCTGACCCCGGCGGCGATCGGCCCCTATACGATCCCACCGGTCAACGGCCTCGACCATCTCGACGCGCCGAACGTCAACATGGTGACGTGCGGCGGACAGGCGACGATCCCGATCGTGGCGGCGATCAACCGCGTTGCCAAAGTACATTATGGCGAAATCGTCGCCTCGATTGCGTCGAAAAGCGCTGGTCCCGGCACCCGCGCCAATATCGATGAGTTCACCGAGACGACGTCGCAAGCGATTGTCGATGTCGGCGGGGCGACGCGCGGCAAGGCAATCATCGTGCTCAATCCGGCCGAGCCTCCGCTGATCATGCGCGATACGGTCTATTGCCTGTGCGACGATGCCGACCAGAACATGATCCGCCAGAGCGTCGAGGCGATGGTCGGGGAGGTGAAAACCTACGTCCCCGGCTACCGGCTCAAGCAGGACGTGCAGTTCGAGCATATCGGTTCCAATCGCCCGCTGCACATTCCCGAGATGGCCGAAACCGGACGGACCGAGTTCACCGGGCTCAAGGTCTCGGTCTTCCTCGAAGTCGAAGGCGCGGCGCATTATCTGCCGTCCTATGCCGGCAATCTCGACATCATGACATCGGCCGCGCTGCGCACTGCCGAACGTATTGCCGCCACAATGGCAGGGAGCATGGCAGCATGACTTTCGATCCGACCGTCCAGAAGCTCTACATCCAGGACGTCACCCTGCGCGATGGTATGCATGCTGTCCGCCACCAGTACGATCTGGACCATGTTCAGGCGATTGCCCGTGCGCTCGACCGGGCGAAGGTGGACGCCATCGAGGTTGCGCATGGCGACGGCTTGCAGGGCTCCAGCTTCAACTACGGCTTTGGCGCGCACACCGACTGGGACTGGATCGGCGCGGTCGCCGAAGTGCTCGAACATTCGGTGCTGACCACGCTGCTCCTGCCCGGCATCGGCACCGTGCACGATCTCAAGCGCGCCTACGATCTTGGCGTCCGCTCGGTCCGCATCGCGACGCATTGCACCGAGGCCGACGTCTCCAAGCAGCATATCGAGGCCGCCCGCAATCTCGGGATGGACGTCTCCGGCTTCCTGATGATGAGCCACATGAGCGAGCCGGATGCGCTCGCCCGGCAAGCCCTGCTGATGGAGAGCTACGGCGCCCACTGCGTCTATGTCACCGACAGCGGCGGGGCGATGAACATGGATGAATATGCCGCGCGCTGCCAGGCCTATGACCGGGTGCTCAAGCCGGAAACCCAGCGCGGGGTTCATGCTCATCACAATCTCAGCCTTGGCGTAGCCAACTCGATTGTTGCGGTGCAGAACGGGGCGATCCGGGTCGACGCGAGCCTCGCCGGCATGGGCGCAGGCGCGGGCAATGCCCCGCTAGAGGTCTTCATCGCCGCCGCCGACCGCTATGGCTGGAACCACGGCTGCGACCTGTTCGCGCTGATGGATGCTGCCGAGGAACTGGTCCGTCCGCTGCAGGACCGGCCGGTCCGGGTGGACCGCGAGACGCTGACGCTGGGCTATGCGGGGGTCTACTCCAGTTTCCTGCGCCACGCGGAAAAGGCTGCGGAAGACTACGGCGTGGATACTCGGACGATTCTGGCGGAAGTCGGTCGCCGCAAGATGGTCGGCGGCCAAGAGGACATGATTGTCGATATCGCTCTGGACCTAGCGCGCAGATGAAGCCGATCGTTCGGCATGGCAAATGCTGTCTTCTTGCCTCATTAGTCGTCAGACGATCTGGTCAGCAACGAGCCCTTCGCTTGAAATGGGGATCACACCACTCCCTCGACATGTGCCTCGAACTCCACGTCAAGACGCTTGCGTACCGGTGTGGAGATCTGGCTGCACCTACAATTCAGCGCATTAGGGCAACGGCCCGCCTTGCTTACACCCTGCTTACAGCCTTCAGCGAAATGGCGCATGTAAGCATGGATGGCGCCCGAAGGCGTTGAGTATCATCTTCAATTTATTTGAAAAAAACTGGAGCGGGCGAAGGGATTCGAACCCTCGACCCCAACCTTGGCAAGGTTGTGCTCTACCCCTGAGCTACGCCCGCTCGTGCGTTTCGGGCCGGAGAGATTTTGTCCCGTCCGGCCGGGGTGTTGGGGCCTCTAACCATGAGTCGGGCCAAGCGCAACAGCAAAAATGCGGCCAATGCGAAGTCGCCGGACAATTGCCCGTTTCCCCTTGCCGAATGCGATGCGGTTCCCACATGGTGGGCACACCTGACGCTTACCTGAAACGACCGGAGACGCACCTTGGCCAGCATGGGGCTTAACCTTGACGAACAGAAGGCGGTCGACCGCTTCCGCAAGGACGTTGTCGAACCGTCGATGACCAAGCTGGTCATCCTCGATTTCTGGGCCGAATGGTGCGGGCCGTGCAAGACGCTGACCCCGGTGCTCGAAAAGGTCGTGGCCGAATACGCCGACAAGGGCGTGGTCCTGGCCAAGGTCAATGTCGACGAGGAGCAGTTCATCGCCGCGCAGTTCCAGGTGCGCTCGATCCCCACCGTCTATGCGATGTTCCAGGGCCAGCCGGTGGCCGATCTTACGCCCGCGCGCACCGAAACCCAGTTGAAGCAGTATCTCGACCAGATCCTTGCCAAGCTGCCGGTCGAACCGGGCGGCGAGCCGGAGCAGGACGTTACCCCGCTGCTGGCCATGGCCGAAGAGGTGCTGGGCGAAGGCGACGGCGAACGCGCCGCCAGCATCTTTGCCCAGATCATCGAAATCGCGCCGGACAACGCCGCGGCCCACGCCGGGCTGGTGCGCGCGCTGATCGCCGCGGGCCGCAAGGACGAGGCGCAGGCCGTGATAGACGCGCTTGATCCCAAGCTGGCCGCCGACCCGGCAATCGCGCAGGCCCGTTCGGCGCTGGCGCTGGCCGGAGAGGCCCCGGAAGAGGCCGAGCTTGCCGCGCTGCGGGCTGCGGCCGCCGAACGCCCGGCAGACATGGACGCGCAGCTTGCCTTTGCCAATGCGCTCTACGCCAGCGGCGCGCGCGACGAGGCGGCAGAGCGCCTGCTGGCGATGGTCGCCGCCGACCGCGAATGGAACGAGGGTGCGGCGCGCGCCCGGCTCTTGCAGATCTTCGAGGCGACCGGCCTTGAAGACCCGTGGGTGGCCGCCACGCGGCGCAAGCTTTCCACGATCCTGTTCGGTTGATGGCGATGGGCGAAAGCGCCAGGGCCACGCGCCTTTCGATCTTTCCGCTGACCGGGGCGGTGCTGTTTCCCGGCCTGCAATTGCCGCTGCACATCTTCGAGCCGCGCTATCGGGCGATGATCAGCGATGCGCTGGTGCGCGACCAGCGCATCGCCATGATCCAGCCGCAGGCCCCGATTGATGGCGCGCCGCTGTTCAGCATCGGCTGCGTCGGCAAGATCGGCGATGTCGAGGCGCTGGAGGACGGGCGCTACAACGTCGTGCTCGAAGGGATTGCCCGGTTCCGCGTGCTGCGCGAACTCGATGTGACCACGCCGTTCCGCCAGATCGAAGGCGAACTGATCGAAGACGACATGGGCGAGGCGCTGAGCGCGGTGGAGCGGGCATCGTTCGAACGCGAAGCGCGCCATTTCGCCGATGCGCAGGGCTATGCCGTGGACTGGGATTCGGTCGCCCGGCTGGACGACATGTCGCTGATCAACGGGGTATCGCAGATCGCGCCGTTCGATGCCGCGGCCAAGCAGGCGCTGCTGGAAGCGGAATCGCTTTCGGCACGTTGCGAACTGCTGGTGCAGCTCATGCAGTTCTTCGGCAAGCGCGATGGCGACGACGGCGGGCGGGTGACGCTGCAGTAACTGGCCCGTGCGCGACGGTTATGGCGCAAGGATCAGAACTGCGCCTGAATCCCGTCGATCACGAACTGCGCCGCCAGCGCCGCCAGCAGCACGCCGAGCAGGCGGGTGACCACCGCTTCGACTTGCGACCCCAGCGCGCGGATGATCGGCCTTGCGCCCACCAGCGCAATGAAGCTGAGCGCCATGACCACCGCCAGTGCCGCCAGGATCACCAGCGTTTCTTCCGCCCCGCGCGCCCGTGCCGTCAGCAGCATGACCGAGGCGATCGACCCCGGCCCGGCCAGCATCGGCATGGCCATGGGAAATACCGAAACGTCCTCTACTTGCGGCTGGGCGGTGCGCACCTTTTCGGCCCGCTCCTCGCGCCGTTCGGTTCGCGTTTCGAACACCATGTCCAGCGCGATGAGGAACAGCATGATCCCGCCGGCGATGCGGAAACTGTCCAGTTCGATGTGCAGCGCGCCGAGGAGGTCTTCCCCGAACAGTGCGAAGACCACCAGGATGGCGGTGGCGATCAGGCATGCGCGCACCGCCATGGCAAACGCCTGCCGGGCGGTGGCGTTGGCGGTCAGCCCGGCATAGATCGGGGCGCAGCCGGGCGGGTCGATCACCACGAACAGCGTGACGAAGGCGGACAGGAACAGAGGCCACATCGCGTCAGGCCCCTTCGGCCGAAAAGCGGCGGGACAGGACTTCGCGCATGGCGCCGTCCTTCCAGATCCAGGCGGTGAAGCGGCGGGTGCCGTCGGGCAGGACGGTAGAGCGCCACGCCAGCGTGCCATCGCGCGATTGTCCATCGGCGCTGTCCGCGCCCGCCGGGGCATCGGTGACGGGCAGAGGTCCGGCCAGCGGGCGCAGCGGCGGCAGGCCCTTGCGGTCGCGCGGCTCGCCCTGGCCTGCGGGCCGCGCTCCACTACCGTCCGGGTTATCCGCGGCGGGGCGGCGGGGCGGGCAATCCGCAACCCGGCCTTCGGCCCAATCGGCCACGGGCAGGGCGACATCGCGCATCGCGCGGTCGGTCAACTGCCATTTCCAGTCCACCTTGCCCTTGACCTGGCGCTTCCAGACGGTGGCATATTCGCCCGGCGTGCCGCTGGCGGCGGTCCAGCCGCCCCAGGTCAGCCCGAAGCTGCCATCGCAACTGATCCACGCAGCGCGCGGTTCCCATTGCGCGGCCTGTGGCGGGTCGGCGCGGTCCTTCAGTGCAGGCCGGGCCGGGGTTCGGGCCGGGTCGAACAGGCTGGCGTCATCATCGGCCAGTTCGCGCAAGGCGCTCCATTGCCCCCTGGCGCGGGCCAGCCGGGCGAGCGCGATGTCGGCGGCGATCAGCGCACTGGGGTTGGCATAAGCGCGCTGGGCGCGGCCGGAAGGCTGCGGGGCGTCGCCGGGCGGGGCGGTCTGCCCGGTCAGCAGCGGCACGGCGCACAGCAGCAATGCAATGGGGGTGGGGCGCTTCATCGTCCCTGTCTATCACTGGTCCAGCCCATCGCAAGCGCGGCGCGGCCTGCACGGGTCAGATTGCGTCGGCCCCAAGGTCCAGCCCGGCGTTGCGGCAGGCCGCCACCAGCGTATTGCGCAGCAGCACGGCGATAGTCATCGGGCCGACGCCCCCCGGCACCGGGGTAATCGCCGAAGCGACCTGCGCGGCCGAGGCATAATCGACATCGCCCACCAGCCGGGTCTTGCCTTCCTGCGCGCCGGGCACGCGGTTGATCCCCACGTCGATGACCACGGCGCCGGGCTTGATCCAGCTTCCCTTGACCATTTCCGGGCGGCCGACAGCCGCCACCACGATATCCGCGCGGCGCACCACCTGTTCCAGATCCCTGGTGCGGCTGTGCGCCACGGTGACCGTGCAGCTTTGCGCGATCAGCAGTTGCGCCATCGGTTTGCCGACGATGTTGGAGCGCCCGATCACCACGGCATCAAGCCCGGCCAGATCGCCCAGCCGGTCTTTCAGCAGCATCAGGCAGCCCAGCGGCGTGCACGGCACGAAGCCGGGCTGGCCCACCGCCAGACGGCCCGCGTTGATGACGTGGAAGCCGTCCACGTCCTTGTCCGGGGCAATGGTGGCGATGACTTTCTGTTCGTCGATGTGCGCAGGCAGCGGCAATTGCACAAGGATGCCGTCCACCGCCGGATCGGCGTTGAGCCGTTCGACCACGGCCAGCAGGTCCGCTTCCGACGTATCGGCGGGCAGCTTGTGTTCGAAACTGGCCATGCCTGCTTCCAGCGTGCTCTTGCCCTTGGAGCGCACATAGACCTGGCTGGCAGGGTCTTCGCCCACCAGCACCACGGCAAGGCCTGCCTTGCGGCCGGCCCTTGCTTCGAACGTGGCGGCAAGATCGCCCACGCGGGCGCGCAGGGTGGCGGCAAAGGCCTTTCCGTCAATCACGGCAGCGGTCATGGTCTGGTCCTGGGGAGGAGAGGAGGTCAGTATCCCGAAGCGGCAAGGCCGCTGAGCAGGATGGTCAGCAGGTTGAGGCCGACGATCAGCACCATCGGCGAAAAATCAATCGCCCCGGTATCGGGCATGATCTTGCGGATCGGGCGCAGCAGCGGATCGAGAATGGCGTTGAGCGCCTTCCATATCGCGGCCACGGCATTGTTCTGCATGTTCACGACATTGAACGAGATCAGCAGGCTGAGCACGAACTGCACGATCACCACGATGACGATGACGTTCACCAGATAGCTGATCATCGAAATCAGGGTGTAAAGCAGCATCGCGCATTCCTTTCAGCCGTGGTCTGCCGCTCCTAGCCGACAGGCTCCCCCGCCGACAAGCGTTCCCGCACCCGATACGGGGCATATGCCCCAAAGCAGCGCCCGCCGCCCGCTCAGGTCCAGCCCGTTAAGGCCCACCCCGTTTCAGGCCAAACCGGTCAGGCGCGGATCAGCGTGCCCGCGCCGCGCGCGGTGAAGATTTCCAGCAGCATGGCGTGCGGCACGCGCCCGTCGAGCACGACGGCGGCTTCGCATCCGGCCTCGACCGCGTGGACGCAGGTTTCCAGCTTGGGAATCATGCCGCCGCTGATCGTGCCGTCCTGCGCCAGCCGGGCGATATCGTCCGGGCGCAGGTCGGTCAGCAGGTTCTTGTCCTTGTCCAGCACGCCCGCGACGTCAGTCAGCAGGAACAGGCGCGATGCCCCCAGCGCGGCGGCTATCGCCCCGGCCATGGTATCGGCGTTGATGTTGTAGGTGTGGCCATCGCGGCCCACGCCGATCGGCGCGATCACCGGGATGATCCCGGCGGCGCAGACCGTGTCGATGATGCTGGTGTCGATTTCGGTCGGTTCGCCGACAAAGCCCAGGTCCACCGCGCGTTCGATGTTGCTGCCCGGATCCTTGGTGGTGCGTTCCACCTTGGTGGCGGTGACCAGCCCTGCGTCCTTGCCGGAAATGCCGATGGCCTTGCCGCCCGCCGCCGCGATCCAACCGACCAGTTCCTTGTTGATCTTGCCCGAAAGCACCATCTCGGCAACATCGGCGGTGGCCTTGTCGGTCACGCGCAGACCGTCGACGAAGCTCGATTCGACGCCCAGTTGCTTGAGCATCGCGCCGATCTGCGGCCCGCCGCCGTGGACGACCACCGGATTGATGCCCACGGCCTTGAGCAGCACCACGTCTTCGGCGAAATCGCGCGCGGCTTCGGGATCCCCCATCGCGTGGCCGCCGTATTTCACCACGAAGGTCTTGCCGGCGTATCGCTGGAGATACGGCAGCGCCTCGGTCAGCGTTTCGGCCTTGGCGAGCATTGCGGGGTCGGGATTCTGAGTCATGATGCGCGGCGCTTTACGCTTCTGGCCCCGAAATTGAAGTGTTTTCGTACGTTCAGCCCTGGGAATCGAGCCTGCGCCCCAGCCGCAGGACCAGCGCGATGACCAGCGGCACCAGCACGGCGGACAGCACCACCTTGGCCAGCATCTGCCCGGCCATCAGTGCCGCGATGGGCCGCACCCCCCAGAACGAGACGGAAATGAAGATCAGCGTATCGACGATCTGCGAAAGCGCGGCGGCCACGAATCCGCGCACGGCCAGAAACCGCCCCGCGGCCCCGCGCAGGCGGTTGAAGATCCACACGTTCAGCGTCACCGAAACGCCATAGGCCATGATCCCGGCCAGCATCATCCGCCACGATTGGCCAAGGATGATCGGAAACGCCTGCTTGGCCGGTTCGTACATACCCGGATCGGTCGGCAGGCGCAGCACGAACAGCGTCAGCCCGATGGCGAAGGCCAGCGGCACGAAGCCATAGCGCACCAGCCGGTCGGCCACTGCCTTTCCGTGCAGTTCGGCAATGCCGCTGGAAATGCCGACCAGCGTCAGGAACGGAAAGATGCCCGCTTCCACCGCCAGCGGACCCAGCGCCACCTGCTTTGCCCCCAGCACGCCGCCCAGCGTCACCATGCCGCCGTAGAACAGCGCGAACAGGAACAACGAGCGCGGAATGGCCGATCCGGGGAGGCTTGGCGCGGTTACGGCGGGTTCGTGCATCGCGGCGCGATAGCGCGCTTTTCAGGCCGCGCCAATTCGCTAATAGGTACGGCTGCAACCAACCCGCCGTGGAGCGCAAACGCCCCGATGCCCGTATTGTCCAGTCTTGTCGGGATGGCGCTCATCCTCGCGCTCGCCTTTGCCCTGTCCACCAACCGCCGCGCGGTCCGGCCGCGCGTGGTCGGGGCGGCCTTTGCCCTGCAAGCCGGGTTCGCCGCGCTAGTGCTCTATGTGCCGCTGGGCAACCGCATGCTGCAAGGCGCGGCCAGCGGAGTGGAGGGGCTGCTGGGCTATGCCCGCGCGGGCGTGGCCTTCCTGTTCGGGCCGCTGGCGGACCCGGCGATCGGCGGCACCAGCTTTGCCATTTCGGCGCTGCCGGTGATCGTGTTCTTCGCCGCGCTGATCTCGATCCTCTATTACCTTGGCGTGATGCAACTGGTGATCCGCTGGATCGGCGGCGCGCTTGAACGGCTGACCGGGATCAGCAAGGTTGAATCGCTGTGCGCGGCCAGCAACATCTTTGTGGGGCAAAGCGAATCCCCGCTGGTGATCCGGCCCTATCTGGCGGGTCTTGCGCCTTCGCAACTGTTCTGCGTGATGACCGTCGGCATGGCGGGCGTGGCAGGCACGATCCTGGCCGCCTATGCCAGCATGGGCATCCGCATTGATTATCTGGTGGCCGCAGCCTTCATGTCGGCGCCGGGCGGCATCCTGATGGCCAAGCTGATGATGCCCGATGAACCCCCGGTGCCCGCCGACGTGGGGGGCGAGGCGCTGCCCAACCCGCACGTCAAGCCCGGCCTCGCCTCGGACGAGGAAGAGCGCCCGGCCAATATCATCATGGCCGCCAGCCAGGGCGCGCAGACCGGGGTGAAGCTGGCCGTCGCAGTCGGGGCGATGGTGCTGGCCTTTGTCGCGCTGGTGGCGCTGGCCAATGGCATGCTCGGCTGGGCGGGCGGCTGGTTCGGCTATCCCGACCTGTCGTTCCAGAGGGTGCTGGGTTATGTCTTTGCGCCGGTGTTCTACCTGCTCGGCGCGGGCGACTGGGCGCAGGCGATGCACGCGGGCGGGCTGTTCGGCACCAAGATCGTGCTGAACGAGTTTGTCGCCTTCATCGAACTGGGCAAGGATACGGCATTGGCGCCGCACACGGTTGCCATCGTCACCTTCGCGCTGTGCGGCTTTGCCAATTTCAGTTCCATCGCCATCCAGATGGCGGTCACCGGCGGCCTTGCCCCCAACCAGCGCCCGGTGATCGCCAAGCTCGGCATCCGCGCGCTGGTCGCGGGCGCGCTGTCCAACCTGATGAGCGCGGCGCTGGCGGGCCTGTTCCTGTCGCTTTAGGCGTAATGCGCGGCCAGCAGGTCCACCGCTTTGGCCAGTTCCCCGTCGAGATAGCCCAGCAGCTTGTGCCAGTCGTGCGCACCCGCCAGTTCGCCCGGCCCCCGTCGGACACCCCGCGCAAGGCCACCAGCGGCACGCCGAAGGTGCGCGCGGCGCGGGCAACGGCATAGGTTTCCATGTCGACCATGTCAGCCGCGATGCGGTTCCAGCCATCGCCGCTGACCACGTCGCCGCCGCTCGACAGCGTGGCGACCGGCAGGGGGAGCGGGCAGTCCAGCGGCAGGTCCACCGGTTCATCCAGATAGGGCACCACGCCCGGCGCGATGCCGAGCGGCGAAGCGTCGATATCGCGCCACGATACGCTGCCGATCTGGTGCACCGATCCCAGCGCGCAGCGGCGCGATCCGGCAGAGCCGAGGCAGACGATCAGATCCGGCAGGTCGTCCGCCGCTTCCAGCCGGGCCAGTGCGATGCCGGTGTGCAGTGCGGCTTCGACCGGGCCGATGCCGGTCATCAGCGGGACAAAGCGCGCGCGCAGGTGCGGCCCGTATTCGACCTCGGCCGCCATCACGAACAGCGCGCGCTTGCGGCCAAGCGGAGCAAGTTCAACCATTGGCCTGTGCCTTGAGTTCGTAGAGCAGGTCGAGCGCGGCGCGCGGCGAAAGGGCATCGAGATCGAGCGCGTTGAGCTTTTCGCGCAGGGCATCGACCTTGACTTCGGCGGCTTCGATGGCGGCGGCGAACAGCGGCAGGTCGTCCAGCCCCGCGGCAAGGCCCCCGGTGGCGGCGCGGCCCTTTTCCAGCTTTTCCAGCACCGCTCCGGCGCGCTTGAGCACCGGCGCGGGCACGCCTGCCAGCCGCGCGACGGCAAGCCCATAGGATTTGTCCGCCGGGCCTTGCGCCAGTTCGTGCAGCAGCACCAGATCGCCCTTCCATTCGCGCGCCCGGACGTGGTGGAGCGAAAGCGCGTCGCAGGTTTCGGCCAGCCGCGCCAGCTCGTGGTAGTGGGTGGCGAACAGGCAGCGGCTCTTGTTGATCGCATGGACCGCTTCGGCCACCGCCCACGCCAGGGCAAGGCCATCATAGGTTGATGTGCCGCGCCCCACTTCGTCGAGGATCACGAAGCTGCGCTCGGTCGCCTGGCTGAGGATCGCGGCGGTTTCGACCATTTCGACCATGAAGGTGGAGCGTCCGCGCGCCAGATTGTCTGCCGCACCCACCCGGCTGAACAGGCGGTCGACAAGGCCGATGGTGGCGGCCTGTGCGGGCACGAAGCCGCCAGCTTGCGCCAGCAGCACGATCAGCGCGTTCTGGCGCAGGAAGGTGGACTTGCCGCCCATGTTCGGCCCGCCGATCAGCCACAACCGGTCCTGCGGCCCCAGCGCGCAATCGTTGGCGACAAAGCGTTCGCCCCTGGCCGCCAGCGCCGCTTCGACCACCGGGTGGCGCCCGGCAGTAATCGCAAGGCATGGCTCGTCCACCACCCGCGGCAGCGCCCAGCCGCCTTCGGCCGCGCGTTCGGCCTGCCCGGCCGCCACGTCGATCCGGGCGAGCGCGGCGGCGGTGGCGGCGATGGCCTCTTTGGCGGCAACCGCATGGCCGACAAGGTCTTCGAAGTGCGCTTCTTCGGCGGCCAGCGCGTGGCCGCCGCTGGTGGCGATGCGGCTGGCTTCCTCGTGCAGCGCCAGCGCGTTGAAGCGCACCGCCCCGGCCATGGTCTGGCGGTGGGTGAAGCCCGAATCCGGGGCCATAAGCCGGTCGGCATGGCGCGCGGGCACTTCGACGAAGTAGCCCAGCACGCCGTTGTGGCGGATCTTGAGCGCGGCGATGCCGGTTTCGTCGCGGTATTTCGCTTCCAGCGCGGCAATGGCGCGGCGCGCGTTGCCGGAAATGCGGCGCAGCTCGTCCAGCCCCGCGTCATAGCCTTCGGCGATGAAACCGCCTTGCCCGCGCTCGGTCGGCGGCGCGGGCACCAGCGCGCGGGCATAGAGATCGACCAGCGCGCCATGCCCGGTCAGCGCGGGCAGCAGTGCGGCGATCAGCGCGGGACGGTCCGCCCGCGCGGCGAGCAGATCGTGCAGGCGGCGCGCCTCGGACAGGCCATCGCGCATCTGGCCCAGATCGCGCGGCGAACCGCGCCCGGCCACCACCCGGCCCAGCGCCCGGCCGATGTCGGGCAGGGCACGCAGGATGGCGCGCAGATCGCCGCGCAGCAGCGGATCGTCGTGCAGCCAGCCGACCGTCTCCAGCCGCCGGTTGATCTGCACCGCATCGGTGAGCGGGGCGGACAGGTCTTCGGCCAGTTGCCGCGCGCCCGCTCCGGTCACGCAGCGGTCCAGCGTTTCGACCAGGCTGCCGCGCCGCGTGCCGTTGCTGCTGACGAGGATTTCAAGGCTGGCGCGGGTCGTTTCGTCCATCGCCATGTGCGTGCCCGCCGCGCGCGCCACCGGCGGCAGCAGCAGGGGTAGCGCGCCGCGCCCGACATGGTCGAGATAGCCGATCAGGCCCCCCGCCGCGGCCAGCATGGCGCGGCTGAACTGGCCGAACCCGTCCAGCGTGGACACCCCGTGCAGCGCGCGCAGCCGGGCTTCGCCTTCGTCGCTGGAGAACGACCGATTCGGGCGCTCCACCGCTTCGGGCGGGGCCGCGTCCCACCCTTCGGGCACGATGATCTCGCTGCTGCCCAGCCGCGCCAGCGCCGCGCCGAGCGTTTCCGGCGTGGCCTCTTCCAGTTCCATCCGCCCGGTCGAAATATCGCAGGCGGCAATGCCGATCGCGTCGCGCACCGCGCAGACAGCCGCAAGCACGTTGGCCCTGCGCGGTTCGAGCAGCGCCTCTTCGGTCAGCGTGCCCGCGGTGACGAAGCGGACGATGTCACGCGCGACCAGCGCCTTGGAACCGCCGCGTTTGCGGGCCTGTTCGGGGGTTTCGGTCTGTTCGGCAATGGCCACGCGGCAACCGGCGCGGATCAGGCGGGCAAGGTAGCCTTCGGCGGAATGGGCGGGCACCCCGCACATCGGGATCGGCGCGCCGTTGTGTTCGCCCCGGCTGGTCAGCGCGATGTCGAGCACTTGCGACGCGACCCTGGCATCGTCGTGGAACAGTTCGAAGAAATCGCCCATGCGATAGAACAACAGGCAGTCGCCAGCCTGCTCTTTCAGCGCAAGATATTGCGCCATCATCGGAGTTGGGGCATTAAGGCTCACGCGCAGGTGGCTAGACCAGACGCGATCGTTTCTCAAACCATTGACACCGGATATCCGCAACTCTGCGCCACACGGGCTGGAGCCGGAACGGTCTTGCTGGGGTACATCAGGTTTGACGCAAGTCCGCAATACCGACTGGATGCAAGTGGCGCGGGCGCTGTGGGCGCGGGCCGTGGCGCTGCCGTGGCTGTCTTTGCCGGGCATCCTGGCCGGGGTGCTGGTGGTCTGCCTGCCCTTCGCGCTGGTCGATGTGCCCCCCCTGATCGACGTGCCGGGCCATATGGGCGCGGCCGCGATCGAAGCGGCCGGGCCGGGCAATCCGCTGGAAAAGTACTTCACCTGGAAGTGGGTCTTCACGCTCAACATCGGCGGTGGCGTGCTGATGAAGGTTCTGGGCGCGCAGTTCGGCATCATTGCCGCCGGGTGGTGGAGCACGGTGCTGGCCACCGGGCTGTTTGCCGGCGGCTGCCTGTGGACCATCCGCATGCTCAACCCCAAAGGCGGCCACGCGGCGGCCTGGGCGCTGATGTTCGTGTTCAGCTTCCCGCTGCTCACCGGGTTCCTCAACTATATCCTTGCCACCGGGCTTTCGCTCACCGCCTTTGCAGCATCGGTCTGGCTGGAACAGAAGAACCCGCGCGCCCGCGCCGCGATGCTGGTCGTCGCACAGCCGGTGGCGATGCTGTGCCATGCCATCGGCGGGCTGCTGCTGGCGCTGCTGGTCGGCGCCCACGCGCTGGGCCGGGTGGTGGACGATCTGCCGCAGGGCTGGCGCTGGCGCGACGTGGTGCGCCGCGAATGGCTGGCATCGCTTGACTGGAAGGGCATGGGCCTGCGTCTGTGGCAGGCGTGCTGGCCGCTGCTCGCCACGCTCCTGACGATTGTGCTGTGGAAGCTGCTTTCGCCCGAACCGGCCAAGAGCATGAACGTGTGGCGTTGGGACCAGAAGGCATGGTCGTTCGTGCTGACGCTGCGCGACCAGTCCAAGCTGCTCGATTTCGGCACGACCATCGCGGCGTGCCTGCTGCTGCTGGTCGGGCCGTTCCTTGGCGCGCGCTGGCGCTGGTCGCAGGGGCTGCCCGCGCTCACCGTGACACTGCTGTTCATCGCCATTCCCAGCGACATCAACGGTTCGGCCTTTGTCGATATCCGTCTGCTGCCGGTGGCCTTCATGCTGTGCCTTGGCCTGCAGGACTGGAGCCGGGCGCGCCGCCCTTCGTGGGCAAAGGCGGTGGCGGTCGCGGGCATGGTCCTGCTTGCCGTGCGGCTGAGCGTGACGGCGTGGAGCTTTTCCGATTACGCCGAAGACTACAACAAGCAGCTTTCCGCGCTGACTCATGTCGAACCGGGCAGCCGGGTTCTGGCCTTTGTCGAACATTCCTGCCTTGATGAATCGTGGCGCAACACGCGGCGCGATCATCTCGCCAGCCTTGCCAGCCTCTATCGTCAGGCCTGGGTGAACGACAACTGGGCCGTGCCGGGCCTGCACATGGTCGTGCCGCGCTTCCGTCCGGGGCGCAACTTCACCGCCGATCCGTCCGAGTTCGTGTGGTCGCGCCGTTGTGCGGGCGGCTGGCGGCGCACGGTGGACAAGGCCCTGCGCCATGCGCCGGTCGAACGCGTGGACTATGTCTGGCTGATCGACACCGGCCTGCCGCAAAGCGCCGATCCGCGCCTGCAACTGGTCTGGCAGGAAGGCCGCAGCCTGCTGTTCAAGGTACGCCGTCTGGGCATCCCCGCGCGCGAGGTCGCCGGATTGTAATCTGCGGGTGGAATTGCTGCCGCAGTTACTTTCTTTACTGTCCGCCCGGCCCGCCTTGACGTAGGGTACAAGCTCAGACACTGCCGCAATAGCAGATCCAGATTACCAGAACGGGGAAAACGATGTCAGAGGAAAGCAACGTCCGCTTCACCGAGCGCGAGGCGCTTTTCTACCACAACACGATCCGCCCCGGTAAGATCGAGATCATCGCCTCCAAGCCGATGGCGACGCAGCGCGATCTCAGCCTTGCCTATTCTCCGGGCGTGGCCGTGCCGGTCCGCGCCATCGCGGAAAACCCCGCCGATGCCTATGAATACACCGCCAAGGGCAATCTCGTTGCGGTCATTTCCAACGGCACCGCGATCCTTGGCCTGGGCAATCTGGGCGCGCTGGCGTCCAAGCCGGTGATGGAAGGCAAGGCGGTCCTGTTCAAACGCTTTGCCGATGTGGATTCGATCGACATCGAACTCGACACCGAAGATGCCAATGCGATCATCGAGGCTGTGGCGCTGATGGAGCCAAGCTTTGGCGGCATCAACCTTGAAGACATCAAGGCCCCCGAATGCTTCATCATCGAACAGGCGCTCAAGGAACGCCTCAAGATTCCGGTGATGCACGACGACCAGCACGGCACCGCGATCATTTCGGCGGCGGGTCTGGTCAACGCCTGCCACCTCAGCGGGCGCAAGCTGGAAGACGTCAAGGTTGTGGTCAACGGTGCAGGCGCGGCGGCCATCGCCTGCACCGCGCTGATCAAGGCCATGGGCGTGCGCCACGAAAACGTGACGATGTGCGACAGCAAGGGCGTGATCTATATCGGCCGGGCCGGGGTGGACCAGTTCAAGTCCGCCCACGCGATCGAAACCCCGCACCGCACGCTGGCCGATGCCATGGCCGGGGCGGACATCTTCCTTGGCCTTTCGGTCAAGGGCGCGGTGACGCAGGACATGGTGCGCTCGATGGCGCCGCAGCCGATCATCTTTGCCATGGCCAACCCGGACCCGGAAATCACCCCGCCCGAAGCCAAGGCCGCGCGCCCGGACTGCATCGTGGCGACCGGGCGTTCGGACTATCCGAACCAGGTCAACAACGTGCTGGGCTTCCCCTTCATCTTCCGCGGCGCTCTCGACGTGCGCGCCACGGCAATCAACGAAGAGATGAAGATCGCCGCCGCTGAAGCGATTGCCCAGCTTGCGCGCGAACCCGTGCCGGAAGAAGTGGCCGCCGCCTATGGCATGAACCACACCTTCGGGCTGGACTACATCATTCCCGCGCCGTTCGATCCGCGCCTGATGGAAGTCGTGTCGTCCGCCGTGGCCAAGGCGGCGATGGATTCGGGCGTCGCGCAAAAGCCGATCGAGGATTTCGACGCCTACCGCACCAGCCTGAAGGCGCGGCTCAACCCCACCACCTCGGTGCTGACCAATGTCTTTGCCCAGGCGCGCGACAACCCCAAGCGCGTGATCTTTGCCGAAGCGGAAAACGAAGTGGTGCTGCGCGCCGCGATCCAGTTCAAGGATTTCGGCTATGGCACCCCGGTGCTGGTCGGGCGCACGCAGCCGGTGCTCGACCTGCTTACCGAACTGGGCGTGAGCGATCCCAATTCCTACGAAATCCACAATTCCGCGATTTCGCCGCTGGTGCCCGAAATGGTCACGTACCTGTACGACCGGTTGCAGCGCCGCGGGTATCTGGAACGCGACGTGCGCCGCATGGTCAACCAGGACCGCAACGTGTTTGCGTCGCTGCTGGTTGCGCTGGGCCATGGCGATGCGCTGATCACGGGGATGACCCGCACCTTTGCGCAGTCCATGAAGGAAGTGCGCCGGGTGCTCGATCCCAAGCCGGGGCACCTGCCTTTCGGCATCCACCTGATGGTCGCCAAGAACTACACCGTGTTCCTTGCCGATACGACGGTGAACGAGCGGCCTTCGGCGGAAGACCTTGCCCATATCGCCAAGGAAACCGCCGCCGTGGCACGGCGCATGGGCCATGAACCGCGCGTGGCGTTCCTGTCCTATTCGACCTTCGGCAACCCCTATGGCCGCTGGCTCGATTCGATCCGTGGCGCGGTGGCCATCCTCGATGCCGAAGATCCCGGCTTCGAATACGAAGGCGAAATGGCGCCCGACGCCGCATTGAACCCCAAGGTCATGGCCAACTACCCGTTCAGCCGCCTGTCCGGCCCGGCCAATGTGCTGATCATGCCGGGGCTGCAATCGGCGAACATCTCCGCCAAGCTGCTGCGCGAACTGGCGGGCAACGCGGTTATCGGCCCGATGCTGATCGGCATGGACAAGCCGGTGCAGATCGCGCCGATGACCTCGCTCGCCCCCGATATCCTGACGCTGGCGGTGCTGGCGGCTGCCGGGGTCGTCGGCTAGGCGTCAAACCTCTGCCACCCCGGCGCGTGGCCGCTGCTGCGCGCCGGGGCGGGGTTCAGATAAGACCAGCCAGCGGGCTGGATGGGTCGGCGTACTTGCGCGTGCCCATGCGCCCGGCGAGATAGGCATCGCGCCCGGCTTCCACCGCCAGTTTCATCGCACGGGCCATGCGTACCGGGTCTTTGGCTTCGGCGATGGCGGTGTTCATCAGCACGCCGTCGCAGCCCAGCTCCATCGCCACGGCTGCATCCGATGCTGTGCCCACCCCGGCATCGACCAGCACCGGCACGCTTGCGCCTTCGACGATCAGGCGGATGGTCACGCGGTTCTGGATGCCAAGGCCCGATCCGATCGGGGCGCCCAGCGGCATGATCGCTACCGCGCCCGCATCCTCAAGCTGCTTCGCGGCGATCGGATCATCGACGCAATAGACCATCGGCGCGAACCCTTCTTTGGCCAGCACTTCGGTGGCGCGCAGGGTTTCGACCATGTTGGGATAGAGCGTGCGCGCTTCGCCCAGCACTTCCAGCTTGACCAGATCCCAGCCGCCCGCCTCGCGCGCAAGGCGCAGCGTGCGGATCGCGTCTTCCGCCGTGAAGCATCCGGCGGTGTTGGGCAGGTAGGTGATCTTCTTCGGGTCGATGAAGTCGGTCAGCATCGGTGCCTTGGGGTCCGATACGTTGACCCGGCGCACTGCGACGGTCACGATTTCCGCGCCCGATGCCGCCACGGCGGCGGCGTTCTGGGCAAAGTCCTTGTACTTGCCGGTGCCGACGATCAGGCGTGACGAAAAGGTGCGGCCCGCCACGGTCCACGTATCTTCATTGGTCACGTCCGAATGTCCTCCACCCACGAAATGCACGATTTCCAGCACGTCGCCATCGGCGATCTGGACGTTTGCCAGCGTTGAACGCGGCACGATTTCCCCGTTGCGTTCGACCGCCACCTTGGTCGGTTCCAGATCGAGCGCGCGCACCAGATCGGCAATTGTGCCGGGGGCGGCGCGGCGCGGTTCGCCGTTGACGACAAGGGACAGGGGCTGGGTCATGCGCCCCGCTTTAACGAGGCAGGGCCAGCGTGCAAGGGGGCCATGGTCCCGTGTACCTGCGGTGCGCCGGTCAGGCGTTGCAGGCGCCCTGCCGGATGTTCAGCAGGTGGGCGCTGGCCACCAGCACCACGCCGCACACTGTCAGCGCCACTTCCGCGCCGCCATGGCCAACGGCCACTGCGCCCGCCATCAGCGCCAGCCCGCCGCCGCCGATCGCCAGCGGCAGGAACCGGCCATGGCGCAGCGCGCCGATGCCGATCGTTGCCGCGCCGATCACCAGCGCCAGCACCAGACCCCAGCGGTGAATGTCCGGGTCCAGCAGCACCCCGCCGCCGATTCCCAGCATGCCGACAAGGAACAGCCCGGCCACGCAATGAATCAGGCACAGCCCCGAAAGGAGCATCCCGATCCGGTCAAGCCGGGCGCGCAAGGATGGCAGGACGTCGTGCATTGCCCACCGATATATGTAACAATATAACATCATGCAAGCCCGGATACGTGCTTGCCGGTCATGGTGCCCGGCCCTGAATCAACGGTCCTGCACCAACGGCCCTGTACCAACGGCCATGCCCGCGCGCCCGACAATGCCCCTTGCGATTTTGCGGGCGCGGGCGCAGGTGCTGTGCCCATCATGGCACAGACCGCACCGCATTCATCCCGCGCGCCGTCCGCCACCACCGATGCGCTGGCGCTGGTCCGCTGGCTGGCCGTGGTCGCGCTGATGGTGGCGGCCATCGTCGTTGTCGGCGGGATAACCCGCCTGACCGAATCGGGCGTTTCGATCACCGAATGGAAGCCGGTGACCGGCACGCTGCCGCCGCTGACGGCGGCGCAATGGCAGGCCGAGTTCGACGCCTACCGCGCCACGCCGCAATACCAGTTGGTCAATGGCCCGGCGGGCATGACCCTGGCGACGTACAAGTTCATCTTCTTCTGGGAATGGGTCCATCGCCTGCTGGCGCGAACCATCGGGCTGGTCTTTGCCGCGCCGCTGGCATGGTTCTGGGTTCGTGGACGTATCCCGGCAGGCTACAAGCCGCGCCTGCTGGCGCTGCTGGCGCTTGGCGCGCTGCAAGGCGCGGTGGGCTGGTGGATGGTCAAGTCGGGCATCGTCAACGACGTGAAGGTCAGCCACTTCCGCCTTGCCGCGCACCTGCTGGTGGCGCTTGTCACGCTGGGCGGGCTGGTGTGGACCGCGCTCGATCTGCTGGCCCTTTCGCGCGGTGCGCCGCGCGCGCGGTTGCGCGGCTGGGGCGCGGCGGCGCTGGCGGTGCTGTTCGTGCAACTGTTCTACGGCGCGCTGGTCGCCGGGATGCGCGCGGGAACGGCTGCGGGCGGCGGCTGGTTCAGCATGGATGCCTGGCCGCTGATGCAGGGCAGCTTCTACCCCGATGGTGTCGACTGGGCGCGCGGCACGGCCCATGCCCTGCTGTCCGATCCGTTTCTGGTCCACTTCATCCACCGCTGGTGGGCGTGGCTGGTGGTTGCGGTGCTGGTCGTGCTTGCCCGCCGGGTGCGCGCCGCCGGCAACCGCGCGGCCTCGATCGTGCTGCACAGCGTGTTCGGCACGCAGATCCTGCTGGGCATCTTCACGGTGTGGAGCGGGGTGACGCTGTGGCTGGCGGTGCTCCACCAGCTTGTCGGTGCGCTGCTGGTGGCAACCACGGTGTGGTGCGCGCACATCCTTGGCAGCAGGCGATGACTGCGGCGCTGATCTGGTGCCCCTTTGCCGACATGGCCAGCGCCGAAGCGGTGGCCGCAACCCTGCTGGAGGAGCGCCTGATCGCCTGCGCCAATATCCTCCCCGCCGTCCGCTCGCTCTACCGCTGGAAGGGCGAACGGGGCGAAGGGGTGGAAGTCGCCGTCCTCTTCAAGACCCGCGCCGACTTGCTGGATGCCGCCGTCGCGCGGCTCGAATCGCTGCATCCCTATGATGCGCCCGCCATCGCGGGCTGGCGCTGCGATGCGGCGGGGGCCGCGACCCTGGGTTGGCTGGAGGCGGATTGCGGCCCGCCGAAATCGTGAAGGTATTATTTTACCTCCACCAAAACCCGCAGTTTGCTTGACTCTGGCGGGCATTTGCAACAAAGGCGCGCTTCCTTCGTCGTGAGGCAAGCGGGTTGCCGCCCTGAACGACGCACAGATATCCAGGGAACCGAAGCGCCATGAAGGCACTGAGCAAGGTCACCCGGTCGATCAAACCGGCCGAGGTAGAGAAGAACTGGCATCTTATCGATGCCGAAGGTCTGGTGGTCGGCCGTCTGGCGGTTGTCATCGCCAACCGGCTGCGCGGCAAGCACAAGCCGAGCTTCACCCCCCACGTCGATTGCGGCGATCACGTTGTCGTGATCAACGCCGACAAGGTGCGGCTGACGGGCAACAAGCTCAAGAACAAGACCTACTACAAGCACACCGGCTATGCCGGCGGCATCAAGGAAGTGACCGCGGACAAGATCCTCGGTGGCCGCTTCCCCGAACGCGTGCTGGAAAAGGCGGTTGAACGCATGATCCCGCGCGGGCCGCTTGGCCGTGCACAGATGCGCGCCCTTCACCTCTATGCCGGGACCGAACACCCGCATGGTGGCACCCAGCCAGTGGCGCTCGACGTCGCTTCGATGAACCGCAAGAACAAGGTGGGGGCATGACCATGGCCGAAACCGAATCCGTTTCCAGCCTGTCCGATCTCAAGGATCTGACCGCAAACGCACCCGTCGCGGACGAAGGCGCTGAAGCGCCCGTCGTGCGCACCGGCCCCGCCGCGCCGCTGCGCGAACGCGAAGTCGATGCGCAGGGCCGTTCCTACGCCACCGGCCGCCGCAAGGACGCCGTGGCCCGCGTGTGGCTCAAGCCCGGTTCGGGCAAGGTCACCGTCAATGGCCGCGATCAGGAAGTGTACTTTGCCCGCCCGACCTTGCGCCTGGTTATCAACCAGCCGTTCTCGGTCGCCGGGCGCGAAGGCCAGTACGACATCGTCTGCACCGTCAAGGGCGGTGGCCTTTCGGGCCAGGCCGGCGCGGTCAAGCACGGCATCGCCCAGGCGCTGAGCAAGTTCGAACCGGCGCTGCGCAGCGCCGTCAAGGCTGCCGGCTTCCTCACCCGCGACCCGCGCGTGGTGGAACGCAAGAAGTATGGCCGGGCCAAGGCCCGCAAGAGCTTCCAGTTCTCGAAGCGTTAAGCTTCCGCTCTGCAGTTCAAGGGAAAAGGGGTCGTTCGCGGCCCCTTTTTTCGTTGGATGTGGCGCGGCGCGCTTCATTTCAGCGGTAGGAACAGGTCGGCCACCGCTGCGTGTTCGGGAACATCGGGGAAGAAGCGCAACCGCTGGCAATAGAGCGGGAAATCGCGCAATTCCTCACCGCTGGCGGGCAGCCAGGTGCGATAGAGGAACAGCGCGGCAGGCTCCAGATTGTCGGTGTGCCCGGTCACCCGCAGCACGGCGCAGCGCCCGTCGGGGATTTCGCCAGTCCTGATGGTGCCGTCCGGGGACGCCAGCGCCCGGTCCGTGCCGACGCACAGATCCATGCTGCAATCGGCCCCGGTCTGCGCACCGCGCCAGACGGTGAAGGTCGGGCGAAGTGGCCGTAGATGGCGCATTCTTTGGCAGCTATATGAAGCCAGCCAACGTTAAGGAAAACTCCGCAAGGCTGCCAACCACGCTGACGGAGCTTCGCACTGGGAAGGTAGTCCGTTACGCGCTGTATCAAACACACTCTGACGTGCACGGACGGCTGCGTTTTCACCAATCAGGCTGAGTCGCTCTCGCAGCATTAATGTCGGTACGCACCACTACATCGCAGGCCACCACGGTGTTTGCTGATACTATGGCTTCGGATCAAGATCATCCTTGGGGGCGGATACCGGCAGCGAACGGCTCGATGTTCCTAAATCGTTCGTCAAGTCGAGGGATATAACAAGCACGTTATATTCTAAAGTGCCCGATTTTGCCCTCAGGAGGCCGTACAAGAGGAAAAATGCCCCTTACCCTCCCCGGACGTACTTGGGGAAAAGCTGTGCGCAAAACGCCTCTGAAGGCATTGGAGCTTGTCTCGCAATGGGATTTATGCCAACAAAGAAAGACCCAAGGCGTTGGCGCGCCTTGGGTCTTAGAAACCGCGTTGGAACCGCAGTCGACTTTTGGTTTTGAGTGGCTGAATCTTGGCATTCAGTGGGCCTTTAGTCAACCCGGTTCCATCGCAATTTGGCAGAAAGGCCATGCGAAGTGAAACGGACTCGAAGCCCAAAAGTCTCCCCGGAGATGGCGGCTCACATCAAATACCTTGTGACTGAACAGCGTCTCTACCAGCACCAGGTTGCGGCCCTTTGCGGCATTAACCAAGGGCGCGTGTGCGAGGTGATGCGCGGTTACGTCTATAAAGACGTGCCGCCTGCACAGGGCTCTTTCCCCTTCTGACTTTGGCAACCTGCCACAGGAAGGAGGTGATACTCTTTGGCGAACAACAACCAACACGAACGCGGGCGCGATGCTCGCACCGGTCAGTTTATTCCTGTCGATGTTGCCCAGCGCCGTCCTGCAACGACGGTCGTTGAGCGGTACAAGACCGGCAAGAATGGACCCAAGAACTAAGGCTCTCACACCATAACCTTGGCACCGCCGGGCACATTGTGGTCCGGCGGTGTTTTCGTCAATATACTCTACCCACACCCATTCTGCCAACCGCCCCAAGCCGCATGTCTGGCTTCGTAATCCGCGACGACAACACGCCGTTCACGCTGATAGAATCAACCGTGGCGCGCACCGTTGTCGATCAACACACTTACGCACACGCTTGGTGTGTAGGACAGTGATTTCGCAATCCAGTCCGTAGGCGCGATGAACTGCTTTGGCGATCTCAGCGGTTGCAAGCGGCTCGGTTGCGTCTCTGAGTAGACCAAAAACAATCCGCACAACTTCGCACGAATTGCCCGGTCTGTCTTTGGGGAGACATTAAGCGCGGGAATGGCCTCAACCGACAGGGGCTCTGGCGCAAATGTGCGCAACATGTGTCACCTGGCGCGGCTAAGCCCGCTCTCAACGCGTCCGCTTAGCGGACTATTAAGGTCTACATACGCTTGGAACGAGGAAAGCCTATACCGAACGTAGCCAGCGGGCTTCCAAGGCATGCTTGCAATGCAGACAATCGCCATAAGAAAAGGGCGCCGTTTCCGGCGCCCTTTTCCGCATCCTCTCCAAGATGCAAATATGACCGGGGCGGCTTATTCTTCTGGTCCGCCGCGTCCTTCGGCCCTAGTGTTGCTCGCGTATAGCGCGTCTGCGTTCGCTTGCATATAGGGCATCGGATTGACCGCTTCGCCCGACACGCGCACTTCATAGTGCAGGTGCGGGCCAGTCGAGCGGCCGGTCGAACCGACGTAGCCGATTACGTCGCCCTTGCGGACCTGCTGCCCTTCGGCAACCGCCACGCGCGACATGTGGCCATAACGGGTTTCCATCGCGCCGCCATGATCGAGCTGGACGAACAGGCCGTAGCCGCCGAACCATTCCGCCTTTTCCACGACGCCATCGGCGCTGGCGCGGATCGGCGTGCCGGTGGGGGCGGCAAGGTCGATGCCCTTGTGGCCGCGGCGGCCACCCAGAACCGGGTGAACGCGCATGCCGTAACCGCTGGACAGGTGCGCCACGGCCACCGGGGCCAGCGACGGGATCGAAACTGCGCTGCGGCGGGCCGTTACCGGCTTGGCCGAAGGCAGGATGCCATTGTCGAGCGATTGCCAGCTTGCAAACAGGCGGCGGAACTCGTCATCGCCGCGTTCGGCGGAAACGCCAGCCTTGGCCGCTTCGGCGGTGCGCAGCGGGGCTGCGATATCGGCGGAAGAGGCGCTGTTGGCCAGCGCGGGATTGGCGGAGAAGAAAGCAACGGCGGTAAAGGCACCGAGAACTGTCTTGAAGGCTTTGGTGTTGAACAACATTACGACCCATCGACCCTTTTCGTGCTGCCCGATCCGCCGTGAGGCATGACCGCGCCGCGCCAACCCGAATTGCGAACCCGCATTGTGGCGCATGGCAGGTTGGTGCCCTGCGCCTGGGATTTTCAGAGTTGGTCGGAACCCCCCGCCATCTCGTGCATTGGGGGTAGGGGACAGTGTTGCTGTCAGGCAACCCCTGCCATGAAATCGCGCGACAGACCGGCTGCGCGGCGCGCCGAGTCGTTGAACGGCGGCTTAACCGCCCCGTGGAAGTGGCGCTGAACCAGCATTTTCCACGAGTCGGGCGGTGATTCGCCTCGCTTTTCGCATATTGCGACAAAATGCTTTGTGCCGAAGCGCACATGGCGGATTTCATCGTCAAGGATTCGTTGCAGGATGCGGGCCGAACGCCGGTCGCCCGCAGCCTCGAACCGCGCGACCGTCCCCGGCGTCACGTCCAGCGCGCGCGCCTCCAGCACCATTGGCACGATCGCCAGCCGGGCCGCCACATCGTGCGCGGTGGCGCGCGCGGCGTCCCACAGCCCATCGTGGGCGGGCAGCGCGCCGTATGCGCTGCCCAGCGTGCGCAGGCGGCGGGCCAGCAGCGCGAAATGCATCGCTTCATCGGCGGCGACCGAGAGCCAGTCGCTCACGAACGCGCGCCCCATGTCTGCCCCGAACCGCCCGGCAGCATCCAGCGCAAGGTCGATCGCCGCGAACTCGATATGCGCCAGCGCATGGAGCAGCGCGATCCGCCCCCGCTCCGACCCGCCGCGCCCGCGCCGGGGCATGGCCGACGGGGGCAGGAGCAGGGGGCGGGGCGGGCGCGCCGGGGCATCGGGCATGGGCTGGGCAAAGCCGAACGCGAGCTGCCCCGCCCGCCAGCGCCGGACGAGATCGCGCGTGGCCATGACCTTGGCCACAGGGTCGGCCACAAGCATCGCGTGGCGGATCGCAGAAGAGACGCAGGGCATGGTCATGGCGCTTCAGGTGCGTTTAGGGGACGTTCAGGTCGCGCTGCAAATCACAGCGATTTTGCGGCGGCCAGCACCGCTTCGGCGTGGGCCTTGACCTTCACCTTGTTCCAGACCTGTGCGATTTTGCCATCTGCACCAACCAGATAGGTGGTGCGCTCCATCCCCATGTAGGTGCGCCCGTACATCGACTTTTCGGTCCAGATGCCCAGCGCATCGGAGACGCCGCCGGTTTCGGCATCGGACACCAGCGGCGCGGCAAGGCCGTGCTTTTCGATGAACTTGAGGTGCTTTTTCGGCGGATCCTTGCTGACCCCCAGAAGCGCGGTGCCGGCGGCGGCAAAATCGGCGGCGAGGGCGGAAAAATCCTTGTTTTCCGTGGTGCAGCCGGGCGTATCGTCCTTGGGGTAGAAGAACACGACCAGCTTGCGCCCGGCAAAGTCCGATACCTTCACCGCGCTGCCATCGGGGGCTTCCATGGCGATATCGGGGAACGCATCACCCACCCCAGGACGATCAGTCATCACGCAATCTCCAGTTTTGTTTCAAACACTTGCGCCCAGGCTTTGGCGATCTGGTGGCGCGCGGCAAGGGTACTTTCGAGCAGCGCCTCCCAGCTTTCCTGGCCGCAGGCACTGGCGACAATGCCCCGGCTTGCTGCGGGCGGATACATGCCATCGGGGGCAACCAGCCGGACGACCACCAGCAGGCGGGCCATCAGATCGTGGGCGGCGCGCACGCCGGGGGGCAGCAGCCCCGCGCTTTCCAGCGCCGACACCGCTGCGCCAAGATCGGGCGTACGCGCCACATGATCGCGCAGTTGCAGGAAATGGACCATGAACTCGATATCCACCAGCCCGCCGCGCGCCAGCTTCACGTCGAGCGGACCTTTGGGCGGTTTGTGCTGCATCATCGTGGCGCGCATCGCCAGCACGTCGTCGCGCAGCTTCGCCGCATCGCGCGGCTGGTCGAGCACGTGCTGGATGATCCCGCACAGAGCATCGCGGTCGGCTGCGGTGCCGAGCAGGGGGCGGGCGCGGCACAGTGCCATGTGCTCCCACGTCCAGGCATCGTGCTGCTGATAGCGTTCGAAACTTTCGATGCTGACCGAAATCGGCCCCTGTTCGCCCGATGGCCGCAGCCGCGTGTCCACTTCGTAGAGCGCCCCCGCCGCGGTCGGCACGGAAAGCGCGGCAATCACCCGCTGCGCCAGCCGGTTGTAGTAAAGCGTGGCGCCAAGCGGGCGGCGGCCGTCGGATTCGCCGGTGTGATCGCCGCTGAACAGGAACACCAGATCGAGATCGGAGGCATGGGTCAGCGCCGCTCCGCCCAGCCGCCCCAGCCCCAGAATGGCCAGGCTGCTGCCGGGCACGCGGCCATGGGCGCGGCTGAACTCTTCGGCGGCGGCGCGGCCCAGCACGGCAATGGCGGCTTCGGCCACGCGCGAAAGGGCCGCGGCGATATCGAGCGGATCGCGGCCACCTTCGCCAAGCTGGGCTTCGATCAACTGCACGCCAAGGGCAAAGCGCATTTCCCCGACGCGGACCCGCACTGTATCGAGCAGGCGCTGGTAATCGTCGCCCGCTTCGCCGCGCGCAAGATCGGCGGCGATGGCATCGACGCTTCCCGGCAGGTCGAAGGCCGAACGGTCGATCAGGATGTCGAGCAGATCGGCACGCCGCGCCAGTTCATCGGCCAGCGTGGGCGCGTGGGCCAGCACGCGCATGACCACGGCCAGCAGGCCCGGCCGCGCTTCGAGCAGGCGGAACACGTTGATTGCGCTGGGAAAGCCTTCGAGCAACTGTTCCCAGCGCAGGGTGGCCCGTTCGGCGTCGGGCGCCTGTGCCAGGGCGCGCAGCAATTGCGGGCGGATACGGGCAAAGGCTTCGCGCGCTTCGGCCGAGCGCAGGCAGCGAAACCGCCCCTCTTCCCAGGCATTGACCCGCGCCGCCATGGCTTCGGCATCGGCCACGCCCATTGCGGCGAACGTATCGGCGACGGGTGCGGGCGTGACCGCGACCGCTCCGGTTGGCGCATACGTGGCGATGAGGGCATCGAAACGCTGCCCTACGGCATCGGAAATGCCCGCCAGTTCATCGACCAGCGCGCCGCCATCGCGCAATCCGTCAAGCCGGGCGACGGCATCGAGCGCGGCGGCATCGGCGGGGAGCGAATGGATCTGCTGGTCCGCGACCATTTGCAGGCGGTGTTCCAGCGTGCGCAGCCGGTCGTAGCTTTTGCCCAGCACGGTGGCATCATCGGCGGCGATGATCCCCGCAGCGGCCAGCGCATCGAGCGAGGCGCGCGTGCCGCGCAAACGCAAGGCCGGGTTGCGGCCCCCGTGAATCAACTGGTGAGTCTGGGCGAAGAACTCCACTTCGCGGATGCCGCCGCGCCCCCGCTTGAGATCGTAGCCGGGGCCGATGGCCTGCCCTGCGGAATAGTGATCGCGGATGCGCGCGGTCAGCCGTCCGATTTCCGCGATGGCCCCGAAATCGAGGCTGCGCCGCCAGACGAAGGGACGGATCGTGTCGAGGAACGCCTGCCCGGCGGCAATATCGCCCGATGCGGCGCGCGCGCGGATGAAGGCGGCGCGTTCCCATGCCAGCGCGCTTGATTCGTAATGGGTAATGGCAGCGTCGAACGAAAGCGCCAGCGGGCTGACTTCCGATGCCGGGCGCAGGCGCAGATCGACGCGGAAGACATAGCCTTCGTCGGTGACGCTGGACATGATTTCCATCAGCGCGCGGGCAATGCGCTGCGCGGCCTCCCCCGGCTCGTCACGGTCGCGCCGGGGCAGGCGGTCGGGGTCGTAGAGCAGGATCGGGTCGATATCCGACGAATAGTTCAGTTCCTGTGCGCCATGCTTGCCCAGTGCGATCGCGGAAAAGCCGATGGGTTCGGCATCCGGCATGCGCCGCCGGATCGCGGTCGTAATCGCGCAATCGAGCGACCGGTCGGCAAAATCGGACAGTTCGCCAATCACGCGGTCCAGCGGAAAGGCCCCGGCCAGATCGCCGATCGCCAGAACCAGTGCCAGCGCCAGCCGTTCGCGCCGCAGGGCAATGGCGCTGTCTTCGGTGTCTGCACCCGCCTGACGCGCCATGGCCAGCGCCGTTTCGGCATCGCCTTGCGCCAGCACCGTTGCGAGATCGGGCAGGCGGTCGAGCGCCATGGAAAGGAACGGCGCATGCGCGCGGGCGCGGGCGATGGCGTGTGGCAGGTCGGTCATCATCGCCGGGAATGCCCCGCCTCGCCGGGGGGATCAAGCGCGATGGCGGCCACGGTTTGGCTTGCGGCGGTGAACCGGGCTGCTGCAAGTGGTTCCACCGGGGCGCGTCTGCGGTTAAGGGCCGGGCAACATCCCCGTGACGGACACCTGCCCCATGACTTCGCATTTCCGCATGCCCCCCGAATGGCACCCGCAGGACTGGCTGTGGATCGGCTTTCCGCATCTGGCAGAGGAATGGTCGGGGGTGATCGACCGGGCGCAGGAACAGATTGCCGCCTTTGCCAATGCCGTGGCCGAAAGCGGGCAGGCCGTGCGGCTGGTGGTGCGCGATGCAGCCAACGCGGCGCGCGCGCGGGCGCTGGTGTCCGGTGCGGTGCGGCTGGAGCAGCGGACATATGGCGACGTGTGGCTGCGCGATACAGGGCCGCTGGTGGTGCTGGACGATGCGGGGAACCGGCAGGCGCGGCTGTTCGGCTTCAACGGCTGGGGCGGCAAGTATCTGATGCCCGGCGATCAGGACATCGGCGCCGATCTGGCGGCTTCGGCCGGGCTGGAGGTGGCGGGCAAGGCCGACTGGATTCTGGAAGGCGGGGCGCTGGATGGCGATGGCACCGGGCTGGTGGTCACGACCGGACAATGCCTGCTCAATCCCAACCGCAACCCGCATCTGTCCCGCGCCGATCTGGAGGCGCGGTTGCAGCGCGATCTGGGCTATGACCGCGTGCTGTGGCTGGGCGATGGCCTGATCAACGACCACACCGATGGGCATGTCGACAATCTTGCCCGGTTTGTCGGCCCGAACCGTCTGGCCCTGCCGCGCGCGACCGGGGCGGACGATCCCAATGCGGCGATCTATGCCGATGCCAGGGCGCGCGCGCTGGCGATGGGTGTCGAGGTGGCCGAAGTGCCATCGCCAGGACGGATCGCGTGGGATGGCATGGTGCAGCCCGCCAGCTACATGAACTTCGTGGTCACCACGCATCTTGTCGTCGTGCCGGTGTTCGGATCGCCGCATGACGCAGACGGCGTTGCAGCCATCGCGGACCTGTTCCCGGATCGCGCGACGGTGGGGGTTATGGGCGATGCCGTGCTGGCGGGTGGCGGCGGGTTCCACTGCGCCAGCCAGCAGATGCCGCGCGCCGGATAGGTCCGTAATCGCGGGAGTTGCGCTTCTGCGGCGCGCGGCGTTGCGCTTTAAGATGCGGCATGGAAGTCTGTTTCGATTGCACGCAGTGCGGGCGCTGCTGCCATGATCTGCGCCTGACGCTGTCCTTTGCCGAAGCGCGGGTCTGGGCCGGGAACGGCCATCGGGTGGAACTGCTGGCCGAAGCGTGGCCGTGGCCCGACACGGGCAATGCCGCCGATCCGGCCCTGAACTGGCGGCGGGAAACGAGCTTTGCCGCGCATGTGGGCGACGTGCCGTTTCGCATCACGCTGCGGCTGGTGGCGCGCCATGCCGGGCCTTGTCCGCACCTGATGCCCGATATGCGCTGCGGCAATTATGCCGCGCGCCCGCGCATCTGCCGCATCTATCCGCTGGAAAGCCGCCCGTTCGAAGCCATGCAGCCGGAGCGCAGGCTTTGCCCGCCCGAAGCGTGGATGCCCGGCCTGCCGGTGCTGGCGCGCGGGGGGGAGCCTGCCCGTGCCGATGCGCGGGCGATCATCGCCGCGCACCGCCAGGCGATGGTCGATGACGTGGCGATCAAGGCCCGGCTTGCCGCTGTGCTTGGGTTTGCCGAAGCGGCGATGGCGGGCGAAGGGCTGGCGGTATGCGACGTGGCGCCCGATGCCCTGCTGGCGGCAATGGACCGGGCGCTGGCGCCGGATGCCGCCGACGCGCCGGATGCGCCGAACACCGGCGGTCCGCAGGGGCCGGGCGCATGGTCGATCGTCACCAACCGCGAAACGACGCGCGCGATGCTGGCCGAACTTGGCTGTCCGGCGCGGCTGGTGGCGGCGGGGTTCGGCTTCCTGCCCGCGTTTGCGGATCAGGGCTGATCTGCCCCGCCGGTCTGGCCGGCGTTGCAGGCCCTGTTCGTCAGAGGCCGTGGTAGTCCTTGTACCACTGCACGAAGCGGGGCACGCCCACGTCGATGCTCGTGGTCGGCGTGTAGCCCAGATCGCCGGAAATCGCGTCGATATCGGCAAACGACTGGCGCACGTCGCCCGGCTGCATCGGCATCAGGTCCATCTGTGCCTTGCGGCCCAGCTCGCTTTCGAGAATGCCGATGACCTTCATCAGGTGTTCGGACTTGTGGTTGCCGATGTTGTAGAGCCGGTGCGGCTTCACGCTGCCGCCGGCCTTGGGCTGGCCATCGTCGGGCGGCGGATTGTCGAGGCAGGCCATCACGCCGGATACGATATCGTCGATATAGGTGAAATCGCGGTACATGTCGCCGTGGTTGAACACCTGGATCGGCTCGCCTGCCAGGATCGCCCTGGTGAACAGCCACATCATCATGTCCGGGCGGCCCCACGGGCCATAGACGGTAAAGAAGCGCAACCCCGTCAGCGGCAGGCGGTAGAGATGGGCGTAAGTCTCGCTCATCAGCTCGTCCGCCTTCTTCGTCGCGGCATAGAGCGAGAGCGGGTGATCGACGCGGTCATCGACCGAGAACGGCAGCTTGGTATTGCCGCCATAGACCGACGAGGACGAGGCATAGACCATGTGCTCCACCCCGCGATGGCGCGACACTTCGAGCAGGTTGAGATGCCCGACCAGGTTGGACTGCACATAGGCGTGGGGGTTTTCGATGGAATAGCGCACGCCCGCCTGCGCACCGAGATGGACGATGCGGTCGAACGCCTTGCCATCCAGCGCGGCGGCCAGCCCGGCGTAATCGGCAAAGTCGGTGCGCAGGAAGGTGAACCGCGACCCGCCCTGTTCGACCAGCCGCGCCAGCCGCGCTTCCTTGAGCCGGGGGTCGTAATAGGCGTTGACCACATCGACGCCGACAACTTCATCGCCGCGCGCCAGCAGCCGGGTGATGAGCGAATAACCGATGAAGCCTGCGGCTCCGGTAACAAGGACTTTCACGTTCGCACTCACCCTTTGATAATCAATGCGTTATGACACGACCCACCGTCGAACACCCTCCCCGCTGCGACTAATCTCACCTGCAGTTCGATAAGTCTCGCTCCCCTCCCTCAAGGGAGGGGCTGGGGGTGGGTGTCTGACGGCGGTGTGCATTCGATACAGTCGCCAGACAATGGCGCGGCGTTTCAAAGTTTCCAGTCAGCTTTATCGCCCAGCATGCCCTTGAGATCGGCCAGCGTGCCGCCCGGCGCAACCAGCGCGGCGATGCCGTCGGCGCCTGCGGCCAGGTAATGCTGGTGCGGCACGGCAAGGAACACGAGGTCGTAAGTCCGGTCAAGCGCATCGCCGGAAAGGTCCAGCCCGTATTCGTGCCGCGCCTCTGCCGGATCGGCATGGGGATCGTGGACGGTTACCGCATGGCCGAGCGCCCGCAACCCGGCGATCACGTCGGCCACCTTGGAATTGCGCAGGTCGGGCACGTTTTCCTTGAAAGTCAGGCCCAGCACCAGCGCGGTTCCCGCGCGTCCGCCACGGGCGCGGTGCAGTTCGCCCGCCACCCATTGCGCCATGCCGTCGTTCACGCCGCGCCCGGCAAGGATCACTTGCGGATCGTGGCCCAGCGCCTCGGCCCGCGCGGACAGGTAATAGGGATCGACCCCGATGCAGTGCCCGCCGACAAGGCCGGGGGTAAAAGGCAGGAAGTTCCACTTGGTGCGCGCCGCATCGAGCACGTCCCACACCGAAAGATCCATGCGCGAAAAGATCTGCGTGATTTCGTTCATGAAGGCGATGTTGATGTCGCGCTGGGCGTTCTCGATCACCTTGGCCGCTTCCGCCGCCTTGATCGACGCGGCGCGGAAGACCCCGCCGCTGGTGATCGCGCCATAGAGATCGGCCACCCGGTCGAGCACCTGCGGGGTCTGGCCGGACACGACCTTGGTGATGCGGTCGATGGTGTGTTCACGGTCGCCCGGATTGATGCGTTCCGGGCTGTAGCCAAGGAAGAAGTCCTCGCCGCACTTCAGGCCCGATACCGCTTCGAGGATCGGGCCGCAGATGTCTTCGGTCACGCCGGGATAGACCGTGCTTTCATAGACCACCACCGGCTGGCGGCCTTCGGCCACGGCATCGGGCAGCATCGCCCCGACCGTACGCGATGCGGCTTCGACCAGCCGCAGATCGGGGCGGTTGTGCGCGTCGATCGGGGTGGGCACGGTGACGATGTAGAAATCGCTGGGAGGGCAGACCGCTGCATCGCTGGTCAGCCCCAGCGTGGACATGGCCAGCCGTTCGGCGTCGATTTCGCGGGTGCGGTCATGGCCTTCGGACAGTTCGGCTATGCGCCCGGTGTCGATGTCGAATCCGGTCACGAAGAACTTGCGCGCCAGCGCCACGGCCAGCGGCAGGCCGACATAGCCAAGCCCCAGCACGGTGACGCGCGTGGTCGTGGCCGCAGCCGGCGCATCGCGGCCGGTGGCCGGTGCGGGAGAAATCGCGGAAAACTGGACAGTCACAGGGCAGGCGGCCTTTCATGGTTGACGGCAAGCGCCCGGTCGGCCGGGCCATCGCGTCACGTCTCCCCCGCTGATTAACCCCACCCTCTTATTTCACGGTTAACACTCGCGGATTATTAGACCGGCGACGATGATGACACGGTTGAAGACGGACATGGCCCAGACAGACCCCCGCAAGACGATCCTCGTGGTGTTCGGCACGCGCCCCGAAGCGATCAAGCTGTTTCCGGTGGTTCACGCGCTGCGTGCCGATCCGCGCTTTCATGCCGTCACCTGCGTATCGGCGCAGCACCGCGGCATGCTGGACCAGGTGCTGGAAATTGCCGGGATCGTGCCCGATCACGATCTCGACCTGATGCGGCCGGACCAGACGCTCGACGGGCTGACCGCCGCGCTGCTGACCGGGCTGGGCCAGGTGATGGACGCGGTAAAGCCCGACTGGGTCGTGGTGCAGGGCGATACCGCCACCGCGATGACCGGCGCGCTGGCCGCCTATTACCGCAAGCTGCCGGTGGCCCACGTCGAAGCGGGTTTGCGCAGCCACAACATCTATCACCCCTGGCCCGAAGAGGTGAACCGCAAGATCATCGGCACCATCGCGCGCCTGCACTTTGCGCCAACCGATGTTTCGGCGAGCGCGCTGCGCGCCGAAAACGTGGCGGACGATGCGATTCACGTTACCGGCAACACCGTGATCGACGCGCTGCAATGGGTCAGCGCGCGGATTGCGGCGGAACCGGCAATGGCCGCCGGGCTGGCCGAAATCGAGGCGCGCTTTGCCGGAAAGCGCATCATCGGGGTAACCAGCCACCGGCGCGAGAACTTCGGCGGGGGGCTGGAAAGCATTGCCGAGGCTATCCGCCGCATCGCGGCGCGCGATGACGTGGCACTGGTGTTCCCGGTCCATCCCAATCCCAACGTCCGCAAGGTCATGGACGCGGCGCTGGCGGGCCTGCCCAACGTGGCGATGATCGAACCGCTCGACTACCCGCATTTCGCGCGGCTGCTGTCGATTGCCGAAATCATGCTGACCGATTCGGGCGGGGTGCAGGAAGAAGCGCCTGCGCTGGGCAAGCCCGTGCTGGTCATGCGCGAGACGACCGAACGCCCCGAAGGCGTCACCGCCGGGACCGCCCGGCTTGTCGGCACCGATGTCGACACCATCGTTTCCGAAATCTTCACCCTGCTCGACGATAAGGCTGCCTATTCAGCCATGGCGCGCGCTCACAACCCGTTCGGGGATGGGCAGTCATCGCGCCGTATCGTGGAGTTGCTGGCGAATGATGGGTGATGTGAAGCCGGACGTCTGTGTTGTCGGCCTTGGCTATATCGGACTTCCAACCGCTGCCATCATAGCCCGCGCGGGATGCCGCGTGCTGGGGCTGGATGTGTCGCAAACCGTGGTCGATACGATCAACCGCGGCGAAATCCACATCGAGGAAGTGGACCTTGACGGCCTGGTGCATGGCGTGGTCCAGCGCGGGCTGCTGCGCGCAGCGATCGCCATCGAACCGGCCGACGTCTTCGTGATCGCGGTGCCGACGCCGTTTGCCAAGGACGGGCACCACACCCCGGATATTTCCTATGTCCTGGCCGCCGCCACGCAGGTTGCCGCCGTGCTGAAGGCTGGCGACACGGTGATCCTCGAATCGACATCGCCGGTCGGCACGACCGAACAGATGCGCGATCTGATGGCGGGCCTGCGCCCGGATCTGAAGTTTCCCGGCAAGACCCGCGAAACGCCCGACGTGTCCCTCGCCTACTGTCCCGAACGAGTGCTGCCGGGGCGCATTCTGGAAGAACTGACCAACAACGACCGTTCGATCGGCGGCATCACCCCGCGCTGCGCGCGCAAGGCGCTGGCGTTCTACAAGCGGTTCGTGCGCGGCACCTGCGTGACCACCGATGCGCGCTCTGCGGAAATGACCAAGCTGGTCGAAAACGCCTACCGCGACGTGAACATCGCCTTTGCCAACGAACTGTCCATGGTGGCCGACCGCATGGGGCTGGACGTGTGGGAAGTGATCCGCCTTGCCAACCGCCATCCGCGCGTCAACATCCTCCAGCCCGGCCCCGGCGTTGGCGGGCACTGCATCGCGGTGGACCCGTGGTTCATCGTGGCTGGCGCGCCGGACGAAACCCCGCTGATCCGCACCGCGCGCAACGTCAACGACGGCAAGATGCACCATGTGGTCAAGCATGCCGCCGCGCTGGTGGAAGCGCATCCGGGCGCGAAAGTCGCCTGCCTCGGCCTTGCCTTCAAGGCCAACATCGACGATTTCCGCGAAAGCCCGGCGCGCTATGTCGCTGCCAGTCTGGCCCGCCAGTTCGGCAGCCGGGTCCACGTGGTGGAGCCTTATGCCAGCGCATTGCCGCGCGAGTTTGAAGGCACCGGCGCGGTCCAGATCGATATCGATACCGCGCTGGAAGAATGCGACGTGCTGATCGTGCTGGTCGACCACGACGTGTTCCGGGTGATCCCGCTGGCGGAACGCACCGGCAAGGTCGTCTATGACACGCGCGGCATCTGGCCGGACCAGCCGGGAGCGGAAGGCGCGGCGGCGGGATTGCGGCTGGCAAGCTGAACGCCCAACCTGCGCGGTCTGAACACGCAGACACCAAGACACCAAAAAGCCCCGGCCTTGCGGTCGGGGCTTTTCGTTTTGCAGCCGGGTGCCGGGGGGAAGGCGCCCGCTGCGGGTGATGCGTCCGCTCAGAACCGGACGCCCAGCGTCACGTTCCAGGTGCGCGGATCGCCGTAATAGGCGGTCTGGATGTTGCCGACCGAGCTGAACTCCTGCCCGTCGGTCTTGTACAGCGTGTTGCCCACGTTGCGGACCGTGCCGCGCAGGTAGAACGAGTCGAAGTCCACCTGGGCATAGAGATTGGCCAGCCAGTAGCCGTTTTCGATCAGGCCGGGGCGGTTGTCGACCGAGAGGTAGTGCTTGTCGACAAAGCGTGCATCGCCGCCGAGGGCAAGCGACGCCGCGCCCAGCGGGATGCGGTATTCGCCGCCTGCGCGCAGGGTGAGCGGCGGCGCGAAGGCCGGGCGGCAGGTGATCGCCGCGCCGGTGGGGTTGCAACTGAATGCAGGCGCGCGGCGGCCGTCGTTGAACTCCTTGTAGTCGGCATCGAGATAACCGACCGAGGCGAACAGCGTGACCGGCGTTGCGGGGCGCACGTTCAGGTCGACCTCGAAGCCCTGGATGCGCAGCTTGCCGGCGTTGAGCACGGGGAAGCTGCCGCCGGTGATGCCGGTGTTGCCACCGCCGACGCGGGCCTGGAAGTTCTGGTAATCGGAATAGAACGCCGCGCCGGAAATGTTGACCTTGCCATCAAGGAACGAACCCTTTGCGCCGACTTCATAGGTCCACACCGTTTCGGGCTTGAACGTCGGCACGACCACGGTTGCCCCGTTCACGACCTGCGTCACGTCGCCGATGCCGTTGACCCGGCCGTTGAACCCGCCCGACTTGAAGCCGCGGCTGGCCGAAGCATAGACCATCGTGTTGCGCGAAGGCTTGTACGACAGCGTAGCCGAAGGGGTCCACGCTTCGTAGGTCACGCTGTCGGCAGCGTTGAAGGGCGCGGGCAGGTTGTTCGGGAAAACGAACGTGCTGGTGATCACGATCGGGAAGATCGCGCTCGACGTTGTCGGCGTCGTGGTGCGGAAGTATTCCTTGGTTTCGCGCGTGTAACGCAGGCCTGCGGTCAGCGAGAGCGCCTCGGTGAAATCATAGGTCAGTTGTCCGAACGCGGCATAGGACTTGGTGTCCTGCTCGTCGTCGATGGTGCGCAGGAAGTTCAGCGGCGTGCCGACATAGCGCAGGAAACTGTCGGCATAGGCTTCCTGGTGCGAGGTGACATGCTCGTTCAGGTAATAGAGGCCAAGCACGCCCTTGAGCTTGTCGGCATCGAGCTTGAGCTGCAGTTCCTGGCTGAACTGGTGCTGGCGCGTGCCGACGAAGACATCGCCCAGTTCGGCGCTGGTCGCGTCGATATCGACGAAGAAATCGGTCTTCAGCTTGCGATAGGCGGTGATCGAGGACAGTTGCAGCGTATCGGACAGATCGACGTTGATCGTGCCGGAAACGCCCCAGTGATCCAGCTTCTGGCCTTCGTTGTTGGTGAAGCTGGTGGATGCCTGGTACGTCCACGGGCCGGCGGCCGGTGCGATGGTGAAGGGCGTCAGCCCGGTAAAGGTGGCGTTGTAGTTGAAGCCGATCAAAGGCGCTGTGGCCTGGCCGAGCGTGAGCGTGTTGCGCTGGCGGGTGTAATCACCGGAAAGCAGCACTTCGACCGTTTCGGTCGGCTGCGCGCGCAGGATGGCGCGGCCCGACAGGTTGTTGCGGTCGTTGTACTTCCTGGATGTCAGCGGATCGGTGACGATGCCGTCGCGGTCATCGTAGACTCCGGCCACCGAAAGCGCGAGCTTGTCGGCAACGAGCGGGGCGGACACATAGCCCTTGGCGGTTACCTCATCGAACCGGCCATAGGAAAGCGAGGCTTCTCCGCGCAAGGTGTTGAGGTCGGGCTTCTTCGAGACGACGTTGACCGCGCCGCCGATGGTGTTCTTGCCATAAAGCGTGCCCTGCGGCCCGCGCAGCACTTCGACCCGCTGGACATCGAACAGGTTGAGCAGCGCGCCCTGGATGCGGCTGAGGTACACGCCATCGACATAGACGCCGACCGCCGGATCGAAGGTCTGCAGGGCGTCGGGCTGGCCGATGCCGCGGATGAAGAAGTTGGCGCTGCTGGCCGAACCGCGGCCCTGCACGATGTTGACGTTGGGGATGGCGCCCTGCACCGCCGACAGATCGCGCCCGCCGACCTTCTCCAGCGCCTCGGCGCTGATCGCGGAAATGGCGATGGGAACGTCAAGCAGGCGTTCCTCACGGCGGCGCGCGATCACCAGGATTTCGCCGTCGCCCTGATCGGCGGCGTCGATAGCGGTGGCAGGCGCATCCTGCGCCAGGGCAGGCATGGCGGGCAGCGCCAGCAGCGCAGCGGAAGCGGCCAGCAAGGCGCGCCGGGAAATACGGATCATGGCAGTCAGGCTCCCTCTCACGGATTGGTAACGTCCGTCTGGAAGCGTGATATTGAAAGTTGAACCACCTTTCAAGTTGTTGTTGAGATCATGCCCGATAGTCGCTAGGGACAGTGGCGAAACGGCAACAGGCGCGGGGCTGCGATGGCGCGCGTCCGGTCGGCAAGGGTGGGGAGTTCAGCACGATGGCGCAGGCCAGCGCGGCCAGTCCGGGGAAAGTGCCGCGCACCGCGCGCGGGCGCGAAACGCTGCGCCGCCTGCTCGATGCCGCTGCGGCGGAGTTTGGCGAACACGGCTTTCACGAAGCGTCGGTCAGCGGCATCACCCGCCGCGCCGGGACCGCGCTGGGCAGCTTCTATACCTATTTCGATTCCAAGGATGCGATCTTCACCGCCCTGGTGCGCGACATGTCGGCCCGAGTCGCCAGCAACGCCGCTGCGGAGATCGGGGAAAGCGCGACCGGGCTGGTACGCGAACGGCAGGCGCTGGTCGGGTTCCTGCGCTTTGCCCGCGAACACAAGGAAATCTACCGCATCATCGACGAGGCGGAGTTTGCCGATCCGGCAAGCTACCGCGCGCATTACGAAGGCACCGCCAGCCGCATTGCCACGCGCCTGGCGCAGGCCGCTGCCGAAGGGCTGATCCGCGATGGCCAACAGGACGTGCGCGCCTGGGCGATCATGGGCATGAACGTGTTTCTCGGCCTGCGCTTCGGCGTGTGGGACGATGCGCGGCCGGTAGAGGAAATTGCCGAGGTTGCAGCGGACCTGCTGGGGGAGGGCCTCAGGCCCCGGTAGAATCGTTGCGCTCAAGCCAGCGGCGGCGGATCGCGTCGGACCCTTCGTGTTCGCCATCGTGACGCCAGCCGGGCGTGCCCACCAGATAGCCCAGCTTGTGCCGCCACGGCGCGCGCCATGCATCGCCCAGCATCGCGCGCCATTCGTGGAATGCCGCGTGCAGCAGGCTGAAACTGCCCAGTTGCCGAACGATGCCGTAATGGATTCGCAGGTCCGCGCGCTCCTGCTGGAACGTGCCGAACAGCCGATCCCACACGATGAACACACCAGCGTAGTTACGGTCGAGATAGAGCGGGTTGGTGGCGTGGTGCACGCGGTGGTGCGCAGGCGTGTTGAACACCGCTTCGAACCAGCGCGGCATCCGCCCGATCGCTTCGGTATGGATCCAGAACTGGTAGATCAGGTTGGCCCCGCCAACGGTCAGGATCATCGCGGGGTGGAAGCCGATCAGCGCGGGCCAGATGCGGAAGACGAAGGCCAGAGCAAAGAACCCGCTCCACGTCTGGCGCAGCGCGGTCGACAGGTTGTAGTGCTGGCTCGAATGGTGGTTGACGTGGGCCGCCCAGAACCAGCGCACGCGGTGGCCCGTGCGGTGCGCCCAGTAGTAGTTGAAATCGTCCAGCACGAAGCACAGGCCCCATGCCCACCAGACCGGCGGCACGGTGGCCACGCGATGGTCGTAAAGCCACAGCACCGCCCCCAGGATCGCGCCAGCGCCCGCTGCGCCTGCCAGTGTGCTGCCCAGCCCCAGCGCCAGGCTGGTGAAGGTGTCGCGCGCCTCGTACTTTTCCGGGTGGCACTTCGCTGCCCAGACCATTTCGACCAGAACAGCCAGCACGAACAGCGGCACGGCGTACGTCACGAGATCGACGGCGGTCATGGCGCGCCCGTCCCCAGCCGGCGCAGGCTGGCGGCCCAGACCTGCGCCTGTTCGCCCAGATCCAGAACCACGGTGCCAAAGCGTCTGTCCGCCGTGGCGATCGAGAGGAAGCGCCCGTCGAGCCGCACCCCGGCGTGGCTGGTCAGCAATCGCGCGGCGAAGTGGCTGCCGTGGCGGCGCAGGACCAGCACCCGGCCTTGTGCATCGCGCAACAGTGCGCCCATTCCGGCGCGGTCCACGCTGACGGCGCGGGCATCGAAACCGTCCAGCGCCTGTCCGGCCAGGAGCCGGGCATGATCTTCGTCTTCGATCCGCGGATCGCCGCCAAGCCCCAGCCCGCGCGCCAGCCGGGCCAGCGCAAGGATGGCCAGCAGCGATCCGGCCGCCTGCAGGGCAAGCAACGCGCCGGGCAGGGCGATCAGCGCCTTGATCGCGGCAACATCTGGCAATTCCATCGGTGTGGTCCGGCCGTTCAACCTGCCTGTGCGGCCAGCATGTCCACCGTCGCGCGGACAGGGGCAATGTCGTACCCGGCTCCGGCGGCCTTGGCGGCGATTTCATCCGGTGCGGCCCCGGCCTGTGCCTGCGCAAGCGCCCAGAGCAGCGTGGAGCGCGTGCCCGAACGGCAATAGGCCAGCACCGGCGCATCGCCCGCATCGGCCAGCGCCTGCTGCATGGCCTGAACCTGGGTCATCGAAAATCCGGCATGAGTCACCGGAATGGCAACATAACGTATGCCCGCCTCCTGCGCTGCCCGTGCGATATCGTCTCCCGGCACCTGATCATCGGATTCGCCTTCGGGACGGTTATTGATGATCGTGCCGATGCCCAGTGCCTTGGCATAGGCGACTTCGGCCAGGGTGATCTGCGGACTGGCATAGGTCTTGTCGTCAATCTTGCGGAACATGCGCTGCGAGTCCTGTTGCTTGTGGGCTTGCGCCGCTTGTGCCGAATGGGCGCTGGCGGGGCAAGCCTTGCGCGGCCTGACCTGAAATCGGCACAAAAGTCACGCTATTTGCCCCTATTTACGGGCGGATTGTCGATTCCGTTCGCGCTCTGGTGTTTTTAGTCTATAGTCACGCACGCAAAGGATGGCGCTGGTCCCGAAAAGGCTGGTTTTGATTCCTTCGTCGCGCCGCCGGTTTCCGCGTCCGGCCTGCGGTGCCGTGAAGGTTGGGGCGGATTGAAGGTTTATTGATTTTTATGAGTTTTGACAGAGGGCGGCGGGGTCGCGGCAAAGACAAGCGCGACGGATTTGGCGACGAAGGCGGTTTTGACCCCTACGGCGGTGGCGGTTTTGGTGGCGGCTTCGGCGGTGACCGGGGTGGCTTCGGCGGCGGCAATCGTGGCGGCTTCGGCGGCGATCGTGGTGGTTTCGGCGGTGACCGGGGCGGCTTCGGTGGCGGCGGCGGTGGTGGCGGCTTCGGCGGCCCGCGCGGCGGCGGTGGCGGCTTTGGCGGCGGACGCGGTGGCGGCGGTATGCCTGCCCAGGTTGTCGGCACCGGCAAGGGCGTCGTAAAGTTTTTCAACAGCCAGAAGGGTTTCGGCTTCATCCAGCGTGAAGACGGCGGCGAAGATGTGTTCGTGCACATCAGCGCAGTCGAACGCGCCGGACTGGAAGGCCTGGCCGAAGGGCAGCAGCTTGAGTTCAACCTGGTTGATCGTGGCGGCAAGATTTCCGCAGCCGATCTGCAGGTTGTTGGCGATGTGATCGAAGTGGCGGCAAAGCCCGCTGCTCCGCAGCGCGAACTCACCGGCGAAAAGGCTACGGGCACGGTCAAGTTCTTCAACGCGATGAAGGGCTTCGGCTTCATCACGCGTGACGATGGCCAGCCGGACGCTTTCGTGCACATCAGCGCGGTGGAACGGTCTGGCATGCGCGAGCTGAACGAAGGCGACAAGCTTGAGTTCGACCTTGAGGTCGATCGACGAGGCAAGTACTCGGCGGTCAACCTGGTGCCGCGTCAGGACTGACCGACCCGCACTGCCCCCCGGTACGTTTGACCGGGGGCCTGCAACAGAATAAGTACGCGCAAATGGCGGCCTGTGGTTCCCAAGGGAGCTGCGGGCCGCCATTTCGCGTTTGCAAGTCCCTTGGGCTGCCGGGCGGTTGAGCCGCACTGGTGCCAGACGATTTTTGTTCCGCAATGAACAGGAGAAAGCCGATGTCGATCACCCCGCTGATGCCCGTCTACCCCCGGTGCGGTGTGCGTCCGGTCCGCGGCGAGCATTGCCACCTGATTGACGAGGATGGCACGCGGTATCTCGATTTCGCCAGCGGCATCGCAGTCAATCTGCTCGGCCATTCGAACGAACACCTGATCGGCGCGATCCAGCGGCAGGCCGCCACGCTGATGCACGTCTCCAACCTCTATGGCAGCCCGCAGGGCGAACATCTCGCGCAGCGGCTGGTCGACCTGACCTTTGCCGATACCGTGTTCTTCACCAATTCGGGCGCCGAGGCGGTCGAATGTGCGATCAAGGCCGCGCGTGCCTATCACAGCCATGTCGGCAACGATCACAAGTACGAACTGATTACCTTCAAGAACGCCTTCCACGGCCGGACGATGGCCACCATCAGTGCATCCAACCAGGACAAGATGCACAAGGGTTTCCTGCCACTGCTGCCGGGCTTCAAGTATGTCGATTTCGACGACCTTGAAGGGGCGAAGGCGGCGATGGGGCCGAACACGGCCGGTTTCCTTGTCGAACCGATCCAGGGTGAAGGTGGCATCCGCGATGCATCGGACGCGTTTCTCCACGGTTTGCGCGCCCTGTGTGACGAGAACGACCTCATGCTGGTGCTCGACGAAGTGCAGTGCGGCGTGGCCCGCACCGGCACGTTCTATGCCTATGAACAGTACGGCCTGACTCCCGATATCGTCGCCACGGCCAAGGGGATTGGCGGGGGCTTCCCGATGGGCGCATGCCTGGCCACCGAAAAGGCGGCGCGCGGCATGGTGGCCGGTGCGCACGGCAGCACGTATGGCGGCAACCCGCTGGCCATGGCTGCCGCCGAGGCGGTGCTCGATGTCGTGGCCAACGATGCATTCCTGGCGGATGTGCGCGCCAAGGGCGAACGCCTGCGCGGCCGGATCGAACAGTTCATCGGCAATTACCCCGATCTTTTCCTCGGCGTGCGCGGGCGCGGGCTGATGCTGGGCATCATGATGAAGGTCGAGCCACGGCCGTTCGTTGCGCACATGCGCGACAACCATCAAGTGCTGACTGTGTCGGCAGGAGACAACACCGTGCGCGTACTGCCGCCGCTGGTTATCGACGACAGCCACATCGACGAGTTCATGGAGAGGCTCTCCGCGGCGGCGGCGAGCTATGCGCCCGAAGGAGTGTCGGCATGACCGCGACGCAGCGCCATTTCCTGAACCTCTCCGACGCTGGCGGCGATGCCGTTGCCGCGATGATCGGCGATGCGATTGATCGCAAGGCGGCGCGTGCATTGCTGCCCAAGGGGCAGCCGGATGCCGATGCGCCGCTCGCCGGTCGCGTGCTGGCCATGGTGTTCGAAAAGAACTCCACCCGCACGCGTGTTTCCTTCGATGTGGCGATGCGCCAGCTTGGCGGGTCGGCGCTGATCCTCGATGCCGGAACCACCCAGCTTGGCCGGGGGGAAACGGTTGCCGATACCGCGCGCGTGCTCAGCCGGATGGCCGACGCGATCATGCTGCGGACCGACGATCACACCAAGATCGAGGAATTGGCTCGCTACGCCACGGTGCCGGTCATCAACGGGCTGACGGATCTTTCGCACCCGTGCCAGATCATGGCAGACCTGCTCACCGTGATCGAACATGGCAAGGCCCTGCCGGGTCTCGAACTGGCGTGGCTTGGCGATGGCAACAACGTGCTGAACTCGATTGTCGAGGCTGCCGGGCTGATGAAGTTCAACGTGCGCATCGGCGTGCCCGAAGGTTACGAATCCGATCCTGCCTTCATTGCGGCCGCGCAGGCGGGTGGCGCCAATGTCCGCGTCGTGCGCGACCCGGTAGATGCGGTGCGCGGTGCGGATGTCGTCGTGACGGACACATGGATTTCGATGGGCCAGGCGCATGCCGAAGCCAAGCTGGCGGCGATGGCGCCCTATCAGGTCAACGATGCCCTGATGCGCCATGCCGCGGCGGATGCTGTCTTCCTGCATTGTCTGCCCGCTCATCGCGGTGAAGAGGTGAGCGATGCAGTCATTGATGGCCCGCGTTCGGTCGTCTGGGACGAAGCCGAGAACCGCATCCACGCGCAGAAGTCGGTTCTGCGCTGGGCCTTTGGCCAGATCTGAAGGCGGATTGCGATGACCGAACCTGTCCCGTCTTCAACCGGCTTCGACCAGATGCTGCACTTCACGCTGCCCGATAGCAACGCGCGCGGGCGGATGGTGCGGCTGGGGCCGGTGCTGGACACGGTGCTGTCCGCGCACAGCTATCCGGCGCCGATTGCCCAGGTTCTGGCGGAAGCACTGGTGATTGCGGCCCTGCTCGGCGCCTTGCTCAAGGAGCAGGACGCGCAATTGACGATGCAGGCGCAGACGCAGGCCGGGGTGATAGATCTTCTGGTGTGCGATTACCGCAATGGGGAAGTGCGCGGCCATGTGCGCTACGATCGCGCGCGCCTTGACGATCTGGGGCCGGCGCCGACGCTGTTTTCGCTGTTCGGGGAAGGGTACCTTGCGATCACGTTTGACCTGGCCGTGACCGGGCAACGGTATCAGGGTATCGTGCCGCTTGAAGGCAATTCGCTGGCCAGCGCCTGTGAAAGCTATTTCTTCCAGTCCGAACAGGTGCCAACGCTGATCCGCGTTGCCTTTCGACCCGGTGCGGATGGTTGCATTGCGGGGGGGCTGCTTATCCAGCACCTGCCGGAAGGCGAAGAAGGCCGCGAACGCCTGCACGTCCAGCTCGACCATCCCGAATGGGAGCACGTTTCGATTCTTGGCGGCTCGGTCAGGCCCGACGAACTGCTTGATCCGGCGCTCGATCTTGAAACCGTGCTGTGGCGGCTGTTCCATGAAGAGCGGGAAATCCGCGTGGAGCCGGGGCGCACACTGACCCGCGGTTGCCGCTGCACGGTGGAGCACTACCGCGACATTCTGGCACGGTTCGGGCAGGCTGAACGGGAAGAGATGAAGAACGAAGCGGGGCTGATCGTTGTGGACTGCGCGTTCTGTTCGCGCGAATTCTCTATCGACCTGCCATAACTGCCTGTTCGCACCTGCAAAGGTAACAGGCAATTTCATCTCTGGGCACGATTACTTCATGTTTCCGGCAACGCCACTTGTGGTATGGCGCCATGGTATGAGCCACGGCACAGCGCCGATGGCTTTTGCGTGCGAAAGAGCAGGGCATGGCGGCAGCACATTGGTCAGGAACAGCGATCCTTCGCACGATTGGCGCGGGGCTGTGTGCGGGCGTCGGTTTTCTGGCCGCGTCAGGCAGCGCGCAGGGACCGGGCCTTGCCATGCTGGAGCAACTGGAGCCGGGTTTGTGGGAAGTCCAGCCGCGCGATGACACCCCGCGCGTGCGCATCTGCGTCGACAGCGGGCGGAAGCTGATCCAGATCCGCCACGCGCAGGAAGTCTGTCGGCGTTTCGTCATCGAAGACCGGCCCGAAGTGGTGACGGTGCAATACACTTGCCCGGCCAACGGCTACGGCCACACGCGGATACGGTTCGAGAATGCCCGCCTTGCGCAGATAGAGACGCAAGGGATCGAACGCGGTCTGCCGTTCAACTTTGCGGCGGAGGCACGGCGCATTGGCGCGTGCGAGCGGTGATTGCGCCATCCATCAAGGTTTCTGGAGAAACCATTGCATCGGCGGCGGCGCGCGGCTAGCCCGGTGGGATGCCGGAAAATGCCACCCCTGCTCAAGCCCCGCTTGCCGTCGTTCTGCTGTCCGGGGGCCTTGATTCCATGGTCTGCACGGCCCTTGCCAAAGAGCAGGGGTTTCGCGTCCTGGCGTTGACGATTGATTACAACCAGCGGCACCGTGTCGAACTCGATGCCGCGCGGCTGATCGGCCGTCGGCTGGGGGTGGAACGGCACGTTATCCTGCCGCTTGATCTCCGCCAGTTCGGTGGTTCGGCGCTTACTGCCGACGTTGCGGTGCCCAAAGGTGGGGTGGGAGACGATATTCCCGTCACTTATGTACCGGCGCGCAACCTGATCTTCCTTTCGCTCGCATTGGCCTGGGCCGAGGCGGCAGGGGCCAAGGACGTGTTCATCGGCGTCAACGCGCTCGACTATTCGGGTTACCCGGACTGCCGGCCGGAGTTCGTCGCAGGGTTTGAGAATCTTGCCCGGATTGCAACGAAAGTTGGCAATGAGGGTGGTACGGTTACCGTACGCGCCCCGCTCCAGCATCTTCGAAAATCGGAAATTGCGCGCGAGGCAGCGCGCTTGGGTCTTGAGACGGGACTGAGCTGGTCCTGTTACGACCCCTTGCCGGATGGGAGAGCCTGCGGCCTGTGCGACAGTTGTCGCCTGAGACGTGCAGGGTTTGAAGAGGCAGGCCTGAATGACACAACCCGGTACGACAGCAGCGGCTGAACAAGCAGCGGCACATCCGCATGATGGCGAAGCGAATGCCTATAGCTGGTATGTGTTGGGCATTCTGGTGCTGGTCTATGTGCTCAACTTCGTTGACCGGCAGATTCTGTCGATCCTGGCGAACGACATAAAGCGCGACCTTTCGCTGACCGACGCAGATCTGGGCTTCCTTTACGGGACGGCGTTTGCGGTGTTCTATTCTTTGTTCGGCATACCGCTGGGGCGGCTGGCCGACAGCTGGCACCGTGTCCGCCTGATGAGCCTTGGTCTGGCGATATGGTCGGCCATGACGGCCATTTCGGGGTTTTCACGCAGTGGTGGACAGTTGACCGCCGCACGCATCGGCGTGGGCGTAGGGGAGGCGACGGCAAGCCCTGCGGCCTACTCGCTGATTTCCGACTATTTTCCGCAGCGCCTGCGCGCAACGGCGCTGGCAATCTATTCGTCCGGGATTTTCCTGGGAGGCGGCCTGTCGTTGCTGGTCGGCGGGCTGATTGTTGAACGCTGGAACGCAGCCTATCCCGGCGGTGGTCCCTTCGGTCTGGTCGGATGGCAAGCAGCGTTCATGGCCGTCGGGCTGCCAGGCGTCCTGCTCGCGCTGTGGGTGGTGACCATTCGGGAGCCGGTACGCGGTGCAATTGACGGGTTGCCTTCCTACGGAGCCACCCAGCCCTTCAAGGGCTTTCTGGTCGAACTGTCTAACGTCATACCGCCGCTCACCTTGATCGGCGCGGCGCGGCGCGGACCAATGGCGCTGGTGGTCAATATTCTTGCGGCCATGGCGATTGTCGCGTGCGTCATCGCTCTCACCGGCGTTCTGGGTCGGTCGACAGCCCAACAATGGGTATTCGTCGGTATCGGCGTTTATGCTGTGTTCAGTTGGGCATCTGCGCTCAAGTCCGCCGACTTGCCAACGTTCCGGCTGATCTGGGGGTCACCGGCATTTCTGAGCACCACGCTTGGCTACGGGATGGTTGCGTTCACGTCCTATGCCACGTCGTATTGGTCGGCACCCTATGCCGAGCGGATGTTTGGCATCGCCAAAAGCGATCTTGGATGGTTCATCGGCGCGCCAGGGGCGCTCGCCGGGTTTCTGGGCGTTATCATAGGCGGGCGGATGGCCGATTTCCTGCACACCAGGGCGGAAGCAGGCCGGCTTTATGTCACTGTGTTCGGTTTGCTCGCGCCGATTGTTCCAATGATCGCCGCATTCCGGTGTGACACGTTCGCCCAGTTTGTCGTGTTCAGCTTTGCCGCGCAGGTTTGTTCCAGCAGCGCGTTGGGGGCTGCAGCGGCCACCAGTCAGGCGCTTGTGCTGCCGCGTATGCGTGGCACGGCGACCGCCACGTTTCTTCTGGCGACGACGCTTGTCGGGCTTGCTCTTGGGCCGTTCATGGCGGGATATGTTTCAGCGATGACTGGCGATAATCTGGCGGTCGGCGTCCTGTCGACGCTGGCGGTTGTGCCATTTGGTATGGCGCTGCTCATTGCGGCCATTCGAACAGTGCCCACGGCCAAGGCTCAGCTCGAAGCACGTGCCAGAGCGGCGGGGGAAGTGCTCTGAGCTAATCTCGCTCTCGTTTGCCGGGAGGCTGATCGCGCCACCCTCACCACCGTTGTTTTCCGGAACCGATGACTTACCCCTGATGAGCGGGGCTGATTGCTGAACGCACGGGATGCTCCCGCATACATAAAAAGGGGCCGGATTTCTCCGACCCCTTTTCAAGCTGTTCATGAAGCCGAAGCTTACATGCCCGAACCCGGACCGTACGTGATTTCCACGCGACGGTTCTGAAGTTCACGAACACCGTCGGCGGTCGGAACGCGCGGGTTGCTTTCACCAAACGCCTGGCTGGTGATCGCGCCATCGGGGATGCCACGCGAAGTCAGGTACGAACGTACCGACGTGTTGCGACGTTCCGAAAGGCCCTGGTTGTACTTGGCCGTACCCGAACGGTCAGCGTAACCGGCAAGCATGATCGGCACGCTGTCGCAGTTGCCATAGGCGGTGACTGCGTTGTCGAGGATGGTCGAAGCTTCCGGCGTGATGTCCGACTTATCCCAGTCGAAGAACACGATGTACGGACCCTTGTTGCAGACCACTGCCGGCGGCGGGGGCGGCGGGGGCGGC
>FWWL01001744.1_pt1 | contig 49402 bp, 51 predicted proteins | sample 2228331 | NCBI WGS metagenome assembly FWWL01 (sample SAMEA103939775, study PRJEB20133) | metagenome | reverse complement strand
TACTGACCCATGCCGATCCGCCACGCCTCGTGAGAGATGGTGTCGAAGGGGAACAGCACCTCCGGGTGGTGGATCCCGTCCTGGTACCAGAGCATTCCCTCCTCCCAGGAGCGGTTCTCCTCGGAGAACAGGAGGTAGTAGGGGTACATGCGCTGCCAGCCCTCTGCACCCGGCGGCGTGGGAACCTCGAAAGGACTTGGGAACCGGTGTACAACCTTAGGCGCTGCCATACCCGCTCACCCCCTCTTTGATTAACCAAGCCAACCCTATTTTGTCCCCTTAAAACCCGAGCCGGGGGCGTAGGCAAGATCCAATTGCACCAGTTCAGATGCACCTACTGGTGCGATCGAACCAGTGCACCTGCGCCTTGTCCGCCTCCCATTACCCTCCCCTACTTGGGGGTGAACCCACATCGAAAGGAGGGGAGTCGATGCCGGATCTGCGGTGGTTCCTCCGGCAGGTGGAAGAGGCAGGTGATCTGGCCCGCATCCAGGCGGAGGTGGACTGGGACCTGGAGTTGGGGCACGTGGCCAAGCTCAGCGAGGAGCGGGGCGGGCCCCTGCTGCTGTTCGAACGGGTCAAGGGGTATGAGGGGCGACCCGTGGTGGCGAGCCTATTTACCACGGTCCGGCGCATGGCCATCGCCCTGGGGGTGCCGGACCGCAACAGCATCTGCGAGCTGGCCCGCTGGTGGGTGGACCGCACCAAGACCCCCATCCCGCCCAAATCCGTGCCGCCGGAGCGCGCGCCGGTGTACGAGAATACCGTTACGGGCCCGGACCTGGACGTACTCCGCTACGTCCCCGTGCCCAAGCTGTACCCCAAGGACGGCGGCCGATACATCGGCACCGCGGTGGCGGTGGTGACCCAGGACCCGGACACTGGCTGGGTGAACGTAGGGACGTACCGGAGCCAGGTGTTCGACGGGCGCACCCTGGGCCTGCAGCCCATCAAGGGGAAGGACGCGGAGTTGCACATCCAGAACGCCCGGAAGCGGGGTATGCGGCGCATGCCCGTGGCCTTGGTCTTCGGCAGCGACCCCCTGCTGTTCCTCACGGCCAGCACCCTGTTCGGGCGCGGGGTGTGTGAGTACGACATGGTGGGGGCGCTGCGGGGGGAACCCATGGAGGTTACCCCCGGGAAGTACACGGGGTTGCCGATTCCTGCGGACGCAGAGTACGTGGTGGAAGGCGACCTGGTGATCGCGGAGGACGAGCTGCGGGTGGAGGGCCCCTTCGGCGAGTACACGGGGTACTACTCCGGCACGCCCTCCCCGAAGGTGTGGATCGACGTGAAGGCCCTCCATTTCCGGAACGGGGCGGTCTTCCCCGTGTCCACGGTGGGCCGGCCCATCACGGACACCCACATGATCCAGTCCCTCAACCGCACCGCCACCCTGTGGTCGGACCTGGAGGCCATGCGCATCGCAGGGATCCGGTCCGTGTACTGCCTGCCGGAGAGCGGCGGCCGGTTCATCGCGGTGGTGTCCGTGGACCAGAAGTACCCCGGGCACGCGGAGCAGGTAGGGATGGCGGTGCTGGGCACCACCACGGGCCACTACGGGGTGAAGTACGTGATCCTGGTGGACGGGGATATTCCCGCGGACGACCTCACGCAGGTGTGGTACGCCATCGCTGTCCGTTCCTCGCCGGACCGCTGCGAGCTCATCAAACGGGGCCGATCTACTCCCTTAGACCCTGGGCTGCCCATTCATGCCCGAGAGATCACCAGCAAGATGATCATCAATGCCACCATCCCCTACGAATGGAAGGAAAAGCCCGTGCAGATCCAGCTGGACCCCGAGGTGGAGCAGCGGGTGCGCGCACGGTGGTCCGAGCTGGGACTGTCGCGGTTCATCAAGGTATAAGCCATGGGCCGGTTGCCGGCGAGGATCCGGGAATTCGTGTTTGACATCGACGGCTGCTTGGCCGTAGGAAAGACCCCGGTGCCCGGGGCGGTGGAGACGTTGTCTAGCTTGCGCGACCGGGGCTACCGGTTCGTCCTGTTCACCAACGACAGCCTGTTGCCGCCGCAGGCGTGGGCCCAAAAGGTCGCGGAGCTGGGCTTTTCCTTTCCCGATCTCCGGGTGATCACCGCGGGCGAAGTGGCTGCAGACTGGTTGGCACACCGCTTCCCCGGCGGCCGGGTGTTCGTCATCGGGAGCGAGGCCATGGCGGAGGAGGTGCGGAGTCGGGGGCTCCGAGTCCTGGACGCAGCGGAAGCGCCCGCGGCCCAGGCGGTGCTGGTGGCCCGAGCGCCAGAGTTTACATACGCCCAGCTCACCGCGGGGCTGCGTGCGTTGCGCGCGGGCGCTGTGCTGGTTACCACCAGCATGGCCCGCACAATCCCCGCTCCGGACGGGCCCGTGCCCGGCACGGGCGCCCTTGCCTCCGCCCTCGCGTACGCCGCCAACGTAGAACCCTTGGTGCTGGGCAAGCCCAGCACCCTCGCTAGTCAGGTGTGCCTTTCCCTGGCAGGTTTCCAGGCCGACCGTTGCGCCTTTGTAGGTGACGACCCAGCCTTGGACGTGGCTGCGGGACGGGCGGTGGGTGCGTTTTCCGTCCTCGTGCTCACGGGGACTGCCAGACCCGAGGACCTACCCGGGCTCCCCGACGAGCAAAAGCCGGACCTGGTCCTGCCCTCGGTACGAGAGCTGCTGGAGGTGTTGGGGTAGACCCAGCCAAACGGCGGAGTCGTTGACCGGCAATCCCATGCGGAGTACCATCAAGCCCGGGGGGGGTACTCTGAGGAAGCTGGCGCTGGCTGTAGATGCTTTACTCCGGGATCGCTACCCGGAGGGGTTTTTCCTTGTGGACGAGCGGCAGCGCATCGTGGGGTGGAGCTCCGGGATGGAGGAGATCCTGGGGCTTCCTGCCCTGCAGGCCCTCGGGCAGCCGTGCTTTGAGGTGCTGCGCCGCCTCCGGCTCCGGGACTCCTTGCCCTGCTCCCGCAACTGCAACCCACTGCGCGCGGTCCACCAAGGGGAGCGGTCCGTGTGTGTGCTGCGACGCGAGCACACCTTAGGTGCCTGGTCTCTGGTGCACGAGCCTGTGGTCACGTCTAACGGCACCCTTATCCTCCACCGGCTGCGTGATGTCTCCCTGGAGGTGATCTTCATGCGGTTCCTGCGCCGCATGGTAGAGGCCCTGCGGGATGAGATGGACGAACTCCGCTTGGCCAGGGCGGCCGCCTATGCGGAGAATGTGGCCCTCACCGCCCGCGAAAAGCAAGTACTACACCTGCTCGCGCGAGGGCTACCCACCCGCGCCATCGCAGACCGCCTTTGCATCAGTTACTACACCGCCCGCAACTACGTGCAGTCTTTGCTGTCCAAGCTGGACGCGCACAACCGCGTGGAACTGGTGGCGGCGGCACGGCGTCTCGGCTTGCTGGAGGAACCGATCCCCGAGGCTACGGATACGGGCCGCGCGGGGGCCCCTCCGTCCAGCCACCACCGCACGTTCTCTCAGCGGGCCCCCTGAAGCCTTCTGCGCAGTACCTCCAGAGCCTCCTCGCAGCTCCGGAAGGCCAGAGGCGGTAGCTGGTCCATCGAAAACCAGGTGGGTTGGTTCAGTTCGGGGCAGCCCCGCGGTGTCCCACCGATTAGCTCGCACCGGTAGGCGAGCACGAGGATGGGCTCCTTTCCGTAGCGGTCGGGGAAGCCACCGAGGAACTCGTGCGGGTATACTCGCACGCCCAGCTCCTCCTCACACTCCCGAGCCAAGGCCTCTTCCAGCGTCTCCCCCGCGTCCACGAATCCGCCCGGCACATGCCACAGCCCCCAACCCGGTTCTGAGCCTCGCAGGCCCAGCAAGATCTCTATCACGCCTGCCTGCTGGCGGGTAATTAAGGCGGCCACCACAGGGCTCGGACTCTGCCACAGGACGAACCCGCAGGAGCTGCAGGTGGGGTGTGCGAGGCGCTCACCGGACACCCGCCGCGCCACGAGGAACCCGGCACAGCGGGGGCAGTACCTCAGCTCCGAAAGGTCTAGTGGGTATCCGATGCCGCACCCTCCCTCTTTCAGCGGGTAGCGATCAGCACCGTGCACGCGGCGCCCTCGATCCCCGCGGCCTTCCCGCCCCGGCAGTGGGCGAGTCCCACCTTCACCCCCTGGATCTGCCGCGGGCCCGCCTCACCCCGGAGTTGCCGCACCAGCTCCACCATCTGGGCCACACCCGTCGCCCCCAGGGGATGTCCCTTGCCTAAAAGCCCGCCGCTCGGGTTAATGGGGAGCCGTCCCCCGATGTCCGCCTCGCCCCGGGCCGCCCGCTTGGGGTATTCCCCCACCGGGTACAGGCCTAGCCCTTCCACCCGCAGCACCTCCGCGATGCTGAAGCAGTCGTGCACCTCCGCGAAGTCCACGTCCTCCGGTCCAATCCCCGCCCGCTCGTAGGCATCCCGGGCCGTGGCATGGGTGAGCGGCTCAAACGCCATAGAAGGAAGCCCGACCTCCACGGTCCCCGTGCGCAGGCTCGCAGCCGCAAGCCGCACCGCCCGGCCCCGCCCCAGTTGGGAGACCACTCGGTCACTCGCGAGGATCACCGCAGCGGCTCCGTCGCTCACGGGGCAGCAGTCCAGCAGTCGGAGGGGTTCTGCGATGGGCCGGGAGTTCAGGACGTCCTCGAGGGTGACGGGGTTCTGGAACTGCGCGTAGGGGTTGAGGGAGGCGTTGCGCTTGTTCTTCACCGAGACGTAGGCGATCTCTTCCCGGGTGGTGCCGAACTCCATCATGTGCCGTACCGCCCGCATGGCGTACACCGCGGGCATGGTGAGTCCCAACGCTCCTTCGAGGTCCTCCTCGCCCGGGGTTAAGGCACCCCGGAACCGGGTGGTCAGGTGCTCCGTGCCGAAGGCCAGCACCACGTCGTACTCGCCCGCCCGAATCGCCAAATACCCTTCCCGGATAGCGGTGGCTCCGCTGCTACACGCGTTCTCCACGTTCACGAGCGGAATCCCCGCAAGTCCCACCCGGACCAGCACTCGCTGTCCCAGCACCATGCCGCCAAAGACGTGTGCGCAGTAGGCGGCTTGAATGCGTCTCGGATCGATGTCCGCGTCCCGCAGGGCCTCCCGGATAGCTTCTGCGGCCAGGTCCACCGCGTCCCGGTCCGGATGCTTGCCGAACCGGGTCATGCCCGCACCGATCACGTACACCTCCGTCATGACGTTCCCTCCTGCACAGAGGCGGCCGGCTGAAACCGCCAGACCACCACCTTCTGTCCTCCTCGATCTTCCTCCTCAAAGACCGCTTCCACGGGCATGCCGATGCGCACCGCCTCCGGCGAGCAGCGCACCAGCTGCCCCAGGACCCGTACCCCTTCCGGAAAGTCCACGTACACGAGGGTGTAGGGGGTGGGGAATTCTGGGGTCGACTGGTACACCACGGTGTAGGTGTACACGGTCCCCCGACCGCTCAAGGGAACAGGCTCGATCTCCTCCTGATGGCACTGGGCGCACACCCGCGGCGCAGGGAAGTACCAGGCCCCGCAGGCCCGGCACCGGCCGCCCACTAGCTCCCACCGGCCCTCCTGCCAGCGCAGCACCCCGGGCTGGAGGGGGGTAGGGATCTGTGCCACGTTTCCTTCTGCCATCTCCTTCACCTCACCTGCAGGATCGCCCGCTCCACGAACCGCACGTCCACCATGTCCTCGTAGGTGGCGCGGAACCCGCGGCTGAGTAGGCCGTCCTCCGCTAAGGACCGGACCACCGCCTGCACGGCGTCCCGCAGCACCCGCCCATCCGCGCTCAGCCCGCTCAGGTTAATCCGGATCACCTCCGGGCTCCACCCCAGCTCTTTGGGAAGGGCCCGGGCGATCACCTCCGGACGCTGGCGATATGCCCGCAGCCATCGGAGGGTGCGGACGAACAGGGCGGTGAGCTCCTGAACGAGCTGCGGATCCCGACGGATCACCTCTGCCCGGGTCAATAGCCCGCTGCTGATGTAGGGGGCGCCGTACAGGCGCACCGTCCCCTCCACGGTGCGGGCGTCGTACAGGAGGCGCGCAGAACCTTCCGAGATGAGGGTGGTGATCAAGGGGTCCAGGTACACCAGGGCTTCCACTGCCTGTCGCCGCCACGCCGCGAGGGCGGTGGAGGGTCCACCTACGGCCACGTACTGGGCGGCATCGGGGTTCACCTGGAAGTGCCGGAGGATGTGCCGGGCCAGCATGTGGGTAGCGGACCCGAAGCTGGTGATCCCAATCCGCATCCCCGCAAGCTGCGCGGGGCTGTGCACCGGGAGGTCCCGCTGGACCACCATGGCCTGGGCCTGGGCGTTGAAGAAGGTGAGCAGGAACTTCAGGTCCTTGCCCTGTTCGTAGGCCTTCACCACGTGGGTCAGGGTGATGGTGGCGAAGTCCGCCTCCCCCGTGATCAGGGCGATCGCCGCTTCCGTTCCGCCCCGAAACTCCACAAACCGGACCGCAATCCCCTTCTCCCGCCTCAGCTGCTCAAAGAAACCGAGTCCCTGGGCCACGTACACGGGCAGGTACCCGATCACCGCGGGCGGTCCGATGGCCACGGTGACCTGACGCGGCACAGGCCCTGCCCAGGACCCCGCGGATAGGACCAGCCCCAGGGCCACGCCTACCCAAGCACGCCAAACCCGCACGGCTCTCCCCTCCTAGTAGCTCCCCAGGCTCCGACCTCCGCAGACGTACAGGACCTGCCCGGTGATATAACTGGCCTCCTCCGAGGCGAAGAACAGCACCGCGTGGGCCACGTCCGCGGGTGTCCCGATGCGGCCCACGGGGATGGTCTGGAGCAGCCGCTGCTGCACGTCCTCCTTCAGGCTGCGAAAGAGCGGGGTGTCGATGAGGGCGGGCGCGATGCAGTTCACCGTGATGCCGAACTTCGCAAGCTCTAGGGCTAAGGTGCGGGTGAGGCTTACCACCCCGCCCTTGCTGGCCGCGTAATTGGCCTGCCCCGGCCCGCCCAGCCACGCCCGGGAGGAGATGTTGATGATGCGCCCGTACTTCCGCTCCATCATGTGGGGGACCACGGCCCGGCAACAGAGAAACTGGCTTTTCAGATTCACCCGCAGGACCTCGTCCCAGTCCTCCTCGTTCATCTTCACCAGCCACCGATCCCGGGCGATCCCCGCGTTGTTCACCAGGATGTCCACCTGCCCGAACGCCTCCAGAGCTCTCGCGGCCAGCTGCTCCGCACCTTCTGCCTGCCCCACGTCCGCCACCACCGCAATGGCCCTCCCTCCGGCCTCCTGGATCCGCTGGGCCACCGCCTCCGCCCGCTCCGCCACGATGTCGTTCACCACCACCCGGGCACCTTCCGCGGCCAGGCGTTCCGCAATTCCTTCGCCGATGCCTTGTCCAGCGCCCGTCACGATCGCCACACGGTCACGGACTCCCATGTTCTCCCTCCTTCCACCTACCGGCCCACGAAGTTGGGCTCCCGCTTCTCGAGGAACGCGCGGATGCCCTCCTTGCGGTCCTCGCTGTGCCGCAGGAGCGCGTGGCACTGCTCCTCGAACCTGAGCCCGCTTTCGAGGTCTACGTCCAGGCTGAGCTGGATGGCCCACTTCGCGTAGCGGAGGGAGAGGGGGGCCTTCCGGCTCAGCTCCCGGCACAGCTCCTTGGCTTCCTCCAGGTACCGGTCCACAGGCACCACCCGGTTCACGAGCCCGATCCGGTACGCTTCCTGGGCGTCGATGCGCCGGCCCGTGAAGATGAGCTCCTTGGCCCAGCCCACTCCCACCAGGCGCGCAAGCCGCTGGGTCCCACCCGCCCCCGGCATGCTGCCCACGTTCACCTCCGGGAACCCAAATTGGGCCTTCTCAGAGGCCACCCGCAGGTCACAGCTCAGGGCGAGCTCCAGTCCCCCGCCGAGGCAGTAGCCGTGGATGGCGGCCACCACGGGCCGGTCCAGGGTCTCCAGCCGCCGCAGAAGCCGCCGAATCTGCCTTCCCATGGGATCCTCGGTGACACCGGCCTCGTACTCCTGGGCCCGGGCCCTGAGATCTGCACCCACGCAGAAGGCCCGATCACCGGCCGCGGTGAGCAGCACCACCCGCACCTCGGGGTCGCCCTCGATCTGATCGAGGTAGGCATTAAGACGCTCCAGCATCTCTACGGTAAGGGCGTTTAAGGCCTCCGGGCGGTTCAAGGTCACAACGGCCATCCGCTCCTCTCGCGCGTACAGTACCTCCTCCGTCATGGCTTACACCTCCACCGGTTGTGTCCACACCCGCACGGCTCCACACCGCACCAGCTCCTCCACCTCCGCCTCCACGTACCCCGCTTCCCGCAGGACCTCCCGGGTGTGCTCGCCGGGTAAGGGAGCGGGACGGGTTACGCGGCCGGGCGTATGGGTGAGCCGGATCGGGATGCCCGCCACCCGTGCGGTCCCTGCCTGCGGGTGTTCTAGCTCCACCACCATTTCCCGGGCGGCCACATGAGGGGAGATCACAAGCTCGGGATAGCTCAGCAGGGGTGCGCAGAGGATGTCCGCCTCTTGCAGGAGTGCCATCCACTCTGCAGTGGTACGGGTACGGAAAATGGGCTCCAGCAAGGCCCGCAGCGCGGATCGGTTGCGGACGCGCAGGTCGTTGGTGCGGAACCTGGGATCCGTACTCCACTCAGGGTGCCCTAGGAGCCGGCACAGGCTTTCCCACCGCTGCGGGCTGTAGGCGGCCACCATGATCCAGCCGTCCTGGGTAGGGAAGGCCTCGTTGGGCGCCGCGTACGGAGCCGCGCTGCCGGAGCGCGGGGGCGGGCTCCCGGAGCAGAAGAACATGGCCAGGGGTACTGTCTGGAAGGCCAGGAGGGCATCCAGCAGGCTTAAGTCCACCACCTGGCCGAAGCCCGTCCGCTGCCGGGCGAGAAGTGCCAGTAAGATCCCTGTGGCTGCCAGGAACCCACCCACCATATCTGCGGCCGGTACGCCCACCTTCACGGGAGGACCGTCTTCAGTACCCGTGATGCTCATCAGACCACTCATGGCCTGTACGACGCCATCCACCCCTGGTCGGTCCCGCCACGGGCCTTCCTGCCCGAAGGCGGAGATGCGGCAGTACACCAATCTCGGGTTTCTCACCTGGAGCGTCTCCGGCCCAAGCCCCAGGCGCTCCGCCACGCCCGGCCGGAAGCTCTCCACGAACACATCCGCCCGGTCCACAAGTCGGAGCACCACTTCCCGACCGGCCGGATGCTTGAGATCCACCACCACACTCCGCTTGTTCCGATTCATGCCCATGTAGGCGGCCGCGGTCTGGCTTCCATCCGGGAGGGTGTAGAACGGGGGACCGAGCTGCCGGCCCCACTCCCCCTCGGGCGGCTCTACCTTAATTACATCAGCCCCGAAGTCACCGAGGAGCTGCGTGCACACAGGCCCCGCAGCTCCTTGGCTCAGATCAACAACGCGCACGCCATCAAGGGGTAGACCCATCCCGCTGCTCCTCCCCCGGTGCCTGTCGTGGCCAGACGATGGGGTATCCGCGGCTAAGGGCTCGTACCGCAAACTCCCCGAAGTGTGTGGCGATCTCCTGAGCGGTGTAGGGGCCATCGCGCCGGTACCACTTGGCCACCCAGTTGCACATCCCCAAGATGGCCCAGCCCGCCAGCCGTACATCCGTGGGCCGGAACTCGCCCGCCTGGATCCCCTCCTGCACGATGTCCCGGAAGAACCGCTCGTAGCGATCCCGCTGCTGGATATACCTGCGCAGGCGTTCAGGGGCCAGGTTCTTGCCCTCCTCGATGAAGCATACTACGTTGTCCAAGTCCTCAATAAGATGCACGATGTGGTTCTCCACCGCGAGCCGTAACCGCTCGGAGGGCGAAAGGCTACTGCGGGCGATCCGCTCCAGCCGGCGGATCGCCCGATCCACCGTATGCTGGAGGATTTCCAGCAGGAGGTCCTGCTTGCTCCGAAAATGATGGTAGAGGCTACTCTTCGTGAGACCCACGGCCTGCGCCAGATCCCGCATGCTGGTGCCCTTGTAGCCCTTCGTGCGGAATAGGTATGCGGCTACCCGCAGGATATGCTCCCGCCGCCGCTCTCCGTCTATGGGCGCCAGCTCGGGGGAGAGTACGTTCTTGTGAACAGGCCGTGCACGAGATCGCACGGAAGCCTTCATCCCGATTCCTCTCCTTTCTTTTGCGCCTACAGGTTCCGACGATCCACCACCCGCACGGCCTTGCCCACCTCTGTGCGGGGTAGCTCCTTGGGGCGCAGCACCGTGACCCGCGTGGACACGCCGAGCCCTTCCCGCAGCCGCGCGGTCACTCGCTGCTCCAGCTCCTTCACCCCATCCTCCCGATAGAAGCCCTCCTTGGCTTCCACACGGACCTCCAGCACGTCGAGGGATCGCTCTCGGTCCACCACGATCTGGTACTGGAGCTCCAGTTCTGGGAACTGGGCGAGGATCGACTCAACGTCCGAGGGGAACACGTTCACGCCACGGATGATGAGCATGTCGTCCACGCGCCCCGTGATCCGTGCGATCCGCGCCAAGGTCCGTCCGCAGCGGCAGGGCTCGCGCGTGATGCTCGAGAGGTCCCCCGTGCGGAACCGCAACACAGGCGTTGCATCCCGGGTGAGGGTGGTGAACACCAGCTCACCTCGTTCTCCCTCTGGAAGCGGTTCGCCCGTACGGGGATCCACCACCTCCACCAGGAAGTGGTCCTCGTTTACATGTAGCCCCTGTTGAACTTCCAGACACTCGCATGCTACACCCGGGCCAATGACCTCGCTGAGCCCATAGATGTCCACCGCCCGGATTCCCAGCCGCCGCTGGATCTCCTCCCGCATTCCCTCTGACCACGGCTCTGCCCCGAAGATCCCGACTCGCAGGGCCTTCGGCTTGACCCCTTCCTCCTCCATGACCTCCGCGATACGCAAGGCATAGGAAGGCGTGCAGCACAGGACGGTGCATCCCAGGTCGTTCATGAGCTTCACCTGGCGGGCCGTGTTGCCGGAGGAGATGGGCAGGACCGTTGCCCCCACTCGTAACGCCCCGTAGTGGAAGCCCAGCCCACCCGTGAACAGTCCATAGCCATAGGCGTTATGCACACGATCTCCGGGCCCCACCCCCGCGCAGCCCATGACGCGCGCCATCACTTCACTCCACAGGTCCAGGTCTGCCCGGGTATAGCCCACCAGGATGGGCGACCCTGTGGTTCCCGAGGAGCAGTGCAGTTCCAACACCTCTTCCTGGGGAACGGTAAATAGACCGAAAGGATAGCTTCCCCGTACATCCGCCTTCGTGGTGAAGGGCAACCGCTGCAGGTCCTGCAGCGTCCGTATATCCCCGGGACCTACGCCCGCTGCCTCAAGCCGGGCCCGGTAGAAGGGCGACCGAGCGTACACCCGCTCTACCAGCTCCCGCAATCGCTGAAGCTGGAGCTGTTCCAGCTCCGCGCGCGGTAGTGTCTCCACCTGTGGGTTCCAGATCATCCTCTCTCCTCCCCCCGATCCGCGGGTTCCCGGACGTAGGCTGCTGGGCACTCCACGCCCAAAGCCACTCCAGGATCCCCCTTGCCTCTAAGATTTCCCACATCACGGGCGTCAGCGGATGAGCCTGTGGCGCCCGTCCGGTACGCGCCAGAGCTTGGGCCACCGCGGCGCAGGAAAAGGTGGGTGTTCAGGATCGTCCTCCTGCTTCCCGACCGTTCGGTCAATTCCCGGGCAACCCGGCATCCACGCCGCATGGGCCAATGGCTTACCCTAACTCTACCCCATGGTACCACGGCGCCGGAAGACGAAGAAAGGGGGTTACCTAAAATCACTACGCACCGGGGTCAGTATGATCTCATTGGTCTTGACCGACCTTTCGGTCACCTCCAGGATCGTCTGGAAACGCACCGCCCTCAATGAGGCGTATGTGCTATTCTCCTGCGACAGGTGTCTCACCTCGGAAGCCCTTCCTCGGAGGGGGAAAGACCTAGGGGGATGACGAACTCCCCAAGGTGGGCCATCCTGCCCGACGGGCCTGCCCCCTCTTGAACAGATTCGGCGCTTTCTTTACGAAGGACCAAAAGGCATCCACCTCCTCCTCGTTGAGGTGGAGATCGCGCGTTAGGATCTCGGCGATCCCTTGGACGTGTGCACCCGCTCGATATAGCCATCGTGCAATGGTCTCGTACTTGTGGCCGGTGACCTTCTCGGCTGCCCTCAGGCTGCCCCGGTGCATCACCGCGAGGAGCGCGTGCGCAACCTCCGCAGGGGAATGGCGTAGCCGATACATAGGCGTCCCCACGGTGGGACCAAAGGAACGCTTACAGATACGACAGACCCACCGGGCCCGGCCTTCCTTGCTCCCGTTCTTGACCACGCTGGTTGCACCGCAGCGGGGACAGGAGGGATGACCTGGGGAAGCCTTTCGAGCCATTTTTCCACCTCTCATACCCAAGGTGCCCGAAGCCACTCCTCACCTGCAGGACTACTCAGGGATCTCCAGCAGGACGGTCAGTTGGGTCGTATCGGCCAAAGAATCCAGCTGGCCGCAGACCGCCATCAACCGATCCTGGCGAGCGGGATCGAGAATGCCCTGCGTGAGTTTGCGAAACTTTGCCTCCACATCCGCCCGGGTGATCGGATGTTCGGGGCCACCGCGGACCACTCCGGTTGCGCTGAGCACTGTACCATCCCTGAGCCGGACCTCCACCCGGGCCTGTCGGCCCATGTCGTGCCTTCCTTCAAAGACTGGCTCCTGTACGGCCTTTACCCGAGCTGCCAGCTCTAACACGTGCAGATCGGCCAACTTCGTCTCGGTGAACTGCTCAACGGAAACGTCATTCTCTAAGAGGAAGACCGCACAGCAGTAGGCGAGGTTCAGTTGCGCCGATGCCACCGTCGTCGGCGTCCAGGGAAAGCCCACCGCCTTGACGGCTCCTTCATCGAGCCAGACGGTCACCTGCTCGACATCCCGGGGCGGGAGCGGGTGCTGCTGGCGGAGGCTCCGGAGCGCCTCCAGGGCTGGGTGGATCGGCATCCGGCAAGCCCACATCTTGAACAGGACCCGAGGGGTAAACCACTCCTGACCGAGCCCTCTCACCAACTTCCTTAGGTCGTAAACCGGCTGGCCGCCGCAGAAGGCTGAGCAGAAGCCCCCGTACTCGCACTCGAAGATGTTCGGCACGTTCGTGAAGTTCCGGGCTGCCAACAAGCCACTCAGTACCCCACTGTGGGCGGCCTTCCCAGCCAACAACCGCTTGCCCATTCCGCCATGCTGGACGGCCATCAGTCCGGCAGCCTGCTGGGCGGCGTGGCCGAAGGCGTGGATGATCTGATCGCGGTTTAGGCCGAGAACTTTTGCCGCTGCGGTCGCAGCTCCGAGTGTACCCAATAGACTCGGCACGTGGAAGCCATTCCGGGTCTGAGGCGTCAGGCCGATGCACTCCTGAATCCGGGCTGCGACTTCAATCCCGGCCACCATCGCCGTGATCAGGTCTTGGCCTGAGATCCCTCCCAAGTGGTCCGCCAGGGCCAAGGCCGATGTGAGGACCACCGAGCCGTTGTGGCCACCGGGTCCAACATCGTCGAGCTCAAAGCCATGAACGGCCGTACCGTTCACCAGAGCCGCACTCGGAGCGCTCAACCGAACGTGCGTGCCCCAGACGAGAGCATCGCCGGTGCTTTCTGCATCTCGGAGGGTTTCAAGGAGGATTCGTGTCCAACTCAACTGGCTCCCCAACAGGCCGCACCCAAAGGTGTCCAGCGCCAGGAGCCGGGTATGTTCAATCACCGCGGGAGGCAGGGATTCAAACCTGAGTCCGGCGACAAACTCTGCAAGCTCGGCCGTGTAATGGTGGGTCATCGTTCTCCCCGCTCCTCCGGTGCCGGATCCGTGGTTCGACCTATGGTCTGGGCCAGGTCGGCTACATCTGGCAGCTCCTCGACCTGGCTGACCAGCCTCACCAGCTTTTCGCAGGTCGCCCGGCCGACCACCGGGCTGGCATAACGGTAAAGCTTCTCGGCTGCCCCGGCAAAGTCCAGGGGCTGACCCGGTGCGCCGGGGAACCCGTCGGTGACAAGCTCATGGCGCTCGCCGCCGATTTCCAGAAGGATGCGGTGGCCGTTCCCGGAAACTCCGGTGTGGCCCTGATCACCTTCTGCGCGTACCTCGACCCGCCTGGCCAGCTCCCGAACCGTCGGGTCGGCAAGGAGGCGTTCCGTGAACACGAACGGGTCCGACAGGTCGTAGCAGACCGCTGCCGCTACGGTGAACGGGATGCTGTACTGAGCCCCCAAGACCGTCCGAGGCGCCGGGTCTAAGTGGCGTTCGAGGCCCGCGTGGAACGCTCCAACGATCACGATTCGGTTAACCTTCTGCGGGTCGATCTGGGTTTTGGCCTTAAGGCCCAAAATGGAATGGACCAGCGCCTGGCTGAACATGTGGCACGGATAGGCTTTGATCGTTAAGTCTGCAGCCAGCCATTCGTGGCCCAGGCCGGCCGTAAGCTTCCCCGGTCGGGGGCTCGGCGAATAGGCATGAAGATATCCGAACTTCCCCTCCAGCACCGTCGTCGGTCCGGTGAAGCCCCGGGCGGCCAGGAGAGCTGATTCGAGGCCGAGCTGGGATGCCCGCCCGGGGTGCATCCGCTTGGTCATCGCCCCCTCCCAGACGAACTCGGCGAGGCCGCAGGCGTGGGATCCAGCAATTCCAAGGGCCCAGGCGACCCGTCCGGTGTCGAGCCCGAGGAGCTTGGCTGCGGCAGCAGCCGCCCCGAACGCCCCGTTTACCCCCGGATTGTGAAACCCCCGCTCCCGTTCGGTGGCGGCCGTCTGGGCCTCTCCAACCCGGCAGACGACCTCATACCCGAGGAGCATCGCCGTAAGAAATGTTTTCCCGTCCGCGTGGAGGTGCTCGGCCAGGGCCAGAGTTGCCGGAAAGACGGTGGCGCTCGGGTGGGCGACATGGCCGACATGCTCGGCTTCAAACGCTCCCATCATCACCCCGTTCACCAGGGTCGCCCGGGACGGGTCAGCACGCCAGGGCTGGTTGAAGACCGAACAAGCCCCGAAGCCCCCGAGCTCCCGCACCAGGTCCGCGACCATCAGCGACCAGGGCTGGACCGACCCGATAAACCCGGCAGCCAAGTTGTCGAGCAGATATACCTTTGCCCGATCGATAAGGTCGGGGGGCAGCCGGTTAAAATCGGTCCTGGCCACAAACTCGGCCAGCTCGATGGTTGCACCCCTTTGCTCAGCCTTCACGGCGCACCTCCATCCAGGGCACCAGCTGCTCCAGACTCTCCAGACGCTCAAATCCCCAGATGGCCTCCTCGAGCCGCCGCATCTGTTCCTCCGAGAGCAGACCTGCCACGTTTGTGCGGAACTTCTCGACGATCTCCGAATCGCTCATGGGGTTGGCCGCATGTCCCTTCGGAGCATGCACTTCCTCTGCGTACTCTTCACCCGCGCGGGTGCGCACGATGACCCGTCCAGGATAGCCGCCCTTCGGGAAGAGGAGATTGAATTGAGGGTCTACCTCTACCCGGGTCCGTTGGATGAGGGACATGATCCGGGGGTCGCCCAAGCGCTTCCGGGCGAAAGACGATCTGTCCACGCGCCCATCCAGCAGTGCTACGGCCACTACGTAAGGCAGAGAGTGGTCCGCCGTCTCCCGGGTCTGAGGGGCCCACTTCTCCGGATCTCTGGCGGTGATCTCGTAGGCAGTTTGGAAAGTGTCGATGCGGACCGCCTCGATGGTGTCGGGATCACCCACCACGCGGTGGAGGAGGAGGGCAGCAGCCACCGCACCCTGGGTGTTGCCCTCCACGGGCCAGTACTTGAGATGGGACTCCAGGATCCGCATGGGCGGCCGTCCCGCCGCAAGGGGTGCCAAGGGCTCTTCGGCAAAGGGTTCTCCGCCCAGGAGGTGACGGATGAAGCCCATCTCCCCCACAAAGGGCTGGAAGGGGCCTGACATCCCCTGGGCTGCCAGCAGCGCACCAAACACCCCATGCCGTCCGGCGTTGGCAGCCGCCGCCGCCTTCCACATTGACAACTCTCCGACGCGCGTCTGCCGCATGGCGGCGTGCGGCACCACGGCCAGGGCGATCGCCTGTGCAACTCCTTCCGCGGATAGCCCCAGCAGGCGCCCGGCAGCGGCGGCGGTGGCAATCGTAATGTAGTTCACATGATCCCAGCCCCTGCGTCGCATCTCACCTGCGTCACACAGGGAGATCGCGATCTCGTAGGCGACCGCCACCGCCGTGAGCAGATCCCGAGGCGGCAGGCCAAGCCACTCGGCCAACGCCCAGAGGGGGGCGATGGTGTCGCTTGGGTGGACGGGTTCTCTGGAGATGTACGCATCGTTAAAGTCGAGGTAGCGGACCAGCGTGCCGTTGGCGAGCCCGGCGATCTCCGGAGTAGTCTGCTCCCGCGTACCCCACAAGGTGGCCCCCTTCTCGTGCAGGCGGAACTGCTGCGCGTACGCCCGCACGGCCCTGGGTGCGTCCTCATGGAATGCCGCGAGGGCGACTCCGATGGTATCCAGCAGCCGCCGCTTGACTTCGTGCACCGTCTCCGCCGAGAGATCCTCCCATCGCACCCGGACGGCGTACTCTGCGAATAGACGACTGAACCGATCAGCCATGGCTCCCCACGAGCGTAAGCCCCCTCGGCCCCTGGTAGATGGCTCGGGGCCGAAACAGCCGGTTGTTCGCTTGCTGCTCCGTAATGTGCGCGATCAGCCCGGGCAAACGGGCCGTCACCCCGATGGAGGTATAGACATCCGATGGGATCCCCAGCAGGTAGTAGATGAACCCGATGGGGAAGTCCCCGTTGGGATACAACCCCTTCTCCCGCAACATGGTCTGCTCCACGATCCGGTACACCTCGTACAGAGCCGGCCCGTCCGGGCGCCGATCCACTAGCTTAGGGACAAACTCGTGACTCAGCAGGACCGCTCGCACGTCCGGCCTCCGTCTGTACACCCGATGGCCGAAGCCCATGATCCGCTCCCCGCGCGCAAGCCGCTCCTTCACGATGGTCTCGGCCACCGCCGCACCCCCCTGCTGCTGGATCTCGAGGAGCAGCTCCATGGCGCCGGCACTGGCCCCTCCGTGGAGTGGCCCTTTCCACGATGCGATGGCACCCACCACCGCTCCGTACAGATCCGTCAGGGTCGAAGCGATCACCCGGGCGGCGAACGTGGAGTTGGGCAGCTCGTGCTCGATGCTGCAAGTCATGATGGCCTCCACCGCTCGCACTGCCAACTCGTCGGGCCGCTCACCGGTGAGCATGTACAGCATGTTCTCTACGTATCCAAGGCCGGGGTCCGGCGCCAGAAAGCCCAGTCCACGGCGCAGGCGGTACGCGTTGGCGACCATCGTGGGCATCTTGGCCAGGAGCGATACCCCCTTGCGGAGGTTCGCCTCTGGAGAGGGATCGCTCAGCACCGCGGGATCTTCAAACCCAGCCAGGAGCGATACTGCGGTTCGGACGACATCGATGAGGGCCATACCCGAAGGTGCCATCTCCAGGAGCCGGACCACAGGTTCGGGGAGCCCCGCTGCTTCCTGAAGCTGCCGGTGGAACGCCTCCAGATCCCGCGGGGTGGGGAGTCGGTTGTGGAGCACGAGGTACGCCACTTCCGTATAGCGCAGGCTCTTTGCCAGTTCGATCAGGTCATATCCGCGCACGACGATCTGCTCGTGCTCCAGGTCCAGCGTGGAAATGGTGGTGGTCACCACCGGCACGTTTTCCAAACCCGGAATATAGGGAATTTCGTCCATCTCGATCCCCTCCTTCCATAGCGGGAGCCTCAGGAGGCCCGTCTGACGTGTTTCCGTTCCTTTCCAGGTCTCCTCAGTCCCGCTTCATGGTACTCCGGCACCACCGGGCAAGGGAAGGAATCAGGACCCCCTCCCTCGGCAGGTACCGGTATAGATCATACTCCTTCCCGACCGATCGGTCGACTCCCCCGGCAGTACGCTTAGGGTCACGAACCCGCCGGAAACACCGGGTTTGTTGGTGTTTTTGGTTCAGGGAGAATGACGCATATGTCTCATTGAAGCCTCTATCTTTTTGGAAAATCATACGTGGCGACCGGAAGGTCGGTCAAGACCCAGGATGGTGACTCCCATGAGTAGTGGTTTTGGTGCATTCCGTGCCCCTCTCCCTTTCCCTGTGGGGTGCCGCCGTAGTAGTATAAAGCCGGGCGTGAGAGGCTCCAGAATAAGGGAGGAATCGCCCTGCGGTGTTTGGGAAACGGGGGGGTAGGGGAGGTGACCAAAAGGTCGGTGAGTCCCCCTGAACAGTCCACGGAGGGAGGTGGGTGTATGATCTATCCAGCACGTGCGGGAAGGTGGACTTTGCTGTCCGCTTTCGGGGCCTTGATCTTAGCGGGCCTCCTCGTGTTCCCCGTGGGAACCGCCCCGGCTCGGCTAGGGACCCCGTACCGGATCGGCTTCATCAGCTCCGTGACCGGTCCCGGCGCAAGTCTGGGTACCCCGGAGCGCGATGTGGCGCGGCTGGTCCAGGAGCGCCTGAACCGGGAAGGAGGCATTACCGGTCCGGACGGCGTCCGCCATGAGGTGCAGATCCTCATCCACGACGACCAGAGTCGTGCCGATGTAGCCGCAAGCCTTGCCCGGAAGCTGATCGTGGAGGAGCAGGTGCACATCCTCATCGGCACTACGCTGAGTGGGCCCAGCCTCGCCATCGTGCCCATCGCCACTGAGCTGCGCACCCCTACTATCTCCATGGCCTCCGCTCGGGCCATCATCGAGGATCCTGCGACCAAGCGAATGCGCACATGGATCTTCAAGCCCGTGCCCGAAAACCTGCACTCCGCTGCGAAGCAGGCGGAATACCTGAAGGCGGTGGGCCTCACCCGGGTCTGCCATCTGTACGAGAACACCGCCTATGGCCAGGATACCTTCGCCAGCGCCCAACAGGAGTTCCCCAAGGTGGGCATCCGGATCTTGTACGGGGACTCCTTTGACCGGTTCGCCACGGAGTTCCCCCAGGTGACCCGGGTTCGGGCCAGCGGGTGCCAGGCGGTGGTGATCGGCTCCATCCCTCCCGCAGCGGCCGTGATCAACGTGGCAGTGGCAGGGCGGGTGGGTCCGCGGAAGATCGTGCACGGGCACGGGGCCTGCAGCTACGATCTCATCCGCACTGCGGGCCAGGCCGCGGAGGGGACCGTAATGCCGTGCGGGAAGATCCTGGTGGCGGATCAGCTCCCGATCACCGATCCTGTCCGGCGCGTCAACCTGGAGCTGATTGCGGAGTACAGCCGGATCACAGGAGGGCAACCCATCAGCACCTTCGCGGGGCATGCGTATGATGCCCTACAGTGGGCTCTCATCGGTCTACGGGCGGTGCCTGATGGCCAGTCCCTACCACGGATCCGGGAGCTCGCCCGGGACGCCATCGAGCGCATCCGCAACTACGTCGGAACCCACGGCATCATGAACCTGAGCCCGGAGGATCACCTCGGCTTTAACCCGAAGGACTTCGTGATCGTAACCGTGCAAGGCGGGCGATTCGTGCTGCTTCCGCCGGAGAAGTGGAAGCTGAGCGTGCGGTAAGACCCATGGCGGAGTCCGTCCCTACGGAGCTGGCGCAACGGAGGCTGCGCGGGCCGTGGGTGTATGTTCCCGCGGCCCGCCGGACCTCTCCGGCTGTCCTGCTTGCGATCGCCTCCCTGGCGGTCCTGGCCGGACTGTGGCTCATGGGTCGCCGGCTCGGCTACGGGCCCACAGAGTACTTGCAGCTCCTGGTGGACGGCACGGTCACAGGTTCCGTGTACGCCCTGGTGGCCGTAGGTTTCGTGGTGGTCTACCGCGTCACGGGGGTCATCAACTTCGCCCAGGGGGCCTTCGTGATGCTGGGCCCTATGCTGACCATTACCTTCTTCTCGCGTTTGGGGGGTAGGGGTGCGGGCATGCTGGCTACGGCCGCGGTGGGGGCGGTAGTAGTCACAAGCCTCCTCGCTGCCCTTGTGTACCGGCTGACCCTACACCCCACCCGTACCGCCTCCCCCCTCACCCGGATCATCATCACCGTGGGTGTCTACATCACCCTGCAGGGACTAGCGCTCCGGGTCTGGGGTCCCCGGCCCTATGTGATGCCTGCCTTCACCACCTTGCAGATGGCGGACCGGTCTGTGGAGCTGGGCGGTGTGGTTCTTCAGGCCCAGAGTCTGTGGGTGTGGGGCATAAGCCTCCTCATGATGGGAGGATTAGCGGTGTTCTTCGAACGGACCATCGTCGGCAAGGCCATGCGCGCGTGCGCGGTGAACCGCACCGCAGCCCGCTTGATGGGCATCCGAGTGGACCAGATGGCGACGTTGGCCTTTGGCCTAGCTGGACTCGTGGGGGCCGTGGGCGGCATCGTGCTGGCGCCCAGCACGCGACCCACCTACGACATGGGGTTAGAGCTGGGTCTGAAAGGGTTCGTGGCCGCCATCGCGGGAGGGCTGGTGAGTGTCCCGGGGGCAGTGGGAGGGGGGCTAGTGCTGGGTGTGTTGGAGAGCTTGTGGGCCGGGGTCACCCTGGCCGGGTTCAAGGACCTGTTCGCCTTCGCCATGCTGATCTTGCTCCTGCTCGCGCATCCTCGGGGGTGGCTGGAGGTCGAACACGAATGACGGGGCGGGGCTGGGGTTGGACCTGGCTCGCGATAGCAGCGGTGGTGACCGCCGCTGGCCTCGTGGAGCTCACCGATCCCGGCCTGATGGCGCGCCTAACCCGCGGTCTTGTGAACACGGACCTCTTGATCCGGGTGGGCCTCTTCACCGTGGTGCTGGTGGGCCTTAACCTCCTCATGGGCTACGCGGGACAGGCCTCCCTCGGCCAGGCGGCCTTCTACGGCATGGGGGCCTTCGCCTCCGCCATCCTCACCGTCCGGGCCCGGGTGGTGGGCCTTCCTCCCGCACTGGCCGAAGCCTGGTGGTGGCCCTGGGCGGTGATGGTGCTGGCCGCCCTGGGGGTAGGAGTCTTCGCGCTGGTGGTGGGACTCGCCATCCTGCGGCTGCGTGGGCACTACCTGGCCATGGCCACCTTAGGGCTCGGGATCATCGTGTACATCGTCCTGCGGGAAAACCTGGGCATGCCGCACCTCAACCTTACGGGTGGGTTTGACGGCATCGTGGGGATTCCGCGGCTGCGGGTGGGAACCCGGGAGCTTTGGCCCATACAGGTGTACTACTTCGTGGTGTGGGCAGCAGCCCTGGGTGCCATGGCCCTGGGCCTGAACGTGGTGCACTCCCCGGTCGGCCGCGCCCTGCGGGCCCTGCACGTAAGCGAATTGGCGGCAGAAAGTGTCGGGGTGGACGTGGGGTGGCTGAAGGCAAAGATCTTTGCCCTCAGCGCGGCCCTCGCCTCCGTGGCCGGGAGCCTGTACGCCCACTTCCAGGCCGCGGTGGTCCCCGATACCTTCGGCTTCGTTCCGTCCCTGGAGTTGGTGGTGATGTCCGCCGTGGGCGGGATGCGCAGCATCTGGGGCGCCCCGCTTGGGGCCTTGGTGGTACTGCTCCTCGAACAGCTCTTGCGTACCCATGTGCTGGGCCTCGTACCGGCCATCACCGGAGAGCTGGAGCCCGTGGTGTTTGGTGTGATGCTGGTGATCATCATGATGTTCTGGCCTGCAGGCCTCGTCAGCTCCCGACGAGCGCAGGTGAGAGCCTAGGGAAGCCCGTGGGTACTGAGATCCTGCTCCGCGTGGAACGGGTGACCAAGACCTTTGACGGTCTAGTTGCCCTTTCGGACGTCTCCCTGCAGGTCCACAGGGGCCAGATCAAGGCCCTCATCGGCCCCAACGGAGCCGGTAAGACCACCCTCTTTAACCTCATCGCCTGCTGTTTGGTGCCCACCCGAGGGGACATCGTGTTCTGCGGCCGGTCCCTGGTGGGGCTTCCTCCCCATCGGGCGGCGGAACTGGGCATCGCCCGTACCTTCCAGAATGTCCAGGTGTTTACAGGGATGACCGTGCGAGAGCACGTGCTCGTCGGCTTGCACCTACAGGCGGAGCGAGGGCTCCTCCACGCCATACTGCAGAGCACTTCGCTGCGGCGGCGGGAGCACCGATTGCGGGAGGAGGCAGAGATCTTGCTGGAACGGCTTGGGCTCCAGGAGTGGATGGACGTCCCGGTGGAGGTTCTGCCCTTCGGCCTACTGCGACGGGTAGAGCTGGCTCGCGCCCTGGCCGTCAAGCCCAAACTGCTGCTGCTGGACGAACCCGGCTCGGGGCTGAACCCTACGGAAAAGTACACCATGGCGCAGCTGATCCGCAGCCTGCGGGACGAAGGGATCACCGTGTTCCTAGTGGAACACGACATGGGGATGGTCATGGGGCTTGCCGATGAGGTAGCGGTGCTGGACCATGGGGCGTTGTTGTGCGAAGGACCCCCCTGGGAAGTTCAGCGGGATCCGCGGGTAATCGCCGCCTACCTGGGGGAGGGAGAGGGTGCTTGAGGTTTCGGGAGTAAGTGCCGCCTACGGCCGGCTGACCGCACTCCACGAGGTATCCCTGGAGGTCCCGGCGGGTCAGGTGGCTGCGGTGATTGGCCCCAACGGGGCAGGGAAGACGACACTGCTGCGGGTCATCTCCGGGCTGTTGGTGCCAGTTGCAGGCCGAGTCCATCTCAACGGCCAAGAGATCACGGGCTGGCCACCTGAGCGGATTGTGGCGGCGGGAATCGCCCACGTCCCAGAGCGCAGGCAGCTGTTCGGTTCCATGCGGGTGGAGGACAACCTGCTCTTGGGCGCGTACCTGAGGCTGCGGCGGGCGTCCCGCCGGGCGGTGGAGGAGGACCTCGAGCGCGTGTACACCCTTTTCCCTCGGCTCCGGGAACGCAGACGGCAGGTGGCGGCAACCCTTTCGGGCGGGGAACAGCAGATGCTGGCCATCGGGCGCGCGCTGATGGCCCGACCGCAGGTGCTCCTACTAGACGAGCCGTCTCTGGGGCTGGCCCCAATGCTGGTGCGAGAGCTCTTCCGGACGATCGTGCAGCTGCGTAGGGAAGGGTACACGGTGCTGTTGGTGGAGCAGAATGCCCACCAGGCCCTGCGGGTGGCGGACATGGCGTACGTGATGGAAACAGGGCGCGTCACCCTGCGGGGCTCGGGAAAGGAGTTACTGGACCATCCTCAAGTGCAGACCGCTTACCTGGGTGGGAGAACAGCCTTTCAAATGCCGTAAGGAACAGATGGACTGAAGCAGCTGGTGCGATTCGAATTGCATCTTGCGATGCGCTCCCTGCCCTTCTGGGAACGACCCGAAGTCGTTGAGCGGTTTGCGGCCCGTCCGCCGGACGACCGCATGGTCGCCCTCCTCTCTCCGATGCCCCGCACCGTCCGGGTCTTGGATTTGGGATGCGCCGCAGGCCGCAACACGGAATGGCTGGCCCGGGAGGGATTTGACGTCTACGCCTGCGATGCCTCCGAGGCCATGGTGACCTACACTCGAAACCGGCTTCGCCCCTACATCCGCAATGAGGAGCTCGTGCGCCGGGTCATCCGTTGCCGCATGGACGATCTCTCCGTTTTCCCCGACGCCTTCTTCGACATCGTGGTCGCCCTGGGCATCTACCAGCAGGCCGAGAGCACGGAGGAGTGGCACCGGGCCGTTCGGGAGACCGCCCGGGTTCTCCGCCCGGGAGGACACCTCCTCGTACAGCACTTCGCCGTAGGATCCCGACCCTGGGCCGACCCTCTCCGGGAGGTCCAGCCCTTTGTGTTTGAGGCTAAGGCACCGGATGGCGAACTCCGTCGGTTCGTCCTCCTGGACGAAGCTACCCTCCACAGCTGGATGGACCAGCATGGTTTCTCCCCCGAAGGCCCTGTACGGCTCACCACCCGGTCCACGGAAGAGGGCGGGTGGTGGCACAACCTTCACGCGCACTACCGGAAGCGAAGCGCAGGATCTCTATAGGCCGGCCCGCACGATGATAGAGGCTTCCTCGCCCAGGTCTTCTGGAGTCGGGTGGAGAGAGAATTCCGCCATCGGTTCTCCGTCTGAGGGCGGCCGATAGGGACAGAGGGGATCACTCGCCAGAGGGTCGCCCGTGTGGGCGTAGGCGCGGGCCCGGGACCCTCCGCAGATCTCCCGGAAGGGACAACGGCCGCACTTCCCTTTCAAGAGATGGGTGCTGCGGATGCGGACGAACAGATCCGCATTCCGGTAGAGGTCGACTAGGCTTCGCTCCCGCACGTTTCCGGCCGATAGGGGGAGGAATCCCGACGGATACACCTCCCCTGTGTGGGACACGAAGACGATGCCGTTGCCGTCCCGTACCCCGAACCCCCGCCCCACAGGGGTCCTGGCGATGGCGGCATCATCCAACCCCGCGGCCCGTAGGCGCACAACGGCCACCCGCCTATAGTGCGGCGCCTCCGTGGTCTTAATGGCAAAGGGGGCTTCCCGGCTGAGGTCGAACAGCCAGTGGCACAGATGCTCTGCCTGCTGGGGGGTGACCTCCTCCAGCACCTGACCACGCCCCACCCGGATCAGGAAGAACAGGCTCCACCGGACGACCTGGAGCGATCGCACGAGTTCGTAGATCATGGGCAAGTCCGCGGCCGTGGAGGCGGTCACCAGGGTATTGATCTGGAGCTGAATCCCCTCTTCACGGATGCGGTGGGCCAGGCGCAGGGTGAGCTCGAAACATCCGGGGATACCCCGCAGGGCGTCATGGCGCTCCGGGGTGGAGCCGTCCAGGCTGAGGGAGACGGTCTGAACCCCGGACCGGGCCAGATGTCGGATGGCGCCGTCCGTCACGAGGGGAGTAGCGCTGGGGGCCAGCGAGACCGCAAACCCTAGGGATCGCGCCTCCTCCACGAGCTGAAACAGATCCGGCCGCTTGAAGGGATCTCCGCCCGTAAACACCCAGTGCGGGAGCGGAGGGCCGAATGCCTGCGCTTCCCGGAGCATCCGGCGGCCTTCCTCCGTGGAGAGCTCCCGCGGATGCCGATCCGGAATCGCCTCCGCCCGGCAGTGCCGGCAGGCGAGGTCGCAGGCCCGGGTGAGCTCCCAGTAGATCAACAGAGGAGCCCAGTTGTAAACGTACCGCCTCGCGAGAACCGGCGCCGTCGTGGCCACTACCGCCCCTCCCGGATCAACCCCTCCTCGCGGGCCCATACCCACACCTCCGGGGACCGCCGGAACCGCACCCCGAGCTTCCGGCGCACCCGGCGGACGTACTCCCGCACGGAGCCCTCCGTGAGCCCCAAAATCCGGCCCACGGCGGTGCGTACCCGCATCCCCGGTCCGTGGGTGGTCAGGTAGTACAGCACCAGCACTTCCACCTCCCGCCAGGAGAGCCGATACCAGGTCCGCAACCGTCGTAGCCCTTCCGGCGTGAGACGGGCGTCCGCCAGGGCCCGCCGGATCACCGGAGACGGCACCGTTTCGATGGAGCTGCTGATTTCCGGTGTCTGGGTGGGAAGGGCCTTCTGCACGAGCGCTGCCGCCAGTCTTGCCATCCGCCCTGCCCGGATCCGCGTGGACGGATGGTCTTTCGCAACCCAGAGCTCCGCGATCACCAGGGCCTGCACTCCTCCATGATCCGTCACAGGGACCACCAGATGCGGCCTGGCCTCCCTCGGACAGGGTCCAACGCCCGCCCGTTTCGGAAACCTCTTGGCGAAACCCGGAGCTCCCGGGCACCACACGGGCTCCTCTGCGGCCTTCAAGCACGGGACCGGGTATTCCCGTGGGGTGGCAAGGGCCACACCTTCTGGAGAGGCGACGAAGAGGGGACACCCGGCTTCCCGGCTGAGGACGTCCAGGACCTGGGAGAGGGGAATTCCGGATTGGGCCAAGCTCTCACCCCACCAAATACAGGGTGGGATAGATAAACACCCATGCCACGTCCACGAAGTGCCAATACTTCACCACACCTTCCACGGGCCAGTAATCGCCCGGTCCGTACCGGCCCCGCCGCCCGTGGAGGTAGACGCCCGCAAGCAGCACCGCACCGCTGAGCACATGAAGCCCGTGGAGCCCGGTAAGGGAGAAGAAACTGGTACCGTACCGGGTGGAGGGTGGGAAGTAATGGAACCCTTCGGCCCACTCCACCACCACGCCCACCAGGAACACCGCGGCCAAGAGGATCGTCCAGAGGGTGTTCCGCAAGAACCCCACGCGGTCGCCGTGGGCGATGCAGGTCTCCGCACGGTAGGCGGTCAAGCTGCTCAGCAGCAGCACCGTGGTGATGACCAGTCCCAGGACCTGGTTGAGCTCTGCGGGCCGAGCGGTTCCCAGGTTTAGGTAACGTGCTGCGATGAAGGCGCTAAAGAGGGCGGCCTCCGAGATGATAAAGAGCCACAGCCCCAACCGGGCGTTGTATAGCTCCTCCCGCGTAAGGCCAACGGCGGCTTCTCGCTGCATGCTACTCCTCCCCGCGCACCAACTGCGAGTAGTGCATGAAGTATTCCGCGATCAAGGCGGTCTTCGCCACCGCGATGAAGGCCAGCCACACCAGGGCTCCCGGCCAGCGGGCGGCGAACCACTCCACCGCGGTGAGCGCTGCCAGGGCCGCAAAGACCCGCCCGCCCAATCCCAGCTTCGCCCGCAAGTTAGACGCCCTCATCGCGACCTCCTCCTGCTATGCCCAGCACCGCATGCCGCAGCCCGGGGATCCCGTACACGTAGGGCGGGCCCACCACCGCGGGCCGGACCGGAAAGTTCTCCACGGGCGGCGGGCTTGGGACCTGCCACTCGAGGGTGGAGGCCTGCCACGGGTTGGCCTCCGCCCGGGGCCCCCGGACCCAGCTCACCACGAAGTTGTACAGGAACACGAGGAAGCTCGCGCCCAGGGCGAAGGCCGCAAGGCTCGTCCAGAAGTTCACCGACCCCAGGTAGGCAGGGTAGTCCGCGATGCGCCGATTCATGCCGTGTAGTCCTGCCCAGAACATGGGCAGGAAGGTGGCATTAAACGCTAGGAAGGTCCACCAGAAGTGGATCCGACCCAACTGCTCATCATACATCCGGCCCGTGATCTTCGGGTACCAATAGTACAGGGCCGCCAGCAGGGCGAAGATCTCTCCGCCCATAATGGTGTAGTGGAAGTGACCCACCACGAAATAGGTGTCATGGAGGTGCAGATCCGTAGCCACGTCCGCGTTGAAGATCCCGGTGATCCCGCCGATGAGGAAGTTCCACGCCCACCCCAGGGCGAAGAGCATGGGCGTGCGCAGCCACAACCGCCCCCGCACCAGGGTTCCCAACGCCGAAAGGAATACGAGGCCCGTGGGCACGGAGATGGCCTCCGTGGTGGCCATCATCGGGGCATGCATCCAGCCGGGCATCCCGCTGGTGAAGTTGTGGTGTGCCCACACGATGCCGCTGAGGCCCACGATCCCGAAAAACCCTCCCACGGCCCACCGGTAGGCGTACAGGGGCGTGCGGGCGAAGTGGGTGATGACCTCTAGGGCAGCTCCGAAGGCCGGCAGGATCATGATGTACACCGCGGGGTGGGAGTAGAACCAGAACAGCTGCTCGTAGACCACCGGTGTCCCGCCCCGGGCGAAGTGGAAGTAGCTCATCCCCGCCACCCGGTCCAGCAGCACCATGAGCAGGCTTGCGGCCAGGTACTGCGTGAAAATAAAACTCAGCAAGGAAGCGGCGAACACCGACCACACGAAGATGGGAAGGCGGCCCCAACCGAGGCCCGGCGCCCGCAGGCGGGCAATGGTGACCAGGAAGTTGATGCCTCCCAGGATGGACGAGAGTCCGAAGAGCACGACGGCTACGATCATCAGCACCTGTCCGGGTGCGTTCACCACGCTGAGAGGCGGGTAGGCGGTCCAGCCCGTGTCCCAGCCCCCCACCAGGAGGCTCGCCAGCAGCATCACGGCCACAGGCGGGGTGAGCCAGTAGCTGAGGGCATTCACCCGGGGGAAGGCCATGTCGCGGGCGCCGATCATGAGGGGAACGCAGTAGTTTCCCAGTCCCCCGATGAAGATGGCCACGGCCACCGCGATCATGATGATGCCGTGCAGGCTCATCACCTGGTTGAACCCGTTGAGGGTCAGCAGCTGCATGCCGGGCTGCATGAGCTCCCAGCGCATCAGCATCGCCAGAGCCCCGCCCACGAACAGCAGACCCAGGAAGGTGACCAGGTACTGAATGCCGATCACCTTGTGGTCCGTGGTGAATCGGAAGTACCGGGCCGGCCCCTCTTCGTCGGGCCAGGGCCGGAGGGGTAGCCCGAACCACCCCCGCGCCCACACATCCCACATCCCCACCCCCAGGAGCCAGCCCACGGTTCCCAGCAAAGCCCCCGTGGCCAGCTCCAGGTCGAAGGAGAAGGAGCCACCCAGAAGACGCACCACCGCAGCCAGGACGGGCCCACCCAGGATGTAGCCCACCAGTCCGTACGCGATGCCCTTCAGCAGAGGAGCGATCACCCGCATCGTCTCACCTCTTTTCCTGCTCGGCCACCCAGGCATCGAACCGGTCCTGTTCGACCACCCGCACCGGGGCTGCCATGATCCCGTGGCCCACCCCGCATAGCTCCGCGCATTGCACCCGCAGCTGCGGGCTGCTATCCGGCCCGCCGGTACGGGTAGGCGTTACGTGGAGGTACGTGGTCAGGTTGGGCACCGCGTCGATCTTTGTCCGGAAGGCCGGCACCCAAAAGCTGTGCACGACGTCGGTGGACGTGATCTCGAACCGCACCCGTCGGCCCACGGGGAGCACCAACTCCCGGCTCGTCACGTCGTACGCCGGGTACTCGAACTGCCACAGCCACCGCGCAGCCCGCACGCGCACCACGAGTTCGGTATCGCCTCCGGCATAGCCCGCAAGCCGCACATACCGCAGAGGATAGCCGCCGAGCAGTCCTGTTACGGGCACGCCCCGCATCTCCGCAAGACCCACGAGGCCCGGGTTGTACACCACGTATGCACAAAGGGCGGCGGTGAGGGCGAACCAGATGCGGGGAACCGCGGGGTGCTCGGGGACATACGCCGGCGCTTCCGGCGGATCCCCCGTCCCTCGCCGAGCGAGTAACACGTACCCCAATACGGCGATCACGACGGCGACCACGGGACTGGCGAGCTGCATCAGGAACCGGAAGGCGTGGTCTGCCACGCCCGCCTCGCGGGCTGCTCCCACCGGAAACCCACTGAACCGGGAGGCCGCCGCCCAGAGGGCCACGGTCAGGACGAGCCACAGGATCACAAGCGCCCTCATCAGCGTCCCTCGGACCGCAGGGGGTTGCTGCCCTCAGGTAAGCAGGGGGGGTTGACTCAGGGTATCGGGTCTGGAACCGATTTTTGGGGGTGGGGAATCGGTCCCAGACCCGATGGACCCCTCACCGGAAGGTCTAGGGGATCGGGTTGAGGGGCCGCAGATATCCTGCACAAAGCCGATGGACCCACGCCTTCTCCTTACTCTAACCTACACCTGCAGGGCAAGGGGGAGGTGCGAGTATGGCCAGGAAGCCCGACCAGGTGCTGCGGGCTCTTCGAAAGGATGGTCGGGTGGACCTCCAGCGGGTGCAGGTGCGGGTTGAGGGCGGTATCGCCGTCCTCACCGGCCGTGTCGCCGGTGCGGTGGAGAAGTATGCCGCCCAAGAGGCCGTCCACCGGGTGCCGGGTGTGCTGGACGTCGTAAACCACCTCACCACGCAGGGATCCCACCCAGCGCCTGCCGGAGACCTCGCGCTCGCACGAGCCGTCCGACGGGCCCTCCGCCGACGTCTCCCTGCTCACGACCGGGTTCGGTCCTCGGTGGAGTGCGGGTGGGTTACCCTCACGGGCCTCGTGGAATCGGCCGCGGAGCGGGAGGAGGTCGAGAGCATCGTGCAGGAGGTCCCGGGGGTACGGGGGGTCGTGAACATGCTCGCCGTCAGAGGCCGATCCCAACCCGGCAGTACGGCCATCGCGTAGCGTTCAGGTGTCGATTCCACCACCGTCCCCACCCGGTCCAGCGTCCCCGCGATCAGGTCCCGCTTCCTCCACCCCTGTGACGTCTGCGGTGTTCCCGGTCATGTCCGGCGGTCTGCGGACCGCCCGCTGCAACGGCTCCCTGGCTTCCACCAACAGGGCCTGATCCGCGTCCGAGTTCTCATAGCGGAACACAAGTGGTACACAGGAGTTGAGGGGAGCACGGTGAGCAACTTGGTCCAGGACTGGACGGAAGACCTCCGCCGCCGCATCCCTGATCGGGTGGTGGCGGAGGACGTGCGGGTAGGCGTGTTCTACACCGCGGTCCGGCTGTCGACCGGGCACGTGGGGGTAGCCTTCACGCCCCGAGGCCTGGTGGATGCGGTGTGCTGCCCGCGGTCTGCGGCTGCAGCACCCCCTGCGGGTCGGCTGGCGGGGCAAGACGCATGGCAGCTCGTGGAGTACGCCACCTCTGCCGTGCCCCTGCGCCGCGCGGTGGGCGTGGCAACGCTCAACGCGCTATCTTCCCTCGCGGTGGACCGCTTCGGGACGCCCCAGGGCGTCCTGTTACCCGGCGTGGACGCCCTGGAGGCGGCCGAGGTCCGCGCGGACGACCGGGTGGCCATGGTCGGGGCCTTCACGCCGTTCGTGCGCGCCCTGAAGGGCCGGGTGGCCGAGCTGTGGGTGGTGGACCGCCATCCCGACGCGCTGCGGGACGCGGAACGGAACCTATGGCGCCCCCCGGAACAGGCGGAAGAGATCCTAGCGGCCGCCACGGTCGTGTTGCTTACCGGATCTGCCCTCGTGCAGGGTGGTGCTAGCGGGCCCCACCACGTCTCTGTGGCCTGTGCCCTTCTTCTCCCGAGGGGTCCACGTGTTGGCCGGCATCCGGGTGCTCGACGGCCCGCGGCTGATGCGCGTGGTGGGAGAAGGCGGTTCCGGGTACTTCTTCCAGGACGCCGCGGAGAAGGTGGCGGTAATCCGGCAGGACGTCCTCCGTGCGCAAAGAGTACCCTCCCGGGGCATCCCATGCTGAAGCGGTCGAGGGCCGTGCAGGGTCGGCCAGATTGGATCCGAGGCCTCACGGCCCTCCCACGGAGAGGGTGAAGGTGGCGTCCAAGCGGCCCGCGGCGAGCCTGCCCGTCACCCGTACCCGCCACAGCCCGTCCATGGAGAAACTGTGCGTGGCTTCGTAGGTCCCCGGACCGGTCCTGTAGAACGGGAGCACATCGGGCTTGTGGGACATGTCCGGCATGTCCGCACGGACCTCTAGCCCCTCCATGTCCACGGGCCTGCCCGCGCGATCGCGCACGTTCAGGATCAACCGCACCGGCTGGAGGGCGTGCACCCGCTGCGGGTACCACGTCAGGGTGGCGATCCACCCGTCGCCCTCCACACGCGCGGCCGCGGGCTGGCTGCACCCCACAGCCGACACCGCCAGGACGAGCCACAGGGAAAGCCACCACGGGCGGAAGCCGGGTCCACCCTTGGATGGGCTCACGGCCCCACCACCCCTACGAACCGCCGCAGTCCCACGGCCACCCCGCCCGCGGCCCACGCCACCAGCACCACACACAGCAGCGCCACCGTCCCCCCGGCCCCGAGCCGGTCCAGGGCCAGGACTCCTACCGGCCCTAGCAGGTCCGGCGTGCGCGTGACCACCACAAGACCCGCCACCCGGAAGGCGGACACGGGGTTGGCCGCGACGAGCACCAGCAGCGCCGCAGGCGGCAGCCGCAGGGCTACCGCGCTGGCCAAAACACCTAAGTCCGTGAGGACCGTAAGCACAAGCCAGCCCAGCAGCGCAGCCCCGAGAGCCCGACCTCGGTGGGGCGCGGTGGCGGAAATCGCAACGCCCACGGCAAGGCAGGCCAAGGCCAGCAAGGTGGACAGAAAAACGAGCCAGAGGAACGGGCCCAACCGGTCTGTCCCGGCCCCTGCGGCCAGCACCACCCCTGCGGCCCCGTAGCCCGCCCACGTGGCAGCCACCACCGCCGCGGACAGCCCCAAATAGCGGCCTACGTACACCGCCCCGCGGTGCGCCGGCTGCGCCAGCAGGAAGTCCAGGGCACCGGTTTCCCGCTCCCCCGCGATCCACACCGCTCCCAGGACCAGCCCCATGAGGGGCACGAACAGCATGGACAAGTGCACCAAAGCCGCCGCGGCCCGGTCAAACGAAGACAACCCCACCACCCGGAGGCCCGACAGCGCCACCGCGGCGGCCGCCAAGGTCATGGCGGCGAAGCTCCCCCCCAACGCCCAAAGCCACCGATCGCGGGAAGCCGCCCGCAGGTCCCAACGCGCGGTGACCGCCCACGCGCTCACCCCAGCACCTCCCGCACGAGTTCTTCCGGAGGCGGCTCGTGCACGCGTACGGACCGGTCCCGGAAGGTGTCGAGGACCTCCCGCAACAGCCGGTCCGGCACCCGGAGGTGGTAGGCCCCGTTGCGGGAGGCAAGGACCTGCACCCCTTCCGGCACCTGCTTTGGAAGCGGACCGGGTACGACCACCTCCAGCCAGTGCATCGCGTGGAGCCGTTCGGCGGAAAGGTCCGCCACCACGCGTCCTTCTTCCAGCACGACCACCCGATCCACCAGCCGGTCTAATCCGCGCAGCTGGTGGCTGGCTACCACCACGGTGCGGCCAGTGGCTGTGCGCAGCCAGTCCAATAGCCACTCCTCCCCGTCGCGATCCAGGTAACTGGTGGGCTCGTCCAGCACCAGCACCGGGGGTTCCCCAACCCGCCCCACGGCCAGGCCCAGCTTACGCAGCATCCCGCCAGACAGCTCCCGCACGGGCTTGCGGGCGTGCGCCAAAAGCCCCGCTTCCTCCAGCACCGGGCCGGGCCGAGGAGGCAGGCCGCGCAGCTCCTGCACCAGGGCAACGATCTCCGCAGTGGTCAGGTGGTGGGGGAAGGCCACCAGTTGGGGGACGTAGCCCACGCGGCGCCGGACCTCCACGGGGTGGCGCCGCGCGTCTAACCCGTCCACCTCCACCTGCCCCGTGTACGGGACCAGCCCCAAAAGCGTCCGCAGGAGCGTGGTCTTGCCCGCGCCGTTGGGCCCCACCAGGGCGACCCGCTGGCCCGCGGGGACTTCCAGCCGCACGCCGTCCACCACGGGTCGGCCGGCCAGCCGGACGTGCACGTCGCGCCAGGCAATCACACCCCCACCTCCCACCGCAGACGCCGTCCACCTACCCACAAGAGACCCGTTCCCAGCGCCGCCAGCACCGCCGAAACCGCCGCGAACGCCCAGGAGCGTTCCTGCGACCGGAACTCCTCGGGGACCACAGGCCGCACCAACGGATGGGGGTCCTCCAGCACCACCTGCGGCGGGAAGATGGGGACCGCCTGGGCCGCGCGTTCCAGGGCCGCCAAGGCCGCGCTGCCGTGCAGGACCTGCGTTGTGGGTACGGTGTCTGTGACCGACTCAAACCACCGGCGCAGGCGATACGGCCAGTCCCCCACCCCGTCCCCGTCCAGGTCCAGGCCCACATACCCGTCCCAGGCGTTACCGCGCCCGGCCTCCGACCACCGGTTGGCGGCCGTAGCTCTGCCCTCCACCTGGACCGTCTCTCCGTTCGCGTAGAACACGTTCTGCGTGAAGGTGTTGCCGGTGGCGCTACTCAGCAAGGTCAGGCCGACGCCGTTGCCCGCCACCATGTTCCCCTCAAAGCGGCCCTTGCCCTCTCCCCCGATGGGCGTCCGGTCTAGGTACAGGCCCACCCGGTTTCCCACCACCAGGTTGCCGCGGACCACCACGGCGTCGGACTCCTTGAAGGCCAGCCCCACCCCGGGCACGTCCCGGTTGTGCAGGAAACGGTTGCCCTCTACCCGCACGCCCGTGCTGTACATGATGTATGCGCCGACCGAATTCCCCTCCAGGGTACTCTCCAAAAGCGGGGTCCGGTGTGCGTACATGTAGTGTACGCCGTAGCGGGAGCCCCGCACGCGCAGGCGGTGCAGGAGGGAGTCTTCCGTGAACCACAGGAGCACGTCCCGCATCTCCTGCACGTCCACCTCCGTGAGGGTCACCCGCTGGCTGTACCACAGCCGCACCGCATCACCCCGCCGGTTCAGAGGCAAGGGCTTACCCGAAACCCGCACCCGCCGGATGACGGCCCCGTGTGCCTGCTTTAGGTTCAGCCCAAAGAGCACGTCCTCCAGCACCAGGTCTTCCAGCACGGCACCTGGCGCTCCCACGAACACGCCCGCGTCCTCCGTGTTGAGCTCGTCCCCACTGTTGCGGATCTGCAGCCTGCCCAGATACACACCCGGTGCCTCCACCCGGACCACCGTGCCCGCGCCTCCGCCATCCACCACCGCCCCGGCTTCACCCACCAGCCGCAGGGGCTTGCGGATCACCACGGGACCCCGCACCACGCCCTGCACCACCACCTCCGAGCCTGCGGGGGCGGCGTCCACCAGGGTCTGTAGGTCCACAGCGGTGACTGCCCCTGCCGCGGGTAGGACGGCCAGCAGGACCACAAGTGTAGCCAGTGCGCCTCTCACCGACCGGCTACCTCCACCAGCCGTTTTGCTGCCGTAGGCCGGACCACCTCGGTCCGGGGCCGGCGCCGCAGGTCAACGAGGGCGAGCAAGCTGGCGAGCAGGGCCACGTAGAAGCCTACGTGGAACTGCGCGATCGTGGTGAACTGCGCGATGGTGCCTCTTCCCAACAACACGGGCATGAAGGGTTCCAGCCGGATGGGTGCGGAAGGGTCCATGGAGTGACCGTAGTGCCACAGCCAGGCGGCCAGGTCAGCGGTAAACCCCAGGGGGAACAGCACCAGGGGCAGCCGCAGCAGCCACCGCCAGGGGCCTGTGCGGGTGCCGGAGAGCACCGCCAGGGCCCCAAACAGCAGGACCAGGGGCACGGCTACGGTGCGCTCCAGCGGAGCCGCCTCCTCGAGCGCCTTCATCCCGATGTAGTGATTGAGCAGATTGATCTCCCGCACGTCGCCCGCCACATGGGTCAGGTACACGAGGGTCCGGAGTCCTCCCGGGTATTGAGGGGCATACAGCACGAGCCGCCAGTAGGGCAAAAGCAAGGACCCTGCCAGCAGACCGGCCGCCACCAGCGGCCAGCGGATCTCACCCACGCCACGTCCCGTTTCTCTATTCCTCACCTTCGCACCTCCCGGTGGAAACCAGAGGGGGCGGGCGCGAAGCCCGCCCCCGGATCCTGTTACGGCTCGATCTCCAGGTAGCCCATCATCTCCAGGTGGAGGGCCGAGCAGAACTCCGTGCAGTAGAAGGGGTACACGCCCGGCCGCTCCGCCCGGAGCACCACCGTCTCCGTCTTCCCGGGCTCCAGGCTCAGGTTCACGTTGTGGCGGTCGATGGCAAACCCGTGGATGGCATCCTTGGTCCGCTCGATGTTGGTGATGTGGAAGATCACGGTGTCGCCCCGCTTCACCCGGACCCGATCCGGCACGAAATGGCTGCGCATGGCGGTCATGTACACGTGCACGGTCCGGCCCTGGCGGACGATCCGTTGCTGCCCGGCTTTCACCGCGTTCGGATCCGGCCGCATAGTCCGCGCGTTGGTGCCCGGCGGGTACACCTCCCAGCTCTTGATCCGGTCCATGCGGATGATCTGGGCCAGGTGGGGTTCCCCGATGCCGACGGGCGTGTTGCTCAGGAGCTTCATCTCCTCTCCGCTGATGTCGATGAGCTGGAGGTTCTGCGGCAGAAGGGGCCCGATGTTCCGGTACTGGTCCACGGACCACTTGTTCAGGGCCACCAGGTACCTCCCCACCGGCTTGACGGTGTCCCCTTCGACGGTGGCCAGGTGCCCGATGTTGTACTGCACGGGGAGCTTCTGAACGAGCTTCCATGCCCGGTCCGGCGGGTTGTAGGGTGGTCCCAAGGTCCACTTGGCCACCGCGCTATCCAGGAAGAGGCTGGTGTAGGCGTTCCCTTTATCGTCGAACATGGTGTGCAGCGGCCCCAGCCCCACCTTCACCTGGGCCGCCACCACGGCATCGAACTTCAGGATGGGGACCCCGTAGTCATCGCGGCCTGCGAAGGCCTTGTTGCGGATGGCCTCCTGGATCTTGCGGAAGCTGTACACGGTGACATTGGGGTCGAGCTTGCCGCCCACCACGATGTAGTCACCCCGCGGCGCCACGTCTAGACCGTGGGGGCTCTTGGGCTCCGGCGCCAGGTACAGGACTCCTGCATCCACCGCGTCCTTCAGCCGGATCACTTTTATGCCGTTCACCACGGTGTAGCGGCCCTGGGCGATCAGCTGCTCTGCCCGCTTCCAGTTCACGATGTGCAGGTAGTCCATGTCCCGCGCAGACGCCCCGATCTCGATGGGCGGCTTCTTCTCGAGGGTCCCGCCGATGGCCCGCTCGCTGTTGAAGGAGTTGAAGAAGGCCCACCCGTCGCTCTCGAGCTTACCGAAGTCCGCCAGATCCTGCCAGTACGGCGGGAGTTCGATCTGGAACGACTTGCTCACGTCGATCCGCCCCCTGCCGCGGTCGAACTTCCAGAAGGTGGCAAGGCCTCGGAAGTGGCGGTTGTAGTTCTCCTGGGTGAGGGGAACATAGCGGAACGGGAACGGGGCCGCGTACTGGGTCACCTCCAGCACGTACTCCGTGTTGGGACTCACCACGGCCCCGTGGTTGCTCGCAGCGTTGGGGTTCTGGACGATCTGCTTGGTATGGAAGTCGCGCAGGTCGATGACCGCGATGCGGCTTCCGGCCTTGTCGTTGATGAAGAGCCACTTGCCGTCGTACTCCCCGTTGGTCTCACTCAAGGCCGGATGGTGCGTGTCCCCCCACGCCAGGCGGGGATCCCGGCTGCGCCAGTTCAGGATGGTCTCCGTCTCCTCAGAGCCCACCCCGTACCCCTGCCAGGGCTCGGGCGCAAACACCCCGATAACCCGGAGCAGGCGCATCGATGGGATCCCATACACGAGCACCTGTCCGCCCTGGCCCGCGGACGAGAACATCAGGTACTCGTCGTACTTGCCCGGCGGGACGTACGTCTGGATCGCCGCGCGGACCTGATCCGGGGTCAGACCCTTCGCCTCGATGAGGCTCTGGACCTCACCGGGTAAGGGTGCGGCCCGCTGAGCCTGCCCCGCCAGGGTTACGGCCAGCACCGCGGCTGCCACGACGGCAATGCCCACCAGTATTCCCCGCTCTTTCATGTGTCTTCACCTCCCTTTAGAGTGTTGGTGTTTTGGGAAAAATCGCTTGGAACGAGCCACTGGATCAGGGAGATCCTGTGCCCTCGAAGGTTGGGGAAGTGCGTCTAGGGTAAGGCGGTCCAAGGCCTCCAGCAGCTGTGGCCGGACCCCTGCCCAGACCCGGTGCAGTAGGCAGGGGCGATCGTCCGAGCACCGGGCGTCCCAGAACACGCACCGACGGAAGTAATCGGGCCCTTCTACGGCCTCCAGGACCTCCCGCACGGAGATCTCAGACGGAGAGCGGCTGAGCCCGTAGCCGCGGCTGCGGCCCCGGGAAGACCGCACTAGACCCGCCCGCACCAGCCGGCGCAAGACCTTGCTGAGGAATTCCCGGGGCAGCCCGCAGGTTTTCGCCAACTGGGAGGCCGGCACCACCCTCCCCTCCGGGAGGGTGGCCAGGTAGCGCAGGGCCCGCAAGGCGTACTCCGTTTCCCGCAAAAGACGCATCGGGTACTCCGAAAAACAGTTCACCGGCCCGGGGCCCCCAGTAGCCCCGGATCCGGCGAACCCATCGGATCCGCATTTACCGTAGGGCCTTCGGGCCTTCCGCCACCATCCGGTACATACTCGATTTTTGGGTCCGGACGCCCCCCGGCCCAGATCCGGCCTAGGCCCGATGCAGAATCGGGTCCGTATCCGATGGCACCACCCGGCCCCGGTGTGGAGACTTAGGTAGGATGCAATCGCCCGCGTCTGATGGAGGGCGCGGGCTAAAGTGGTTTTCGGAGGGAATTATGCTGGTCCGGGACGTCATGACAGCCGATCCAGTGACGGTTTCCCCTGATGTCCACCTGCGGCAAGCCCTCGATCAGATGCAGAGCCTGCGGATCCGCCACCTCCCCGTGATCCGGGAGGGGCGACTGGTGGGCGTGGTGACGTGGACGGACATCCTGCGGGTCGCCTTGCCTTCGCCTGGCTCCGGACGGTCCCCGGGATCGCTCCCCGACCTCACCGTTTCCGAGGTGATGACCCGCGAGGTGATCACCATCGGACCGGAGGCGCCCGTGGAGGAGGCCGCGGCCCTGATGCGTCGGAACCGGATTGGGTGCCTGCCCGTGGTGGAGCAGGACCAGGTGGTGGGCATCGTGACGAAGAGTGACCTCTTCGACGCCCTGGTGTACCTCCGAGGTGGGGATCTCGAGGGCGTGCGGCTGTCCGTGGCACTTCCTGCCGGATTGGAAGATCTGGCCCGACTCGTGCAGGCCCTGCAGGCCTTGCAGCCTGATCGGTGGGGGCTTGTGCTCTCCGCACGCCTGGATCCGCTGGTCAAGCGGGCGGACCTCTGCGCCACCGAGATTCCGCCGCTCGTCCTCGCCGAGCACCTCGCGGCAGCCGGATTGCAGCCCTTCCACCTCCGGTTCCGCGTGCCCATTAAGCCCCCCTGATCCTCACCTACACGTGGGAGGGACATCGTGGAAAAGGCGCGGGCCGACCAGATCGCCGTACAGGACGTGATCTGGCGCATGCGGGTCGCCCGGGGACTGGAGCCGGCTGACCTGGTGGTGCAGGGGTGTACCGTGGTGAACGTGTATACGGGGGAGCTGCACGCCGACTCCGTCATTGCCACCGCAGGCAGCCGCATCGCCTACGTGGGACCGGCCATGGACGGGCTGATCGGAGAGACGACGCAGGTGGTGAATGCGAGGGGCCGGTACGCGGTGCCGGGGCTGATCGACGGACACACACACCTGTTCGGCGCCCGGTACTGTCCCGAAGAAGCCATTCCCTACCTCCTCGCCTCCGGCACCACCGCGGTGATCACGGAGCTCACGGAGCTTGCTTCCGTGGCGGGCCTAGAGGGCATCCTGGCCGGAATGGAAGCCGTGCGGGATCAGCCCGTGAAGGTGTTCGTAACCCTTCCTCCACTCGCCTCCGCGGCTCCGTTCATGGAGGACGTGGCGCCTCCGGTGGAGGTGTACCGGGAACTTCTGGGGCATCCGGAGGTGGTGGGGCTTGGGGAGGTGTACTGGGGCAACCTCGTGCTGCGGGAGGATCCCCGACTCGCGGCCTTGGTGCTGGCGGCCCTGGAGGCCGGGAAGGTGGTCGAAGGACATGGGGCAGGCGCGCGAGAGGGCCGGTTGGCCGCGTACGCGGCCGCGGGCGTCACCTCCTGCCACGAGCCCATCACCGCGGAGGAAGTCTTGGAGCGGCTGCGGCTGGGCTACCACACCCTGGTCCGGGAGGGGAAGGTCCGGCAGGAGCTGGAGGCGGTGAGCAGGGTATGGCAGAACCGAAACGTGGATCTCCGGCGGCTGTGCTTGGTGACGGACAGCATGGCCGCGGAGCAGCTCCTGGAGGAGGGGTACATAGATCACGTCATCCGCAAAGCGGTGCAGCTGGGCATGGATCCCGTGCGCGCGGTTCAAGCCGTCACCGTCAATGTGGCGGAACGCTTCCGGCTCGACCATCTCGTGGGAGGGCTCGCGCCCGGCCGCTCCGCGGACATCGTTCTCACCCGGAGCCTGGAGGATTTCCGCGCAGAGGTCGTCATCGCCAACGGGCAGGTGGTGGCGGAGGAGGGGAAGGTTTTGGTGCCCGTGCGTCCTCCTCGCTATCCGGAGTCCCTGTACCACACAGTCCCCACCGACTGCGCCCTCCCGGCAGAGGCCTTCCAGGTCTCCGTCCCTCGAGGAGGGAGGACCGTACGGGTGCGGGCGATTCGGATGGTCACGCACCTCGTGACCCAGGAGACGACGGTGGAGCTCCCGGTGGAGGGCAAGACGGTACGGATCCCTCCGGAGGCGGATCTGGCCCTTGCGGCCGCGGTAGACCGTGTCTCAGACCCGGGACGCGCCTTCGTGGGGTTTGTAGAGGGACTCGGGCTACGGGCGGGAGGGTACGCCACCACCATGGCCTGGGACGCCCACTGTCTATTGGTTGTGGGCCGGTCTCCCGAGGACATGGCCTTGGCCGTCCGCAGGGTGGTGGAGGTGGGCGGCGGGTGTGCGGTCGCGGTCGGGGGCAAAATCCGCGCGGAGCTCCCCGGTCCCGTGGCAGGGGTAGTCTCTCTCCTGCCCCTCGCGGAGGTCGCCCGCAGGGAGCAGGTGCTAGATGATGTGCTCGCCGAGCTCGGCTTCCGCAGCCCCCGCCCCTCGCTCACGGTGGACGTCCTCACCGCCGCCGCCATTCCTCACTTCAAGTTGAGCGAGCGGGGCTACGTGCGGCTACGGGACGGGAGCGTGGTGGGCCTTCTCCTGTAGCCGCTCCCAGTTGGCGTCCACCCACCAGACTGGAACCCCTTGGGTACCCAGCAAGTCCAGGAAGCCTGCCACCGTCTGTAGCGGCGGGCCGGCTAGAACCGTCCGAACTCCTGCCAGCTACCCCCGGAACGAACCGCAACCACCACCAGAGGGCCCACGCGCGGGCCGCCCATCCCCGGAGAGCCCGGCGGCATGCCCGGTAGCGCGATCCCCAGCACGTCCGGTTTCCGCCGGAGCAGGTATTCCAGCGCGGGGGCGGGCACGTGTCCTTCCACGAAGTACCGGCCCACCTGAGAAGTGTGGCAACTCCACAGAGGCCGCGGTACCTGAAACCGGTGCTTGACCGCCTCCAGGTCCTGGGTGGCTACCACGCGGACCCGATAGCCCAGGGCCTGCAGGTAGTCCACGTACCGGCCGCAGCAGCCGCAAGCCGGACTCTGGTACAAGGTCAGCTGCACCTGCTCCGGCCGGGCGGCCGGCCGGCCCGGCTGCACCGCTTTCCACCCTGCCGCTCCGGCCGCGAGCCCCACCAACACCGCCAGGAGCCATAGCCCCTGCGGCTTCCAAAATCTCCGGGGGTGCCCAGTCGTAGCGGTCAGCCGGCGGCCAATTGGGCTTTTGCCTTTAGCCGCTCCCAGTTGGCGTCCACCCACCGCTGTACTTCCGCCACCGCGGCTTCGTCCGAGATCAGGTGCCGGAACCGTCCCTGGGCTTCTAAGAACACCCGCACGGGCAGGGGTTCCCGTGGCACGTAGGTGATCCGGTAGCGGCCTCCCTCCACTTCGTACAGAGGCCAGTACCGGCTCTCCACGGCAAGCCGTGCGAGCTCCACGGTCTTGTCCGGAGGCGAATCCCACCCGGGCGGGCAAGGAGTAAGCACGTTCACGAAGGTGGGGCCGGCGATGGTCAGGGCCTTTCTGAGCTTCCGGGCCAGGTCCGCCCAATGGCTGATGCTGGCCTGCGCCGCGTACGGCACCCCGTGGGCGACCACGATCTCCGTGAGGTCCTTCCGGGGCTGCGGCTTGCCGCGCTGGATCCGGCCCACGGGCGTGGTGGTGGTACGGGCGCCCGGAGGGGTGGCACTTGACCGTTGGACGCCCGTGTTCATGTACGCCTCGTTGTTGTAGCAGATGTATAGAAGGTCGTGGCCTCGCTCCAGGGCTCCTGACAGACTCTGCAGGCCGATGTCGTACGTCCCCCCGTCTCCGCCGACGGCCACCACCTTGGGGGCCATCGAAAGCCTCCCACGGCGCTGCATCACCCGGATCGCGGCCTCTACCCCGCTCGCAGCCGCAGCGGCGTTCTCGAACGCGCAGTGGAGGTAAGGCACGGGCCAGGCGGAGTACGGGTAGATGGTGGTGACCACCTCCATGCATCCCGTGGCGTTCACCACCACCAGAGGCCGCTCCGCGACTGCCAGCAGGAGCCGCACCACGGGCGGAAATCCGCATCCCGCACACGCCCGGTGCCCCGGCAGGAGCCCCTGGGTCCGACGGGAGAGCTCACGCAGGCTCAGGGACATCGCCTTCCTCCTTCACGCCGAGGTACACCACTCCAAGCCGCGGCCCCGCCTCCAGGAACGCATCCAGCTCCGCATCCCGCAGCTCCCGGCCGCCCAGCCCGAAGATCACGTCCGTCACCCGAGGGTGCTCCGGAAGTTCGTACAGAGCCGATCGAACCTCGATCCCCAGTGGGCCACCCTGACCGCTTAGGGTATCCGCCCGCTCCATCACCATGACCTCCGAGGTCCCCGCAAGGACCCGGCGGAGTTCGTCGGCGGGGAAGGGCCGAAAGGCCACGAGCCGGACCATGCCCACTCGCCTGCCCCGTCGCCGCCACCGTCGCACCGCCTCCTCGATGAGGTCCGCGTACGCCCCCATGAGCACGAGGGCCACCTCTGCCCCCTCCATCTCCGCCGGTTCCACCAGAGCTGGGAGGTTGCGTCCGAAGTGGGCGTGGAAGGCCTCCGTCTCCTCCCGGAGGACCTGCAGGGCCCGGAGATGTGAAGCGGCGAGGGCCCGGCGGAACTCCATGTACGAATCCGGCAGGGCAAGGGGGCCCACCGTAATCGGCTCCCCCGAAAGCAGGGAGTAGCCGTCCACGGGCCCCTCGCCCAGAAAGGCCTCCACCGCCTCGTCCGGGTACACCTCCACGGGTTCAAGGCTGTGGGTGAGGGTAAAGCCGTCGAGGCACACCATCACGGGCAACCGGATCCGTTCCGCCACCCGCACCGCGAGGAGGGTGCGGTCGTAGGCGTCTTGCGCGTTGCGACAAAAGAGTTGGATCCAGCCCGCATCCCGGCTCCCCATCACGTCCGAGTGGTCGCCGTGGATGTTGATGGGCGCGGACAGCGCCCGGGTGCCCACATTCATCACGATGGGCAGTCGCAGGCCGCTCGCGATGTACAGGACTTCGTGCATGAGGGCGAGTCCTTGGCTACTTGTGGCCGTGAGGGTCCGGGCTCCTGCCGCGGCTGCTCCGATGCAGGCCGAGAGGGCGGAGTGCTCGCTTTCCACGGGGATAAACTCCGTGTCGACTTCGCCGTCCGCCACGTACTGGGTGAAGCGCTCGACGATGGGGGTGGCAGGGGTGATGGGGTAAGCGGCCACCACGTGCGGCCGGATCTGCTTCCACGCCATTGCCACGGCCTCCGCACCCGTGAGGGCCAAGCGACGGGTCGCCACCTTCCTCACGGTTCTCCCTCCGGGATCATGCGGATGGCATGTGCCTTCGGCGGGCAGACGGCCGCGCAGATCCCGCATCCCTTGCAGTAGTCGAGATCGATGCCCACCACCTGCCCATCCCGCACGAGGATCGCGGAGTCCGGGCAGTAGAGCCAGCAGAACAGGCAGTGGATGCATTGCTCCAGCTCCAGCACAGGCCGGTTTTCCCGCCAAGTGCCCGTCCGGTAGGCCACGCTGCTCCCGCCCGGGATCACAGGGCCGCGGTCAAGGGTCTGCCACCGAGTTGGCGCCACCGCCTTCCCTCCTCTACGGCCGCCCGGGCTACCTCAAGGTTCGCGGCAGCCATCTCTTCCGGAAACTCCCGCTCAAGCCGGTGCGCAAGCCAATCGAAGAACGCATCCGGCGCAAGCCCTACCACGTCCACCGCGATCACGGCCAGCATCCCGACGTTGGGGAGGTCTCGTCCCAGGTACCGCCGGGCGATGCCGGAGGCGTCTATGGGCATCACCTGATCGAGAGGGACGCCCGGCATCCGCACCGGCCTCGGCGTGTTCACGACCACCCAGGTATCCGGACGGGCCCCCTGGAGGGTCTCGGGAGCCCCAAGCAGCCGACTATCCAAGACAACCACCACGTCCGGTTCCTCGATGGGGCCCCGGTGCCGGATGGGATGAGGGGCGATGCGGGTGTACGCCTGAACAGGAGCTCCCCGGCGCTCAGGCCCGAACTCCGGAGAAGCCTGGGCGTAGCCGCCCAGATCGATCACCGCCTCCGCCAGCATCAGGGCCGCGGTCTTCGCGCCAAGCCCGCCTCGCCCGTGCCACCGAATCTTCAGAACAGGCACCCTCACGTTCTCCACGATCGCTCCTCCGTGTCCAGTCTGGGGCACTCCCGCGCAGGAGGGAAATCGGGTAGGGACTGTAGGCGGGTCGGCCGGGCAACTGACCTATCCGAATCTTGAGGTGGCGATTACCGCCGGCGGGTAATCCGGGGGATGCGCTCGTAAGGGGCCACCCGGATCCGCGCATCCACAATGGTGGCCCCGGATTCGTGGACGAGAACAGGATTGAGATCCAGTTCTGCGATCTCCGGGAGATCGTCCGCCAGCGCACCCACCCGTACCAGGATGTTCACCAGAGCCCGGACGTCCCGAGCCGGCATGCCGCGATAGCCGTGCAGGAGGGGGGCGATCCGGAGCTGAGCCAGCATCTCTTGGGCGTCCTGCTCCGTGACGGGCACAAGCCGGATCGACACGTCCCGCAGCAGTTCCACAAGCACCCCGCCGGCCCCGCATGCCACCACGGGGCCGAAGGTGGGATCGTGTACGACCCCTACGATCATCTCGATGCCGGGTGGGGCCATGGGCTGAAGGAGGAATCCCTTAAGGGAGATCCCAGCCCGGGCAAGCCGGGCCTGCATTTCCTCAGCTGCGCCCTGCACGGCTTCGCGGCCCCGCAGGCCCAGCCGGACCCCTCCTACTTCGCTTTTGTGGATGAGCCCCGGAGCAACGGCTTTGAGCGCCACCTCTCCCCCCATGGCCTCCGCGATCTCTGCAGCCTCCTGCGGTGTGGCGACCACATGTTGGTCCAGGACCGGTAGCCCGTAGAAGGCCAGCACCCGCCGCACCTGGTCTGGGTCCAGCCACCCTTTTCCTTCTGCCAGAGCCCGCGCCACCTCCGCCATGGCTTCCTCACGCCGGATCCCCGCGGGCGGGGAATACGAGGGGATGGGTCTATTCCGCCACTCCCCGTACCTGGCGGCCCGGGCAAGGGCGATGGCGGCCCGCTCGGGGAATGGGTAGACGGGGAGCCGGGGTTCCCCCTGCACGAATGTCTCAGGGATTTGCTCGGCGGTCATGAACACCACGAGCACCGGCTTTGCGTCTCGCACCTGTGCCGCGCCCTCTCGGATGGCCCTTGCCACCTCCGAAGCGGGAATGGCCACAGGAGGACTAAAGATGACGATGAGGGCGTGGAGCTCCGGCTCCTCGCCGAGGATGCGCATGGCCTCCCGGTAGTGCTCCGGTCTGGCCGCGGCGGTCATGTCCACGGGGTTCGATACCGCCGCGTGGGGCGGAAGCACGGCCCGAAGCCGTCGTTGGGTGGCCTGCGGCAGTTCACAAACCCGCAGACCCTGTCCCTCGCACGCGTCCGCACAGAGGATACCAGGGCCGCCCACGTTCGTGAGGATCGCGACGTTACGCCCCTGGGGCGGGGGTTGGTGGGCGAGGAGCACCGCGACGTCGAACATCTCCTCCAGGGTGTCCGTACGGATGACTCCTGCCTGCGCGAAGAGGGCATCTACCACCGCATCTGCGCCCGCCACGAGAGCCCCTGTATGGGAGGCCACCGCCCGACCTCCGGCGGAGGAGCGGCCGCTCTTAGCTGCCACGATGGGCTTGCGGCGGCTCACGCGCCGCGCGATGCGAGCGAACTTCCGGGGGTTCCCGAAGGACTCCAGGTATAGAAGGATGACGTGTGTGTCCGGATCCTCTTCCCAGTACTGCAGGAGGTCGTTGCCGGAGATGTCCGCTTTGTTCCCCACGGAGACGAAACTGCTAAGCCCTAGCCCCACCTGCGCCGCGTACTCCATAATGGCAAGCCCGAGTCCTCCGCTCTGGGACATAAACCCCACATGGCCCCGGGGCGGGCCTTTCGGTGCGAAGGTGGCCAACAGTCGGACCTCCGGATGGGTGTTGACCACCCCCATGCAGTTCGGCCCCACCAGGCGCATTCCGCTCTCCCGGCAGATCCGCAAGAGTTCCGCTTGCCGCCTCGCTCCCTCCGCCCCCGCCTCCGCAAACCCGGAGGAGATTACCACGAGGGCCCGCACCCCTTTGCGTGCACACTGTTGGGCCACGTCCACCACATGTTCCGCGGGCACCACGACCACCGCCAGGTCCACGGCCTCCGGGATCGCCTCCACGGACGGGTAGCTCGGAACTCCCTGCACCACAGGCGTCCGAGGATTCACCGGATACACCGTCCCCGTAAACCCGTACGCCAATAGGTTCCAGAATAGGCGCCCCGGAATGCTCTCCCGATCCCGGGATGCCCCGATGACTGCCACGCTCCGCGGCTGGAGGATGGCGCGAAGGGCGTTGGCGGCGGCGATGCGCTCCCGCTGCTCAAATCGCTCCACCGCCTCCGGAGTGAACCGGGTGGGGAAGGTGACTTCCAGCTCTCCTCTGCCTGCCCGCACCTCCACGGGGAACCCAAGGTCCCGCAGCACCCGGATCATCCGGTGATTTTCCGGAAGGACCTCCGCCTCGAACATCTCGATCCCCCGGACCGCCGCGATCTCCGCCAACTGTCCAAGGAGGAGGGTACCCAAGCCCTTCCCCTGATAGGCGTCCGCCACCACCACCGCGACCTCCGCCCGACCCGGCCCCCGCAACGTATACATCCCGTGGGCGACCACTCGCTCCTCCGGCCCGGCGGTGGCCACGAGGGCCATGCGCCCCTCGTAGTCCACGTCACACATCCGCCGGGCCTCCTCCGCCAGGGCCTCTTCCCCCAGGGCCGCAAAGAACCGGTATACGCGCGACTCCTCGGACAAAGACCGGAGGAACGCCAGGACTCGGGGCTCGTCTTCCGGTCGCACCGGACGCACGTGCACCGTCGTCCCGTCCCGCAGAACCAGATCCGTCTCCAGGTACGCGGGATACTTAGCTGCCGCCCGCATCGCCGGAGGACGAGGCCACGCGCAAGGCGGACGCATCCACGTCCACCACGCCGTCTAGCGCCCGCAGGACCAGGACCACCAGCCGCGCCAACTCCCCGCTCTCCACCTCCCCCGACAGGATGAGCACCCCATCCCGGGCCCGGACCTGAACCCGCTCGGACTCCAGTCCCAGGTCTTCCAGGGCCTGGCGGGCGGCGGCTTCCAGTTCCGCATCCGTCCGCAGAAACACCCGCAGCAGGTCGTTCCGCGTTACGATCCCTACCACCCGATCACCCCGGACGATGGGAATGCGGTTCACCTGCTTGCGGAGCATGAGGACTGCAAGCTGCTGGGCTGGAGTATCCTCTGTGGCCGTGACCACCTCCCGAGTCATCACCTCCCGGACCAAACGTCCACGGTACCGGCGCAGGTGCTCCCGTACCTCGGGTGCGTCCGGCTCGAAAAGGGCGGCCAGAGGAAGTCCGGCAGGCCCCGCCTCCTTCGGCAGCAGATCCGCCTCCGTCACGATCCCCACGAGCCTGCCGGCCTCATCTACCACAGGAACTCCACTGATGTGCCGCTCCACCAACAGCCGCGCCACTTCCGGGATCGGCGTGTCCGGCCCCACGGTGTACACGGGAGTCGTCATCACATCCTTCGCCCGCAGCCTGCGCACGCCTCTCCTCCTCACCTGGCCTGAAGACCCCCTCGGCCGACCTCAGAAACCAACCTCCCACACCCCCTACTCCCCAGCCACGAGCTCCAGGTAGGCTCGCAGAAAGTCGCTCGCACTCACAATCCCCACCACCCGATCCCCCCGTAGGATGGGAACCCGCCGAACCATCTCGTCCAGCATCAGCTGGGCCAGCTCAACGAGAGGCGTGTCCTCCGAAGCCGTCACCGGATCCACCGTCATGATGTCCCGCACCCGGCTCCCCGACTTCGCCACCAGGTCCACAAGACTCACCATCCCCACCAGCCGCTGCTGGCTATCTACCACAGGCGCCCCGTGAATCCGGTACCGAATGAGCACATCCGCCGCCTCCTCCACCGTCATGGTGGGCTCCAGGGTGATCACGTCCCGGGTCATGATGTCCCGCGCCACCATCCAGCTCCCCCTCCGTCCTCGCACGCACCTTCCCTCACAGGTTACCGCCCCCAACACCCTGAGGGAATCCTCTCCTCACCCGACCCGGAAATCAGCCACGGAACCGACGGAGGTCCAGGGCAGACATGGGCTGGGACGCGGGGACCTTCCTGTGGGGCATGCTACGATAGCCGGGGGATCGTGCGGCCGGGGACGGAGCTCGGGTACCTCCTGGCCAGTAAGGAGAGGAAGAGGTGGGGAATCTAGAGGAGTACCGGAGGTGGCTGGATCAGGCAGAGGCGGACCTGAAGACAGCCCGGGATTGCCTTAAGGACGGCAACTACTACGCCTCGGCCTTCTTCGCCCAGCAGGCGGCGGAGAAGGCCCTTAAAGGGTACCTCTACGGAAAGGGCTACCGGGCGGTGATCACCCACTCCGTGGTGGAACTCCTGGAGGCGTGCGCGAGACACGAGGCGTCCCTCGGAGAGTTTCTGGACTATGGCAAAGAACTTGACCGACATTACATCGGCGCCAGATATCCGGATTTCTATCCGGCGGGGGCGCCCTACAAGTTCTACACGGAAGAGGTGGCGCGGAGGTGCGTAAGCTACGCCGAGTCGATCTTGAGCGCCGTCAAGAGCTCTATGACCGGATCCGGCAGTACACGGAGCGAGTCGTAGAGACGCTCCGGCCTCGATGCGTGATCCTCTTCGGGTCGTTCGCGCGAGGAGACATCCACGAGGGCTCGGATGTGGATATCGTCGTGGTGGCGGACTTCCAGGAACCTTTCCTGGACCGGATCCGGCGGCTTTTGGATCTGAACGATGGGATCGGCCTGCCCTTAGAGCCCGTGGGGTACACCCCGGAGGAGTTCGACCGGATGCGGCAGGAGGGGAACCGGTTCGTGGAGGAGGTCTTGCGGCATGGCCGATTCCTGTACGGCGCGTAGGGGTCGGAGGGGGACGTGCATGGAGTCGCCACAACCGCGAGGGTCCTGAGCGGTATTGCCCGCTCAGGGTGTCCGCGGCGTTACGCCACGTCTCCTAGTCGGACCGGGAGTCCATGATGAGGCCCACCAGGGGCTGCATCAAGGCGATTGTACCGCCAGGCGTCCGGCCGTTCCTTCAACCGTAGTCGTTTATTGCACGACCACGTCGCCAGGCGTTGGGCGCCCTGTCGAAGCGGATCCGCCTGAGGGAGGCGTACGTACACGTGCACACCGTCGCCCACCCCGGCGAGATCCGGGTCAGATTTTGCCCCGCTAGCCCGCGGGCTGCGGCGCCCGCAGGGCACGCAAGGCGGCCACCAGGACCTCCAGGGCCTGGGCCACCTCAGGACTGCGCAGCAGGCGCCACGCCTCCCCAAGCCCCATGGGCTGCGTGCGCGGCCGGGCCAGCTTCTCGTTGGCGGCCTGCGCCGCGTACAGGGCGAGTCGGAACAGCGGCTCGTACCGCACCTGGCCCAAAGCGCCCACGAGCATCATGAGGTTCGCCAGCAGGGTCATGAGCTCCGGGCGGGTCGCGGCACTGAACTGCTCGTCGAACTCCTCCAGGACGCCTGCTGCCGCGGCCAGTAGACCGCTGCGCCCGAGCCCGCCGATCACCTCCAGGAGCTGCTCCACCGCGTCCGCGTGCTCCGCCAGCTTCGCCAGCAGCCGGTCCACGGCCTCTCGGTCCACCTGTGTATCTGCCATGGTGCCCTCCTTCACCGCCCGAACAGGCTCGCGAACCACAGCCGTTCAAACGCCACCTTGACGGACCGGAAC
>FWWL01001743.1_pt1 | contig 49408 bp, 39 predicted proteins | sample 2228331 | NCBI WGS metagenome assembly FWWL01 (sample SAMEA103939775, study PRJEB20133) | metagenome | reverse complement strand
ACAACACACTGCGCAGGTTGAAAAAACCGGTGGTCATGCTGCAGTATGTCGGAGAAAACCACGGGCTGCAAAAGCCGGCCAACCGGAAAGATTACACGGTCAGGATGAAAGAGTTTTTTGACCACCACCTGAAAGGGCAGCCGGCTCCAGACTGGTGGGAACATGGGGTTCCTTACTTAAAATTGAAGGACCACCTGAAGGAAAGGGTTAAGGTCATTAAAGAAAAAGAGAAACGATAAAAAGCCGGGCGACAGCCCTGATGCTGAACCAGGAGAGGCCGGGAGCCGGGAACAATGAGATGAGCGCGCGCTCAGGAAATTTAACCGGGGAGATTTCCCGATGAAAGACATAAGCAACATGAAATATTCACATTCAAAACTTTCCACCTTTGAAGATTGCCCTCTGAAATTCAAGCTGGCTTACATCGATGAAATCAGGGTGGAGGAAGAGGGCATCGAAGCATTCCTGGGAAGCCGTTTCCACCAGGCGATGGAAAAGCTGTATTCAGAACTTCCAGTCCGGACGATGACTTTGGATGAGCTTAAAGCCTATTACGAAGATCAATGGAGGAAAAATTTCCATGAGAAGGTGGTGGTGGTCAGGCCCGGGCGCACCTCCGAAGATTATTTTTGCCTCGGACTCAAATTCATCGAAGATTACTACAGACGTTACTATCCGTTCAACCAGAACCGCATCCTGGGGCTTGAACAGTACATCGAAATAGAGCTCTCAGGCAGGCGGCGTTATATCCTTCAAGGATATGTTGACCGTATAGACCTGACTCCGGACGGAGTGGTGGAAATCCATGATTACAAGACGAGCAGCACCCTGCCGGAACAGGCCCAGGCTGATGCCGACCGTCAGCTGGCCCTCTATCAGCTTGGCGTCAAAAGGAAATGGCCCTGGGCCGAAAAATTCCGGCTGGTGTGGCATTATGTCGCTTTTGACCTGGAAATCACCTCAACCCGGAGTGAGGAAGACCTGGAGGGATTGAAGAAGAAAATACTGGAAGTAATCGAGCGAATAGAGTCTGCCTGGGAAACCGGGGATTTTCCCCCGAAAGAGAGCCAGCTATGTCATTGGTGTTCTTTCCAGGACTATTGCCCTCTGAAAAAGCACCGGGCGAAACTGGAGGAACTGCCGCCCAACGAATATCTTAAAGAAGAAGGTGTCGTCCTGGTCAATAAATACATTGAATATGCGAACCGGAAGAAAGAGATTGAAAGCGAGCTGGAAAAACTGAAAGAAGCGATCGTTGCCTATGCGGAGAAAAACGGGATGCAGAGAGTTTACGGCAGCGATTTTTACCTGACCCTGAGAAAACAGGAAAGGTACCAGATTCCCGCTGTCGGGGAAGAAGAGAGGCTCATTCTGGAAAATATCATCAAAGAAGCCGGGCTCTGGGAAAGATTTTCAGCGCTTGACCGCTACGCACTCGAAAGAGCTCTGAGGAGCGACCAGGTGGACCCGGATCTCAAAGAAAAGCTCCTTGCGTTTGTTAGAAAAGAAACGCAAACTTTCTTATACCCGGGAAAAATCGAGAAATCTTCTGATTAATTTTTGACTGCTTTAAGGGAACACCGAAAATATGCAAATTCAGATTTGAGTTTTTTCTTCCGCAGCAAAATTCGGATTTCAGGCGAGCGGGATTCTTAAAGGATGAGCCAGGATTCAGCCCTTAAAGTGTTTTGAAATCCCGGCATTCGGAAAAATTTTTTTTGAAAATTGAGGCTCTCTAACCGTGGAAGACTAAAAATTTTTGCCTGAAGGTTCATGCTGGCTGGCTGTTTTTATCAGTAAAGATAAGCGAGAGCAGGTCGCGAGGAGTTTTCAGCAGCACCTGAGCTCCGCTTTCAAGAAGTTCCTCCCGCGAACGAAACCCCCAGAGGGCTCCGGCCGCCAGCACGCCCGCTGCCCGGGCGGTTTCCATGTCGACCGAGGTATCCCCGACGTAAACCACTTCTTCCGGCTGAAGACCCAGCTTTTCTAAGACCGCTCTCAGCGGCTCCGGGTCTGGTTTTACCGGAAGCCCGGGCTGCGCTCCCAGGATGACATCAAACTCCACCGGCAGAAGTTCCGAACTCATGCGTGTGGTGAACTCGTGAGATTTATTCGAGAGAACCGCCAGTTTCACCCCGGCCTTTTTCAGCGCCAGCAGGACTTCCGGGATTTCCGGGTACGGCCTGGAATTTTCTCTGTAAGTTCTGGCGTATTCCTGACGGTATTCTCTGATTATTTCCTGTATCGCCTCCGGATTATCAGCGATTTCCGGAACCGCCCTTTTGATCAATACTTCCATTCCGTCGCCAACCATAAGCTTGCAATCTTCTTCCGAATACTGGCGAAAACCGTGGCGGGCCAGGACCAGATTGAGAGTTCTTGTGATATCCTCAATAGTATTGAGAAGAGTTCCATCTAAATCGAAAATAACACCCTTGAATTTCATGATCAGTAATTGTAATGTCCGCGAATCGATTCGTCAACGTTATCAGGCGTTATTTATCTTCGACCACTTCGAGTTCCAGGATCCGGTCGAGGCGAAAACAGCGTTCATCCTTTCTCAGAAAGCAGTAACCCACCAGAGCTTCGAAACTTTTCCCCCGGTATTCCATCATCCTGATGGCCAGCGGGCGCACCCGGCGGCGGCTGCGGGTGTCGTTGGGTTTGAGGTAGGTGATTTCGAGAAGCCTTTTCTTCTTTATCGCCTGTTTGATTTTTTCTTTTTTGATTTCCAGCGGCAGCTTCTGGCCGGCCTGGCGGTATTGAAATTGAGTGAGAAAGCGGACGACCCTGTAGTCCATCAGGATGTGGCTTTTTTTGATGGGCTTTTTGAGCACGAGTCCCTGGAAGCTGGTGCAGCGGCTGAGGGCGACGTAGACCTGACCGTGGGCAAAAGCTCCGCGACCGATGTCCACCACCACCCGGTCGAAAGTTTTCCCCTGACTCTTGTGAATGGTAACGGCCCAGGCCAGCCGCAGCGGATACTGGGTGAAAGTGCCAACCACCCGGCTGACCACTTTTTGCCGCTGACGGTCGTATTCGAATTCGAAGATTTCCCATCGGTGAGGGAGGACGTCAACCAGCGTCTCGTCCTGAAGTCTGACCATGATGACATCAGGCTGTTCTTCCACCTCAATTATCTCTTCTACCCGGCCGAGACTGCCGTTGACCCATCGTCCGTAAGGGTCGTTGGTCAGGAGCATCACCTGAGCTCCTTCCTTGAGGGAAAGTGTTCTGGCAGTTGGCAGACTGTCCTGGTCAAATTGACCGCTGATCAGACCCTGGAAGCGACGAACATCTCCCGGAAGGGCTGCCAGTTTTTCTTCGTTCAGCCGGTCGGCGGCTTCGTTGGTGCTCGTCAGCGTGATGTAAAATTCGTCTTCCGGCGGGATGAATTCAGGCTGATAGTGGGAGTTTAATCTCTCCAGCTGTTCTTCGGTTATGGAGTGATTGCGGATGGCGTTAAGCAATTCCAGGAAAGAGGCTTCTTTCTGTCTGAAGACTTTATCCAGCTCGACGAATTCCAGCTCGAAAGCCGGGTGGTTGAAAGCCCGGGCGGAGAAAAAATAGGGGGAATCGTAATGAAGGCTGAAGACTTCTTTTTCTCCGGAGGTGACCACAGGCGGCAGCTGGTACAGGTCACCGATGAGGATCATCTGGGTACCGCCAAAGGGCAGGTCCGGGAAATCCCGGTTGATCCTCAGCGCCAGGTCGACGCAATCGAGCAGGTCGGCTCTGACCATTGAAATTTCGTCTATAATTACCGCGTCGAGGTTTTTGACCAGCTCCCTCCTGGAAGGGAAAAGTTTTTTCACCCGGTCGGGAGTTATGTCCGGGCGAAAAGCGAAAAACGAGTGTATCGTCTGACCTCCCACGTTAAGCGCAGCTACTCCGGTCGGAGCCAGAACCACCACGTTTTTCCTGGTGTTACGGCGGAAATAGTCGAGCAGGGTGGATTTTCCGGTCCCGGCTCGGCCGGTGATAAAAACCGACCGGTCGGTGTGCTCCAAGAGGTCGAGCGTCCGGCCGAATTCCCGGGTGAATTCGAGACCGGGTCTGTCGGAGATTCCGGCTGATTTTTTTTCGCCTTTCATGTGATCAATCTACTTTTACCATAAAAATTATCTTCGGGGCAGAGGAAAATACTATAACCATTAAATGACCTGATTTATAAGAAAATTTTCTCAGCCGGGATTTTCAGCCGGTCCGTGTTTGTATTTCAGGGTGTTTTCGTCTATACTGAAACCAGAGTTCATTTTAAGGAGAAAATTAATGAAATTAGAGCTGACCAGGGAACAGTATGAAAAGTTGCTGGAGCTAGTTTATCTGGGAAACTGGATGATCAACGCCTACCGGACGGACGATTATCTCGAAGAATATTCCGAGCTGGTATCCCATATATTTTCTAAGGCGGAAGAAGCCGGTCTTCAAGGCAAAGCGGTCAAGGATGAGATGGAGAATAAATACCTGCCGTCCTATGAATTTGAAGAAAGCCTTCAGGATTTTATCAGTGAGTATGACGGATTCTGCTTCTGGGAAGAATTGCTCAACCGCCTGGCCGAGAGAGATGCTTTAAAAGAATTCGGCTCAACGCCTCTCGACAAGATTGACCTGGAAGAGTTTCTGAACAAAAAATCTTTCTATCTGCGTCGCTACGAACAGGAGCTCGAGGAAAACGGACTTCAGAATTTTCAGATAGTCAAAGGCTCCTGAACCTATTTCTGCACGGCATCCTTCACGCAGCGGAAGCCGACGGTGGCGTTCCGGTCAAGCCCCGGCGAAATCAGAAGAAGAGTTTGCTGGCGATTGACAGGTAGAGGACCGCTTTTCGGGTACCAGATGCTGGCTTCAGGCGAATAATAACTTCCTCCTTTTATCATCACATAGGTGTAAACTCCGTTATCGTAAACGTCAGCCGTCAGCTGCCAGACGTTGCCGACCAGGTCTTCCACCCCGAACGGGCTGGCTCCGGCAGGGTGAGCGTTTACTGGAGTGGTGCCGCCGCTCTTGAAATTGCAGCGAGAGGGGTCAAGTTCGTTTCCCCAGGGGTAAAGACGGCCGTCCTGGCCCTGAGCCGCATACTGCCATTCAGCTTCCGTCGGCAGTCTTTTTCCGGCCCAGCGGGCGTAGGCTTCGGCGTCCTCCAGGCTAACCCAGACGACAGGATGATTTTCCTGTTCGGCGGGCGGACGGCCGTTTACCCAGTGCTTGAGGAAATTGGTCGGGTCGCGGGGTTTGTAACCTGATTTCTTCAGAAACTCGGCAAACTGGGCGTTGGTCACGGGATATCGGTCTATGAAGAATCGCCTCATCATAATTCTTTCACCTTCAGCTTTCTCCGGGTAGGGAATTACCGGGTTGGCGTCGTCCGGGTTGCCGACCGTGGTGTAAACGTATTCGCCGGCCGGTATTTCCACCATGCCTTCAGGAGCTTTTTCGGCCAGCGGTGTGAGCTGAAAGCTCCTGACCAGACGCGGCAGTGCCGGCGGCAGCTTTACGATGGCTTCATCCAGGAGCTCGCCCTCAGCCGAGAAAAGCTGTATGACAAATTTTTCCCCTTTTCCCTGGAATTTCTCCCACAGAGAGAATTCGACCTCAGAGGCCGGTAGAACCAGGGGCTTCAATTCGTAGGAAGGATTTCCAGGATAGACCAGAATTCGCCCGCCTTCTGGCTTCTCTGCCAGTTTTATCAGGATTCTGTCGCGGAATCTTTGCACTTTCAGAATTTCCGGAAGTATGGCCAGACAGTCGACGCTCCCTTCAAGCCGGGTGTCAAGGTGGTGCTGGCTGAAAGCTTCAAGCTCTGCCGGCAGATATAAACGTCCTTCAACTTTTTCCGGCTGGAGCTCTTCATGATGCCAGAGACTGACATAGTGATAGCCAGTTTTTTCAGCGATCGGTATCAGGGGACCGCGGTAACCTTCGGGTTTCAGGCTGAAAACGGTGAATATAATTTTGCGCTCAGCCGGCCAGCAATTAGCCCAGATGCCGTCTGCCAGCGTCGGATAAAGCGGTATCCAGTGCGGGCTGACAAAAGCGGAATGGTTTTCCCTGAGGATTTTAAGCGTCCGCCCGAGGTAGCGCAGGTCTTCGGTCACCGTTTCGGGACGCGCCGGTCGCATGGTGTTGATTTCAGTACCATAGCCGTTGAAGAAAGCCACAGCGGCTTCCCTCCGGAAACGGCCTTCTCCGAGCTGAACCACCCGGAAGATGGCATTTTCCGGTTTGATGAATTTGTTGGAGTTGAGCGGGGGCGGAAGGTAGAGCGCGTCGTGCACTCGTCCGGTGACGATGCCCGGCATGTCTGCCGGCACAGCCATTCCTTCGCTGTACATGATGACGCCGGGTTTCACCCGGTCAGCCATTGCCTGAAATTCACGGCTCGATTGTCCCCAGGTGTCGAGAATGATACCGTCGGCGTCAAGCTCCCTCAGGATTTTCTCCATCGCCTGAAGATGGTCTTCCCGGCGGGTGCTTTCATCCCAGGGGTTGTAGGAAATGAAGTATTTTTTCCCCAGCCTGTGGGTGAAGGCCACCTGCTTTTTCAGCTCGGCTATTCCGCCCAGCAGGTCTCGGTACATATCCCACTGATTTCTCTGGTCGAGTCCGAGCCGGGGCCAGGTGGGCCAGATCGCATATATGTCGATGTTTCCGACGAGCCCGTCCCAGGCAGTCAGAGTTTCGTAAAAAGTATATTTCTGCTTTTCTCTGTCATAGTAGCTGTGGTCCCAGGAAAACTGCAGCAGCATGAGATAGGCTTTTCTTACCCACTGCAGGTCGGGTCTTTCGTAAAGAGTGTTGTCGAATCTATCGAGGTCGTATAGATAGCGTTTCTGGAACATCATCTGAAAACCGGCGAACCAGGGTTCAGGCCTGACCAGAATTTCCGAAAACGGACCGGAGAAGGGCAGCCCGGCTTCCGGATGAAGGTCAAAGTGAATTCTGTATTCAAGCCAGCCGCCAGGTTCAAGGGTTGCTGCCCATCGTCGAACTTCAGCTTTTTCACTTCGAGCGCGGCGGGCAAGCGAGACGAGATAAAGGTTCTCCCCTATTTTCAGGTCGCAGAAACCCAGATGCCAGGCATTGTCAGGAAGCAGGATACCGAGAGGTTTTTTTCCCGGCCGGTAAAGAAGCGTCCGGCTCAGATAATGGGGCCACCTGTTGGGCAGGCCGGCGGTTATGTAAACCCGGTCCGGTCCTTCGGCCAGCGGCACCAGGTTTTCTATTTTAGCTTTTTCCTGACCGTGATTTTCCAGCCTGAGGATAAGACTTACCCCGGGGTAGGGTGAAGAATCCGGGCTGAGTGTCGCTCTGAGGTTCTCTCCGAGGGTGAAATTTAACGGTTCGCCTGAAACCGGCTGGATGCCCATTACCACCGTAAGTTCCCGACCTGATTCTGGAAGCGCTTGAGCTGAGGTGGAGAGTTTTTCTGAAAGCAGCAGACTGAATAGCGGTAAGGGAGAAGGTGGAGCTATTTCACGCCCATCCGTGAGTTTTAACCGTGTGATGGTCAACCCTGTTTCTAAGCGAAGGCTGAGGGTAAGTTGTTTAAGTTCTGGCTTGCTGTCGGCGCCTTTAACCGCTGCCGGCAGGACACATAAAAAAAGGCCGAGAAAAATGGCGGAAAAAAGAAGAAATCCAGCCAGATACCGTCTCCCGGCTGGATTGAAAGGAGAATTCTTTCTCCTCCGCGGATTGGATATTTTTGCGAATTTTTTTTCAGAGAATTTCAGGAACAGATATTTTTTCATCGGCAACCTCATCTTTCTAATTTTCTCTGATTTCTTGAGTTGTGACAATGATGTAGTTATATTTTTGATAACGGGAAATATGCTGACTTTGCCGGTTTGCCCGGGCAGTAAACTTAAGGCGCCGGGTTTCTCCGTTTCTGACAGAAGTCCGGCAGCTTGTGGCCGGAGTTGACTGTTTCATGCGCTCCGGGGATAATGAAAAAAACAGACGCGGAGGAGATGATGATAAAAAACCTGAAGACAGACGTTCTGATCATAGGAGCTGGCCCGGCCGGTCTGACTGCCGCCCTTTATGTGGCCAGAGCCGGGAAAAAAGCGCTGGTGCTCGAAGGACGGACACCGTCGCGTATGGCTATAGGCTATGAAATTGAGAATTATCCAGGTTTCCTGAAGATTGACAGCCGGGAGCTTCTGGAAAAATTTATCGAGCAGGCTAAGTATCACGGGGCTGAAATCTTAAAAGAGGATGCTCTGGCGCTGGCGCTTGAAGGACAGCCCAAGTATGTGACCACCAAGAGCGCCTTTATTGAAGCCCGGGCGGTGATAATTGCCACCGGACGGCCGGTCAGCAGGGAGAAGATAATTCCTGGCGAAGAAGAATTTACCGGACGGGGAGTGAGTTATTGCGCCACCTGCGACGGGCCGCTTTACCGCGGACGGGAAGTGGTGGCTTACGGCCTGTCGGAAGAAGCTCTGGACGAGGTGCTCGAGCTGGAACAGGTTGGCTGCCGGGTGAAACTGATTACTGGAAAAAAAATTAAGCCGGAGTTTAAAGAAGGTCTGGAAAAATTGAGACAGAAGGGGATTGTGGTTCTGGAGGGATATGAGCTGAAGGCGATCAGGGGAGAAAAAAGGGTGGAGAAGGTGGTGGTGGAAAAAGATGGTCAGATGGAGGAAATACCGGTCTCAGCCGTTTTCATCTTCCGGGAAATTCCCGGCTCGACTCTTTTCAGCAAAGCCGGCCTGCAGCTGGACGAACGCCAGTGTCTGGTGGTGGACCGGCTGCAGAGAACTAATATTGAAGGAGTGTTTGCCGCCGGCGATGTGACCTGCGGCAGCCTCCAGGTGGCTTCGGCCGTGGGTGAAGGCTGCGTTGCCGGCATGCAGGCGCTGGCCTATCTGAGAAAATGACCTTTCTTCTGGATAGATGAATTCAGGGGAATTTTATCTCAGGGATCAGGCAGGCTACCGGCAGAGGACAGATTGAGTCTGGTTTTTAATGAGTTTTGGAAAATTATCGGCCTGCGGTTAAAGTGGAGCAGAGGAGTAAAAATTGAAGTTGATTCAGGAATCGACGTAGTTTGCTGTGACCTGCAGAGTCAAGCTTTACGGCCATTTTTCCTCGGCCGGTGGAGTCTGAAGGTAAGATTTTTATACCGGTCGATAGTCACATGACCACCTATGGGGACAGCCATCAAATCGTTCGGTATATTATGACCAAAATTGGAAACAGCTAGGATCGGGAGGGGATTTCCCCGCAACTCTCTTTTTTTGATTATGTCTTTCAGATAATTTCTTACGAAACTCAGGTGTTCTCTCTGAATCATCCGGTAATTGCCGTTTTTGCTGTAGGCGGTGAGGGACCCCACCACCATCCCTCTGATTTCGTTGAAAACTTTATGCCGACGGAGCGCGGCCAGCAGACGGTGCAGGTCCTCGACGTCAATCTGAACGTCTTCAATAAAAAGCACGTATCTTTTCCAGTTGTAGGTCGGGGGGTCTTTCCGATTGAGGTAGTTAACGAACGTGGAAAGGTTGCCGCCGATCGGTATGCCGGAAAATTTTCTTCTCGGGGGTGAGGTTAACCAGAGCATTCCATGGTAGGTTACCGGTTCGTCGAACAGCAGGGAAGCCATCTTTTTGAAGTTGCCAGGCCCCAGCCTTAAGGTTGGGAAATAAATGGCTGGAATCTTTGTCTGGTAATGGATGTCGTTCAGCAGAAAGGTGAAGTCGGAAAAGCCCATGAAAATGGGCTTTCTCTTTTTTATCACCTGATAATCCTTCCGGTCTATCTTGAACAGGATGTCTTCGGCTCCTGTTCCCCCGGCCACGGAGATGATAAGGTCGGCTTCCCGGATGGCTTTCTTGAAAACCTCAGCCCTGGCTTCAAGCGGGGCAGTCACATGGTCGATCACCGGGTCGCTGGAAAAAAGATGCGGGCTAAGCTCAACCTCAAGCTGATTTCCGAGAATTTTTTTCAGGCGGCGTATGGTTTTTCGCACCAGTCCTTTCTCGCAGACAGGCAAACAGGTGGAAGGGGCTATAAAGCTGACTTTTTTTATCTGAACCCCATTCATCCTGGGAGGTATCCTTGGCTGATTTCAGTTATTAAAGACTAACAAAAAAGGGGTTGTTTGGCAAGATTGTCCCGGGAAATTTATAAAAAATGTTTATATTTTTGCAATTTATTAAATAACAATAATTTAGGATACCTGAAGGCTTTCCAGAAGCGGCCCGAGCTCGGATTCCCGGATTTTCTTGAGCGCCCGGAGTTCTATCTGTCGAATGCGTTCTCTGGTAAGCCGGAAGTGGCGTCCTATCTCTTCCAGCGTATATTCCTTCTGACCGTCCAGACCGTATCGCATGCGAAGTATCTCTTTTTCTCTTTCATTCAGCAGGGAAAAGGCTTTTTTCAGGTTATCCTTCAGGCTTTCCAGAAGGCAGTTTTCAGCCGGATCTTTCGTTTTCGAATCTTCGAGGAAATCCCCGAGAAGGGTATCGCCGGAATCGTTGACCGGGGTTTCGAGAGAAACCTCTTCACGGGAGAAATTGATCATTTCGAGTACTTTTTCCTCCGGCAGATTCATCTGCCTGGCCAGATCTTTTTCATCAGGTTCACGGCCGCTTATCTGGTACAGCTGCTGGGCAGCCTTTTTCATACGCTGAATGGCTTCCACCAGGTGAACGGGCATCCTGACCGTTCTTGCCTGGTCGGCGATAGCTCTGGTTATAGACTGCTTGATCCACCAGGTGGCGTAGGTGGAAAACTTATGGCCGCGGCGGTATTCGTATTTTTCAGCTGCCCGGATAAGTCCGAGATTGCCTTCCTGGATAAGGTCGAGCAGACTCAAACCCTGATTCTGGTATTTCTTCGCGATGGAAATGACCAGGCGAAGATTGGCGGAAATAAGCTCGTTTTTAGCCCGGGCTTTCATTTCCTGAGCTTGCTCGATGTTCCGGTAAATTTCCATAAGCTTTTTACGGCGCATTTCGGGCAGGCGAGCAGCTTCGGCCAGCAGACTCTGTTTTATGCGGGAGGTCAGCTCGTATTTCTGGTCCCAGCGCAGGTCGAGTTCAAGCGCGGTGTTGATAAGTTCCACCGCCAGCCGACCTCTTTTCCAGCGATTTTTCCTCGAAGGAGACAGCCGGCGGAGCCGGCCGGCCAGATGGATTATTCTGTTAAGGCGGGCGATAGCCTTCTGGTTGACCTTCTTCAGGCTGGCCGGGCTGAAATCATTTTCCGGCAGGTTAAACCAGCGAGGAGTCAGGTCAGGCTGTTTTTTCAGCATCTCCCTGAGCTTTTTTATTTCTTCCAGCGCGTGCCCGGTTTGCATAAGCGCCTTGATCGTCTGTTTTTCGCCCCGTTCCATCTTTCTTGCCAGGAAAAGTTCGCCTTCTCTCGAAAGAAGCGAATAACGACCCATGTCCTGGAGATATATTTTTATCAGGTCGACCGGAACCCGGTCCTCAGTTTCTTCGCCCGGCGGAAGGTTGGCAGCCCGGAAGGAACCATGAAAGGAGTTAATCTGTTCTGCTCTCAGCAGCAGGTTTTCCAGGCTTTCTTCCGTCTGGAGGGGCATCTGCCGCATAAACGAGCGGATTATCTTATCTTCCGACTCCAGATTTTTTATTTCATCAATCATTTTTATTCCTCACTAATTCCTATAATTCCTATAGGAATACTATTAATATAGGCATTTTCAGGAAAAAATCAAGCGGAAATTAAAAAATTTAGGGCGCTTCAGAAAATTAACAGAGAATTACGGCGCGGGTCGGAGGTCAGGTAAGCTGTTTTTTTACTTTTTGCGTTAACTGGTGAGCTCTTCTTAGGGGTTCCGGAACCCGGAAGCCCCGCAGGCAGCTAAGGACAATTTCCAGAGCCTCCCGGTGAGAGATCAGATGCCCGGGAGAGACGAAAATCGGCCGAGCGTCGTTCCGGCTGCGAAGCGCGTAGCCAACGAGATCTCCCCTGTCGCGCAATTCGCTGAAGTTTCCGGCTTTCCGTCCCGGCATGCTGAAATCACCGATGAGGTGAGATTTGGCGCAGCCGATGCTCGGTGTGTTCAACAGAATGCCCATGTAGGTAGCCAGTCCCAGGCGGCGGGGATGGGCAATTCCCTGACCGTCGACCAACAGCAGGTCTGGCTTCCGGCTGAGTTTCAGCAGCCCCCTGTAAACCGCCGGTCCTTCCCGGAAAGAAAGAAAACCGGGAATGTATGGAAATTTTACCGGTTCGATCCAGGTCTGTTCCTCTAAAAACCCGAGCTCCGGGTAGGTGAAAAGGCAGATGGCCGCCAGCACCATTCTGTCGGTAAAGGCGGCATCGACAGCGGCCAGGGTTGCAGGCTGGCTTCTGAGCGGCGATAGTTTGAGTTTCTTCAAAAGATAGGCCTGGACCTTTTTCGCCTTTTCTGTGTTTTCCGGATAAAGAATTTCTTCCAGGTTCATCTTGCTACCCGGGGAGAAATATTATAATCTTTTTTATCCTTCTTTTGCCTGACTTTTCTGTCTCTGCAGGCAAAAGAATAATCAGGGCCGCCGGGAGAAGTAAGATGTTAGCCTGCTTTGATGTGGATGGAGTCCTGGTGGAAGTTAGCGAAAGCTATTTCAGGGCAATGGCCGAAACGGTCTCCAGTTATATCGGGCGTCCGGTGTCGAGGGAGTTGCTTCTGAACCTTAAATTCAGCCTCAACCTTAACAACGACTGGGACGCTACCTTGGCTGGAATCCTCTTCTATCTCTCTCGTAAGAATTTTGAGGAATTTGTTGAGGAGATGCTTCCAGGTCCTCCGGATTTCCGCAAATTCTACGCCATGGCGGAAGATAGGGGGATAAGTCTTCCTGATTACCGGGAGCTGATAGAGAAATTTGAATCTTACTACCGGCAGTTCAGGGATTCTGAAACCTTAAACATCACGCCGGCAGCCCTTGAGGAGATAAGAAAGCTCGCCCGGGTAATGGCGGTCATAACCGGTCGAACGAGGGAGGATCTGGCTTATACTTTCGAGAAATTTTCTCTTTATCGGTATTTTGACCATCTGATCACCGAAGACGACCTGCCGGAGATTGGAGCCCGCAAACCTTCCGCCCGCCCCTTAAAACTGCTTTTTGAAAGGTGCGGCCAGGTTCATCGCGCTTTCTATGTCGGAGACACTCTGGCCGACCGGCAGATGGTCGAGAATTTTAACAGGGAATTCAAGCAAAGTGTTTTCTTCATCCTTTTCAGGAATGTCAGTAACCGCGGGTTGAAAGCAGATTTTTATGCAGGAAATGAAAAAGAGCTTCTGCAGGCGATAAAAATAATTTTTTCCGGTCATAAATTTATTTGACATGACCGGATTCTGTAAACTATAATCAAATCGCTGGCTGGAGAGGGATCCTCCTTAGCCCCGCTTCCTTTTCCTTAAAAACCTTGGCTCCTCACCAGCCAGCCAGTAAGAAAAAAACTTTTGTCTTCATAAATTAACTGGAATGAAAATATTTTTGGTGTTTTTTTGGCTTTGAGCTGATTTAAGTAATTTTCGATGAACGTCCTGTTCAGGTTGAGTATAGTTCATTCAGCCACAGCCTGAAATAATAGCGGCCGATAGCACCGGTCATTGCTTAGCTCACCCCTGATTAAGTCTCTTCACAGAGAAAAAAAATACGGACAATTCTGCAAAAAATGTTATCCGTTTTTTTGCCGGCTGGCCCGGATGGGGGTAAACAGATCTCTTCTTTCCTGATATCTTCTTACCGACCGCTGGGATACAGGCGGCTTATTACGAATTTTTCAACTCGGAACCAAAAAGCGAGTGCGGAATCAGGTAGGTCAGAAGAGTTATGATGGAAGCTGCCAGCACCCAGCCCCTTTTAACCGCACCGTACCGACCGGACCTCAGAGCGGCGATCCAGGCGAGCATGGCCACCAGCGTCTTCGTGTCGGTCAGGTCAGTCCCGAGAGGGAAGCCACTCCAGAAAACCCCGAAGGCCATTTTCTGGACTATGGCGCCGAGAATGAAACCGCCGATGAAAAACAGGATAGCCGTCCATTTGGTGAGCGTTGAGGGATCCTCCTGCCGGTTGAGAGCGGCCAGCCCGGCACGCACTGCCAGCAGCATGGCGGCAAACATAACAATAACATGAGCCAGAAGAAGCCCTGTCGGCACATGACCCTTAAATCTTATGACCACCGGATTCTCCCCTGTGAGGGAGATTTCCCGGGAATTGCTTACCAGATGTATAAGATACTCAAGCTTTCCGGCCGGTGGCTGTTTCGGAAGGTATCCGGTAAGCTCATTTCCTTCTTTTTTCATCGAAAGTATGTTCCAGGGACGGTCGCTGCGAAATCTTCTGAATTGAAGGTAGCCTTCAACCTGATCGGCTATGCTTTCCGGCAAACTCACCACCACCTGGCAGTTTTCATTCGACTCAGCGCTCCGGGGCAGCCTGTATTTGATTTCCTGATCAAGGAAAACTACCTGGCCGCGCAGAGGGTAGGTCGGCCCGGTCATCCTCTGGTAAACAACTGAACCGAGAGTGATGATTATGGCCAGTATCCAGAGCAGCGTTTTTCTCATTTTATGAGTACCTCCTGTCTGAAGGATCAGGTCCAGCTTCTATCTTCTCAGGATAATCCATATTCCGATGACTATGAGCAGCGCCGGCCAGAGATACTGCCAGAAGTGTTTCTGGAAAATGTGCAGCTTCAGGAGAAGAAAAAAGGCTCCGGTCAGAATGAGAAAGGCGGCTTCGCTCGAAGACCTGAAGCCTCGACCGATATAGATGGAAACACCCAGAAGAATCAGCATAGCTGGCCAGTAGGTGGCGACAATCTGCCTGAAGTTCAGGTAACCGAGCTTTTCCAGCAGGAAGAGGGTTCCGATTACGATTAAAAACAGCCCGAAAAATATCCGTTCTTCATCTTTTTTTGGACTCATCTTCCGCCTGTCTTTCAGCTTTTTTTATAACACAAAAACAGAACCCGCTGCCAGCGATTTTTTACGCGGGCGGCTCTTTATTCACCCATGGTCCGGGGGAATTTGCCCGGCATTTTCAGTCGGCAGTCAGAATCATGAAAGGTTTTTTGTAGAAATTCTTGTAAAGGGGCCGCAGCCTTTCCCGGTCGTAGTATTTGTCGACGTCAATTCTCTTTTTGTAGCTGGTAACGATCTCCAGGGGCACATGGTCGTATTCGCCGTTTCTCAGACAGACCATCCGGCCGCTCTTTTTCTCCAGCACCAGGTCGAGTGCCAGGTTGCCGTAGGCCATCGGAACCAGAGAATCCATCGCGTCAGGGTCGCCGCAGCGCACGAGATAGCCGAGTTTTTGATAGATAACGTTTACCCGCCGCCCGTTGTTGTATTTCGGTGAAAGCTCTTTCAGCATCCGGGCGACGCGATCGCCGATACCGCCGAGCTTCTTGTGGCCGAACATGTCGGTTTCCTCACTTTCAAACATCATGTCTTCGCCCTCAAAAGCTGCTCCTTCCGACACCAGAACGACCGAATAGCGGCTGGGATTGCTCATCCGGTCTTCGCTCAGAAGTTCACAGAGCCGCTCGATGTTAAATTTATGCTCGGGAATAACGCAGCGGTCGGCAGCACCGGCCATGGTTGGGATAAGCGCGGTATAACCTGCATAACGCCCGAAGACCTCAATTACAAGAAAACGTTCGTGGGAACCGGCTGTTGTCCGCAGCGAATGAGTCAGACCGATCGTCCTGGTCACACAGGTGGAAAAGCCTATGCAGTAGTCGGTTCCGGGAACGTCGTTGTCCATGGTTTTGGGAACGGCGATGATGTTAACCCCGCGCTGATGCAGCTCGACAGCGTAACTCAGCGTGTCGTCGCCGCCGATCGGAATCAGGTAATCAATCCCCAGAAATTCCAGGTTCTTCAGAACTTCTTCAGTCAGGTCGTTTGTTTTCTGGTTGTATTTTTCGCGGAGATGCGGGGGAACGTTAACGTCGGGAATGCTGCTCGGACGCGTGCGGGAAGTGTGGAGAAAGGTGCCGCCCGTCCTTCCGACTTTGTTTACCACCTCTTCTGTCAGCTCGGTGTAGAATTCATGATTCGGAGCGTCTTTATCCCTGACCATTTCCACCAGACCGGCCCAGCCGCGCCGGATGCCGATCACCCGGTAGCCTTCCTTGAGCGCTCTCAGAGTGATCGCCCTGATGGCCGGGTTGAGCCCGGGAACGTCACCGCCTCCGGTAAGGATACCAATCACGCCTTTGACCGGTCGACCTGTCTCTCTGGCCATTTCCGTTCTCCCTTAAAGTTAATTTGTTTTCAACCAGATATAATAATGCAGATTGGCTGAAGGTCAAGATGCCGGACGGGTAAAATTTTTAAGTCTTATAACCCGGTGTCAGGCGGCCTAATTTTCCGTGATGAGCTGGCTGGAGCGGCCGGGAGGAGGACCGTAAGTTTTGCCCGGGCGATAGCAGTCAGTGATAGAGCTATCACCCGGAGGATATGTTTTCCCTGAGATGAATAAAAAATTCAGGAAAATTCGCCTGCAGCCATCTTCGCCAGGGGATTTCTGTGGTGTTTCTTTATCTTTTACCACAGCCGGCTGGCAGCGATTAACGGAACGCCTGAAATTGAGACTTCTTTTCGGCCGAAGATGGCCATGCTTCGACGGGAGCTTGCATAAATCCTTGGTTTGTTTTTTTTATTTCATAAAGTATAATTTAGTCGCCAGATTTATTTATGGAGGGACACGGCCATGAGGAAAATTCTGAGTTTTTCAGTCATACTGTTGCTGGCGGCTGGCCTTAACTCGATTCTGGCTGCCCAGGAAAAGGTGCTCAGAAGCCAGCCGGTGGCTGAGCCCAGGCAGGTCGACGGCGATGAAATCGACTGGCAGGGAACGACCTTCCTTAATTTCTCGAAAGCTGGAGTTGAGTATGCTGTCTCCCACGATAGAGATTACCTTTATTTAATTCTAATTTTTCGCAAACAGGAAGGGCTGAGCACGGGGGAACAGACCGGCGTCACTGTTTATATCAGCCAGCCCGGCAAAAAAAATAAAGATTACGGATATCATTTTGTCAGAAGAGTCGTTTCGGCCGAAGAAGCCATCGCCAGAATGGAGGCCTACGGGCAGACGCTGACAGAAGAAGCGAAGGCTCAGATCAGAGCGAAGAAGGTATTTGCCTTTTACGAGGGTGAGCCAGTGGGGAAGAAGTTTAAGGCAGACCTTAAGAAGTTAGAAGGACAGAAGTATGAACCGGCCATTTTCCGGAGCCGGGTTTTTCAGGAAAGGACGGCTGAAGGACCGATGTCCAGAGCCGGTGCTGCCTTTCAGAAGGCAGTTTTTGAGTTCAGGATTCCGCTCAGACCGTCTCCGGCCATGCAGCCTCTTATCGAGCAGGGAAAACCGATCGGCCTGGGGATAGAATGGGGTGGAATGACGGAGAAGATGAAGCAGGAGTTGATGGCCAGAAGAGCAGCTGAGGCCAGCAGGGCCACGGCTCAGGATACCAGAATGGTCGTTTCCGGCGAGGATCCGGAGGCTGGCGGTTTTGACCGGGGAGCTGGAGAACTGAGTTTTCGCCAGGTGCCGAAGAAATTCAACTTCTGGTTTGACCTGCTGCTGACTGAAGAAGATTGAGGAAGAGCCACCGGCGGAAAATCCTGCTGCCTAATAGATTGCTAGTCTATGAGGATTCTCTAAATCAAGAGGTTCGCTATCCGTGGTCTGAAGCAGATAGCGAGACGACATAATCATTTTTTAAAATAAATACCGTGGCTTCGGAGCCCAAAAAAAGATTAACTGTTAACACCTGAGCCATCAAGATCCATTTACTGCCGTCAGAGAGATTTTTTATGAAATCTCTGTGGGCTACAGTCATGAAGACAATTTTCTCCTCTGGCGAAAACGGTTGAATTCAGCTTGATCAATTTAATCAGTAAGTGGCCAGGAAGGCTCCGAAGAAAGCCAGCGCCACGGCTATGATGCGGGAAGGAGTGACTTTTTCTTTGAGGAAAACCGCGGCCAGGATGAAAATAAAAATCGTGCTCAGCTGGTTAAGCGCGGAAGCCACTGAGGCAAAGGTATATTTCATCCCGCCGATCCAGAATAGCAGCGAAAGAAAGGTTCCCAGAAAAGAAGCCGGACCCAGAACCTTCCAGGTAGACAATTTGAGGAGCGGGCGTAGATTTTCCCTTGTCTTTTTGAAAAACGGAAGTAAAAGCAGCGGCAGCGTTCCGCCGACAAGCCTGACACCGGTAGCCCAGATGACAGGAAGGTCTTTAAGAACCGGTTTGATGATGACAATCCCGACGGCCACAAAAGCCATGGCGGAAATTCCCATAAAAATACCCAGGATCAGATGCTTTCTGCTTGACGGGCCTCCGTTATCAGTATCGCTGGCGGAAATGGTCACCACGGCCGAAACGATCATCATCACTCCCAGGAGCTGAACGGCGGTGAGCCTTTCTCCGAGAAAAAGATAGGACAGCCCGATCACAAACGGCGCGTACACGCAATCGACTATAGCGGTCAGGCTGGCACCGAGAAGCTTCAGGGTCCAGAGGAAAAGGGTATCGGAGACGGCAATTCCGAGGAATCCGCTCAGCAGCAGAAGAAGGGTTGGGCCCGAACCGGCCGGCGGGCAGAAGCTCGTTCCGGTAAGAATTGCGGTTATGGCAATCAAAATCAGCGCGAAGAGATTTTTTCCCAGATTCAGGCTCAACGGATGCAGTTTGAAACCGCTGATGCGAAAGAGAATAACTGCCACCGCCCAGACCACAGCTGAGGCTAAAGCCAGCCATTCTCCAGAGTGAATAAAATTTTCCATATTTTTTCTTTTACCTGAAAAGCCGGAACATCAGGGGCAAAAGGTAAAAAGGTTTATACCAGAATTTGCGCCCCCCGTCAATTTTCCGGCTGTTTTCCGTCAGGTGACAGTTGAAGAATCGGGTCGGGATGCGGTATGCTATTCAGCGTAATTTTACAGGAGGTCATCATGGATAAAAAATTATTCAGAATCATCACGGCCGCCGCATTTTCCTTTCTACTTCTCTGGCCAATAGCCTGTCAGAAGCCTGAAAAGCCAGTGGAACAGGCAAAACCTGCGGTTATTCAGATCGGCGAGAGAGAAACTCAGGCAAAGGATGAAGCCATCTATAAGACCAGAGAGATAGAGGGTCGCAAACACGAATATCTTTCTCTGGATTTCAGCAGAATTGATCGGCCGGCTTCGCTGGATGAATTTCAGAAACTTTACCACCAGCCTCCGATCAGGCAGTACCGCACGGGAACCTGCTGGTCTTTTGCCACCACCTCCTTTCTTGAATCTGAGCTGAAACGTCTCGGACGGGGGGAATTCAAATTATCCGAGATGTATACCGTTTACTGGGAATATGTGGAGAAAGCCAGAAGGTTTATCAGGGAAAAAGGAAATTCCTTTCTGGGCGAGGGGTCAGAACACAATGCGGTTTTCCTGCGGATGAAAGAATACGGAGCGGTGCCGGCCAGCGCCTACACCGGTCTGCTGCCCGGGAAGACCGAGCACGACCATTCGGCTCTGTTCAAGGAAATAAGCGATTATCTTGATTTTTGCAAGAAGAACGCGTACTGGGATGAAGAGAAAGCGATTTCTTATGTGAAATTGATTCTGAATAAACATCTGGGAGAACCGCCTTCGGTGATTGAATACAACGGACAGAAGATGACGCCCAGGGAATTTCTTGATAATGTTCTGCGACTGCCACTTGACGATTATGTGAGCTTTATGTCCTTCAAATACATTCCTTTTTACACCAGGGGCGAGTATCGGGCTCCTGACAACTGGTGGCACTCGCAGGACTATTACAACGTGCCGCTCGAAGAGTTCTATCAGGGAATCGTAAATGCCGTTAAAAGAGGTTACACCGTGGCTCTCGGAGGCGACGTCTCGGAACCGGGAATAAGCGGGGATGAGGGTCTGGCTATAATTCCTTCTTTTGACATTCTGCCGTCTCTTATCGACCAGGACAGCCGGGAATTCAGGTTTTACAATCACACCTCATTCGACGACCATGCCATCCACTGTGTTGGCCTGGCGGAAAAGGATGACCATACCTGGTTCCTGATCAAGGATTCCGGCGCCGGAGCTCACCGCGGTCCTTACAAGGGTTATCTTTTCTATCGTGATGATTATGTTAAGCTGAAAATGCTGGTGTTCACCGTGCATAAAGAGGCCGTGCCTGAACTGCTGGCTAAATTCGAGCAGAAAGGAAAATAAAGGCGGGCAAAAATTGAAAAAAAATTTAGTTCCGGCAGAAAAAATAGAGATAAGTAAAGATAATGGGAAGCCAGCAACATCACAGGTGAATTTTCAGAGATGAATCAGCCGATCGTTCTTACCTCTTTAAGCCTGGCTGAACTCGAAGAATTTATGGAGAAAGCCGGAGAAAAAAAGTACAGGGCAAGGCAGATTTTTCACGGCATCTATAAGGAAGGTCTGGAAGATTTTTCCAGGTTTACTGTTCTGCCGCTGGCTTTAAGGGAAAAACTGGCCACTTCTTCTGTGATCAATCCGCTGCAACTCGAGCAGAACCTCAAGTCCTCTGACGGGACGACAAAATTCCTGTTCCGGCTGCCCGATGGCTATTATGTTGAAACTGTGCTGATCCCTTCGGGCAGCCGGCTGACGGCCTGTCTTTCCACCCAGGTCGGGTGTAAGTTTCACTGCGCCTTCTGCGCCAGCGGGTTGAACGGTTTCAAACGCCATCTCAGCGCCGGAGAAATTGTCAGTCAGGTGCTCAGGCTGAAATTCACCTTCGGGCATAACCTGACCAACCTGGTGTTCATGGGCATGGGCGAGCCTCTCGACAACCTGGAAAATGTGGTTAAAGCGATAAGAATCCTAAATGACGAAAAAGGCTTGAATTTTGGCGCCAGGAGGATGACTGTTTCCACCGCCGGGGTTATACCGGGAATTAAGAAACTTAAGAATTTTGAATTGCAGATTAACCTTTCGATTTCAATCCACAGCTCTATCGATCGGGTTAGAAGCAGGTTGATGCCGATAAACAAAAAATATCCGCTGGCTGACCTGGTGGAAGCGGCTGAGGACTACGTTCTCTCGGGCGGCCGGCAGTTAACCCTGGAATACATCCTGATCAGGGGGGTTAACGACAGCCTGGCTGAAGCTGAAGGTCTGGCCGCGATCGCCCGGCGTCTGAGAGCCAAGGTCAACCTGATAGCCTACAGCCCGATTCCGCAGCTTCCGTTCGAAAGGCCGGAGCCGGCTGAGGTCAGCAGGTTCAGGCACTGGCTGGAAGAAAGAAAAACCAGAGTGACCGTCAGACAATCTAAAGGCATGGATATCGCCGCCGCCTGCGGCCAGCTGGCCGGCAAATTTCAATGAGTTCACCGACGACCCTGGAGTACAGCCAGGACTTCCATATGCGGTGTCCGGGGAAAGAAGTCGAAAGCGGTGACCTCACGCAGTTCATACCCTGACTGCAAAATTTTCAGGTCTCTGGCCAGGGTCGCGGGGTTACAGGAAAGATAGAAAAGCAGGCTAACAGGGTAGCGGCTGAGCGCTTCAGCCAGTTCGGACGCAATTCCCCGGCGGGGAGGGTCAACCACCAGCACCTGCGGGTTGAAGTCCAGAACCTCCTCTAATAGCTCTTCGCTTCGACCTTCAGCTATTATCAGGTGCTGGATGCGGTTCAGACGCATATTCTTCTTAAGATAGAATACGTTTCCCGGGTCGGACTCAACCGCCAGAATTTCCGAGGCCAGATCGGAAAGTAGAAGCCCGAAAGTGCCGGGCCCGGAGTAGAGGTCAGCCAGTTTCACCGGGGCCAGCGGTTGAAGATATTTTTCCATCCTCTCGACTACCTTCTCCACCGCCGGAGGATTCACCTGAAAGAAGCTTCCGGCTCCGTAGCGGAATATTGTCTGACGTATTTTTTCTTCGAGGAAGTCACGTCCGTAAAGCCTCAGAAACTTTTTTCGCCTGCCTTCCTGAAGGATGCCAACCGCTCCGGCAACGGGATTGTCCAGCGTCAGCGCGGGAACCCAGAGTTCAGCCGCCCTTTCCAGGCTTTCTTCGTCCCGGGATTCAAATATGATAAGAAGTTCACCCGTGAAAAAGCTCTCCCTTATTTCGAGATGTTCGATCGCCGGAAGCGGCTGTCCCCGGAGCAGCACGGTCATCATTTCTAACACCCGGTTAGCCTTTTCGCTCACCAGATGGCATTTTTCCACCGGCAAAAAATTCGACAAAGACCCCGGCTCATGGTAGGCGAGGAAAGGAGGCTGCCGGTTCCAGTTAAAGCTCAGGCGAATTTTGTTGCGGTAGTGCAGCACTGAGGGAGAAGGGATAAGCTCCAGAGCCAGCGAGTCGATGCCGGGTGTGTTATAAAAAATTTCTCCTAGCTGATCTTCTTTGATTTTCAGTTCAAAATCATAACCCATAATCTGATAGGGAGAGCAGGCGCGATAGTGGCTGCAGATCGGGGGACGTCTTTCGGGCGAGTTTTCTATGACCTCCACCGTTCGGGCTTCGGCGTAGCTTTTTTTATCTTTCAGCACCTCAACTTCCACCAGCTCGCCCGGAATTCCTTCATCGGTAAAAACGATTTTGCCCTCAGTCCGACCGAGCGAACGTCCGGGATAGACGATTTTTTCAATTCTGAGCTGCATGCATTCTAAATAGATGCCGGAATTCTTTTTGTCAAGAAGAAAAAGTCAATAAATTGAATTTATCTGGCCAGACTGTTAAGCATCCTGGCTGGAAGGGTCAGGATGGCTTTGAGCAGCTCAAAGACAGCCGAAACCGTGATGCCCAGCAGTCTGAAGGGGATGGCCAGCAACCAGACAAGCGGGTAGAGAATAAGAGCCAGCAGCGCCAGCGGCCAGCACAGAACAAAAAGAATCAGCCAGAGTAAAAACTTGATCATGGTCATCCTTTCATATTAATCATCCATTTATTATATTTACGAAAAATCAACCGGCTCGGTTTATCGTTTGCAGGTTATTTTTTACTGGCCGCAGAAATGACGGAAGGCGCATTTTTCACAGCGACCGGATTCCCGGCCGTCAGGAGTGAACGGACGGTCGGGATCGGCTATTTCCAGAAGTAGCCGTTCGATTATTTCCTTTACCAGAATAAATTTATCCCTTAAAAGTTCACGGTCTTCTGGTTTCTCACTCAGCGGGAAGAGAGGTCCGGGTCCGCCGGCTGATTCATCTCTGGTTTTTCTCTTTTCGGCAAAAGGAGAGTATTCGATTTCCGGGCCGAGAGTATTTTTGCCGAGAATCAGGAGCGCGGGATAAATTTCCCATGGCTCGAGCGAGAATTCAGCGGCGGCCAGAACCTGATAGAAGGGAAGCTGCAGGCTGCCGATCGCTTCAGACCAGCTTTCTCTGCTTTCAGGGTCGAGTTTTTTGAATTTTATCGCCTGGTATTTTGAACTGGATGATGTCTTGTAATCGAGAACGCACCATCTCTCGCCTCGTTTTTCGATCCGGTCAATTTTACCTTTTAGTCTGAAGATTTTGCCGTTGACCGGATAGATAAGACTGAAGCTGCTTTCCAGCCTTATGATCTTGATGTCCAGTCCGGCTTTTTTCAGGTTTCTGACGGCCGGCTCCTGATAATTCCTCAGAAATTCGAGCAGATGCTCTGTTATCTGCTGCTTCATCAGAAAAAAGACTCCAGAGTCAGGGTCAGCAAACTTTTGCCGGAAAACTTCATCGGTGATCTGAACGAGCCGATCATGGTCGAGTGCTTCCGGAAGAGGACGATGGAGATAAGCCTGGAAGTAACGGTTCAGGATGTGGTGGACGACAGTTCCGATATCTGCCCTTTCCAGCGTCTCGCCCAGCTCTTCTTTTTCCGACAGATTCAGCACCCGGGCATAAAAGAATTCGAGCGGACAGTGAAGGTAGGTGTCGAGAGCGGTCGCGGTTATTTCGAGTCCGGAGAGGAATTCAATGATTTTCGCTGTTTTCTTCACCGGCTTTATTTCAGGGAGCTGGAGAGCCAGACGGTAGCTCACGGATTTTATGTAGTCTGAAATCTCCGGACGGTTTTCTTTTTTCTGTTTTTCCCAGAGCAATTCTTCCACAAACCGGCTTTTTTCTTTTTCGCTGTTTTCCACGAAGAAAAGGTGAGCCACCCTGGCCCCGCCCAGAAGCTGTTTCAGGTAGTACCTGTAGCTTTTTTCCCGGTCCTGGTAAGTGGGAAGGTTCAGGGCCTGCCTCACCAGATGGGGCAGGAGCGAGTCAACCTTTCCTGTTCCCGGGATAACATCCTCGTTCAGGTCCAGAATATAAACCTCATCAAACTTCAGGCCGCGGGTTTCCCAGAACCCCAGCACCTGCAGCCCGTGCAGAGGGGTGCCGGGAAAACTTACCCGGGCGGAAGCCATGATCTGCCTGAAAAGGTTGAAATAGCTGTTGCGGTTTTCAAAACGGCGGGAGGACAGCAGGCAGTTTTTCAGGTTTTCAAACTGTTCGAAAAAAGCCCCGGCATAAGGTTCAAAAAAAAGATGGAGCGGGGCTGTGCTGCGCTCAACCAGGAAATTCAGCAGAGCTATCAGCTTGGTGGCAAAATCGCCGATACTCTCGATGTGGAAGAAAGGTTCGATCGTCTGGTGGTGAACAGTCTGCAGATGCAGAATGAATTCGGGGGGGTCAGGCGCGTGTGTGGTCCGGGCGTATTCTTCCAGTTTCATCCGGAGGTCCGGGTCGGCGGCGATTTCTTCCAGCGACCAGAAAAGGGTTCCTCTTTTGTTATTGAGCACTTCCTGGATCGAATGAAACAGTATGCGGGTGAGTTCAGAGCTTCGGTATGGCTCCGGGAAGTATATGTTTTTGGTGTAAGGGTGGAGCACAAAGTCAAGATAATGGGGGGCGTATACGCGATTCTGCTCGTCGGCCGACTGGATAAGGTTAAAAAGGCAATCAAAGAAGTTGTAAAGGGGAGTGCGGGTAAGCGGGTACCCCAGAGAAATATTGTAAGCTTCCTCCGGCAGAGAGCTCAGCGTTTGCTGGTGAAGCGGGATGAGAGTTTCCAGAGCCGGCAGGACGATTACCTGTTTTTCTGTCAATTGCCCGGGTTGATTGAGTTTATCAGCCAGAAGATGGTTGAGGGCGAAAAGCTGTCCGTGAGAGTCAGGGCTCAGGTAAAAATGAAGTTCAGGTTCGGTAAAGGTGTCGCCGGTTTCCGGAACGATTCTTGCCGCTTCTTTCAGGTCCAGGTCGAGCTTTCTGGCCAGTTCTTCCAGCCCCGGACCTTCCAGCAGGTACAGCGATGAGTTTTCAGCCTCCAGGATTTTTTTAACAAGCAAGGCCTCTCCGGCGCTCAGAAGGAAAAACCCCGCCAGTATCATCTGGTCATAATTTTCCAGAAACTCTGGTTTCAGGACCTCAAGAACCCTGACCAGACGGCTGGCCGGAGTCGAGAGCTTTTCCGCTTCCAGCTGCCGGTAAAAGTTTTCGTAGAAAAAAGAAACTTTCTGCAAACGAAGCTTCGTCTGCTCGGGCAGGTTATGGCCGGCGAGTGAGTCGATCATCAGGAAGCTTTCTTTTTTCACCAGGCCGCTTTTGAGCTCTTCCAGATCCTGATAGAGTTTAAGTCCGAGCGGGAAAAATTCATCCAGCGAGAGGAAGGCCTGGCCTCCGAGTGGTTCGGGGTGTGAGCGGTGAAGCTGATAAAGAATCGAAACAGCGTCGATCGGGTCAGCCGGTCGATCATCTCGCTGGCCGGTTTCGAGATAAAGAGTGTCAATGAATTCTTCTATCGACTGGATGGTCGGAGGAGAATATCCCTTTCCCAGCCTTCCGGCTATGATTTTCCGCAGATAATAACCGGGCCTTTTTTCCGGAAAAACAATCCTGGTCCTCGAAAAATCAGCGGTTGAAGAAAGGAGTTTATCGGCAAGAATTTGCGGCAGGTCGGTGCCAGGAGAAAGGATGTAAAGCTTCATGAGATTCTTTCCACCTCTTTAAGGTCATAGTACATCAGAAGTCCTTCCACCGGACTGGCAGGATAAATCTGTGAGACGATTTCTACATAACGACGGAGCTGCTGCAGATGGGATTCTTTATTTTCGGAGTCCTTACGGCCAGCCTTGAAATCGATGACGGTCACCCGTTCTGGGTCAATGACCAGACGGTCGGCCCGGAAAAGCCGGCCGCTGGCATCCACCAGCTCTGTTTCCCGCCTTATGGTTCTTCCCGGTCGGGGAAGAAAATAACAGGCCACTTCCGGCCGGGATAAAAATTCTTCGACGGTTCTGGCCGCTTCCTGAAGTTCTTCAGGAGTGAACTCTGCTGCCCAGCTTCCTGAGATTATGTCAGTAATAAGAGTTTTTACCTCTCCCTCGAGATATTCTATCGAAGCCAGCAGACGGTGAATCAGCTGGCCCCGCTTCTTTTCGTAGTAATTGAATGGCCTCCGTGGAGAGGCTGACAAAAACTCCGGCATCGGCAGGAAGCTGAGGTCGGTCATATTTTGAAGATGAGACGTTTTCATCATCCTTCGGAGCCTGGTTGTGGCCGAAGTTAACTTGACCGGAGCCCGACAGTTCAGAACCGATTCCAGAAAGTTGAATGGGTATTCATTCGTTTTTTTGACACCGATGACGTAAAGCTCTTCCCTCGCTCTGGTGAGAGCTACATAAAGTATGTTCAATTTATTTACTCTCTCCCTCTGCCTGTAGCTTTCGTAAGCTTCCCTAAGGTCAGGATGGGCGGCGGCCGTGCTGGCGTTCAATTTCAATATTTCCACTTCTTTCGGACCTTTGAGGTGTCCTTCGCTTTCCGGATGAGTTTCTCTCAGGTAAAAGGTTTCCGGTCTGATGCGATCGCGGTAAAGCAGAAGTATGACCACAGGAAAGCCCAGTCCTTTGGCTTTATGGATGGTCATCAACCTGACTGCGTCGATGCTTTCCGGAATATCTATGGTCCAGAGATTCTGCTCGTCGGTATCGTCTGCTGAAAATTTGATAAAATCGCGCAGGTTGCTTTTTCCCTGACCTTCAAAATTCTTGATGACCTCGAGCAATTTGATGAGGGAGCCTTCTTCCTGAGGGAAAAGCTCAAGCGGCCTGAAGACGCTGTAAAACCGCGTCACCAGGTCGTAAAGCGGCAGATAGCCCACTGTCTTAAAAAAGTTTTCGAAGTAGGATTCCCAGATCAGCGGGAATTTCTGGCGGAAGAAAATGTAAAGAGCGGAATCAGCGGAAAACCGGTGGTCGATTATAAATTCATGAAAGTCTTCGGTCCTGACCTGAAAACCGTCGCGCCGGAGTCTTTCCTGAAAAAGCTGACCGCAGAGGAAAACTCCCAGGTTGAGTTCATCCAGAGGATAATCGAGGAATTGCAGGAAAGCCAGGATTTCTCTTATCACCGGCCGGCTTCTGATGTCCAGGGCAGAGTAGGGGACGAAGGGTATCCCCAGTTCATTGAGCCAGACCGCAGCCTGCTTGATCGTGTCATTTTCGTAAGCCAGAACCGCAATGTCCGAATAGTTAAAGCCTCGCCGGTGAAGGTCCAGGATTAACTCCTGAACTTCCCTTTTTTCTGGCGATTCCGATTCCTCCTGATTCCGGTCGCTGTCATCATTATCGGTTTCTGCGGTTTCTTCCTGCATTTTTTTCAGGTCGAGCAGGTTGATTTCGACGTATCCCTGAGAACCGGCCAGAGCCGGAGAAGGCAGACATTGAAAATCGTCCAGAAAGCTCTGGCTGCCAGCCTGCTTCCAGAGTTCAGCTTCGGGCCATTTTTTACCCTCTGGCGTCAGATTTCTGATTCCTTCCGGGAATATTTTGCTGACCCATTCGAGAACTTCTTTCCGGCTCCGCCAGTTTTCCTGTAGTTCCGAGATGCGCGGTTCGACTGAGGCGAAGCCGTCGGTTTTCAGAATCAGGTTGACCATGATGCGATAATCGGCGTCACGGAATCCATAGATCGCCTGTTTCGTATCGCCCACGAGGAAAAGGCTGCCTCCCTGGGAGAGCGCGTTTTCGACCAGAGGATAGAGATTCTGCCACTGGAGAGGGGAAGTGTCCTGAAACTCGTCGATCAGGTAATGGTAGATTTCAGAACCAAGGCTGAAATAAACGTCAGGAACGACTCCTTCCTCCAGATAGTTTGCCAGGTGACAGTGGATGTCCTCCAGGAAAACCAGGCCCCGCTCTCTCTTCGTCTGGTTCAAAATTTCCAGAAATTTATCATAAATCTTGAGATGAGGCTGGAAGAAGGTTCGCGCCTGAACCTCCCGGTATTTATCTATTATGTCTTTTATCTTTTTCAGCTCGCTGTGTATTTCTGGATCAAGGTTATGGCGGTTTAGGATCTTAAAATCGTAATCAGCCCAATCGCCCGGACGGTTTTTGTTGAGATAGTTCCACAGCCTGGAGTTTTTTGGGATGGATGAAGCGGTTTTCAGTTTAAGGTTCAAATTTTCCAGGCTTTTCTTGAATTCCTTCTCCAGTTTTTTCAGCTGCTGGTTAAATGCTTTCAGGTCATGATGCACCGCCTGCCGGTTAGCTCCGGCCAGCTTCTTGTTCAGGTTCAGAAAAAAAACCTCCAGTTCCCTGGCCGGATCCCAGATGTAAGCTTCATCTGAACCTCGCATCTCTTTCAGATGACGGCAGATTTCCAGGAAAAGCTGGCTCTCCGGGTGGCCGGGTCGAACCTTTTTCAGGAGTCTGGAGAAGGCGTAGGCTATCACCGGTCTGGTTTCCAGAGTAATCTCAACCGCCGGGTTGATGCCGAGCTCGACGGCCGAAGCTTTGAAAATGCTGGTCATAAAGCTGTCGATCGTAGTTACCTGAAAATCGCTGTAGTTATTCAGGATTTTGTTAAGGATTTCTTCCGAGCGGCTTTTGAGCCTGTCTTTTTCCACAGAGACCAGTTTCAGGATAGCCTGCAGGTCCCGGTCTTCTGTTTCGCTCTCGGCCAGAAAATAGCATTTTTTCAGCCAGCTGATGATCCTTTCCTTCATTTCCCGGGTGGCATTCCGGGTGAAGGTAATGGCCAGAATCTGATTCGGTTCGTTGTGTTTGATCCTTTCGGAGAGCAGAAACTGGGTGAAGCGCAGGGTAAGAGCCCGGGTCTTGCCTGTTCCGGCCGAGGCCTTAAGAATTACAAACTCGGGAAAAATGAGCTCCCTGTCTGATGGTAATATGTTATTTTCTGCCATTATTTATATTTTAATGGAAAATGCGCTGCCTGGAAGTATTTTCTGCCGGCTGAAAAAACTTATTTGCCTCTGAGCACGTTGAAAAAAGCAAACAGGGAAAAAGCCAGGAGCACGGTTCCCAGAACACGGAGAAGTTTTTTGAAAGTGCTTTCCTGAATTTTTGCCTGGTAGTGCGAAACAATTCTCACCAGGAAAAAGTACCAGACAAGAGCTCCCAGTCCGCAGGAAGCGGCAAAAAAAGCGCCCGGCCAAAAACCTTCTTTGAGCAACCCGTGGGCGGTGACAAAACCGGCCACTCCAATCCAGAAAGCGTAAAGCGAGGGATTTGCCACGTACAGGAGAAGCACTCCCAGAAGAGGCCTCGGACTTCTGATGATTTCGGCCTCTTTCTCCCGGACCTGAAACTTGAACACCTTCGCATCATGAAACAGCTTGAGACCGAGTAAGAGCAGAACAAGTCCGGCCAGAATTTTCAGATAAAAACTGTAATCGTTTATGTTTACTGATATATGGAAAAACCCGAAAAGAGCTATCAGGCAGTAAGTAAAGTCCAGAAAGGCTGTGGTCAGCCCGGCCATCATCCCGTGGAAAAAGTCCCTTTTTAGGGTCTGGGAAATTATGTAAATGTTGACTGGACCAACGGGCACAGCTGCCAGGAACCCGATTAAAAAGCCAATGACGACAAACATCAGAACACTGGAATCGTCAAAGAATTAGCATATAAAATACCTTAAAAAGCCGGTCTGTTCAAGAAAGGAAATTATGCAGTGGGATTTATTCTGAATTATTTCTGACGGTCCCCGTTCGGTTACAGGCGGCTGAGGCTCTGGCCAGGTTGCCCGGAAATATGATCACATCTTTGGTATGGTGGTTTCAGTGGAATCCTCTTCCAGGTCGCTTTCAATCCCGAGTAGTTTAGCAATTCCTTCGTAAACCATCTTCAGAGATTTTTTCTGTTCCTGGAGTTGAGCCAGCGTCTGCCTCACCCTCTGCAGTTCCTTTTCCACTTCGCTGTCGATGGCCGCCAGTTGAGCTCTCACGTCTTCCAGAGTTTTTTTGTAAAGTTCTTCTTGTTCTTTTGAGAGGCTCATCTTCTCGTCTCCTTTTTGACCCTCTTTTATTAACTCAGGCCGAAGCCGATAGCTATTGGCTTCCAGACTCTTACTTTAACACCATTTTTCTCCGCTGGCAAGAACTTCCATTTTTTTACGGCGTTTATGGCTTCTTTTTCAAGAGCCACCGAGCCTTTGATACCTCTGATCACTCTGGCTTCAAGAACATCGCCGTTTTCCGATATGAGAACGTTCAGCAGCACCTGGCCTTTGATTCCGAGCCGGCGGTCTGCTTCTGGATAGACCGGTTCGACTGATTTGACCACTCTCGGTTCCACATCCACCATGTTGAGCGGGATGAGGTCACCTGGCTTAATATCCTGCACCGGAATGGTCACTACAGGTTCTGCTTCGTTCTGCTGGCCAGAAGCTTCTGTTTCTTCATTGACTGTCCTGTTATCTGAGCTATGTGTGGGTGGTTCAGTCTGTACAGGCGAATCGGCAGACTCTGTCCGGGTTGACTGCGGAACGTTGATGGCGGCCAGCGAGGTTTTTTGTTCGGGAATCAGCGGCGCGGCCACTGAGTCGGCGGTTCTTCCAGACTGAGCTGTTGAGGTGTTTCTGACATTCTGGGTTCTAACTTCTGATGTTCCCTTTTGAGCTTTAAAGGCAGCCATCTGCTGTTCAATTTCTTTTTGAATCTCTTCTTCGGATTTCTGGTTTCTTACAGGTTCCGGATTTCCTGTCTGCATGGCAGCCACCTGCTGGCTGGCCTGGGGGCTGAAACTCGGGGCTTCTTTTTTCTTAAAGCTGAGGAAAGCTACCACAGCGGCTACGGCCAGAAGAGCAACTGCCAGTCCGATATACTTTCCGGCGCCGCTTTTCTTCTCTTTCTTTTCTTCCTCTTCTTCAGTTTCTACGATCCCTTTAAAAGGATTTACGGCAGGAGCTGTCGGTCTTGTAAGTATCTCCGACTGTCCGGTCTCTTCCGCAGTTGAAGTTTTCTTTGTTTCGGTCTCCTTTTTCGTCAGAGGTGGAGTTGCTGGATCTCTGGAGACATCCGGTTTCCCGGGTTCGATTTTATGGGCGGGGCCGGTTGCGCTTAAAGCCTCTTTCTTGCTGGCAAGGCTTTCCAGAATCACGCCATCAACCGGGGCTTTTGGCCTGGAGGGTTCCACCGGTCTGGAAACGGGCTTTTCTTTTTCTGTTCCGGCTGCTCTGGAAACAACCTGGTCCTTTTTCTCCGGAGTTTGAGTGTCGACGATGAGGTCTTTAAGCTTTGATTTGAGAATCAGGTCCACTTCGTCTTCTTTGTTGTCAGAAGGTGGAGCAACTGGCCTGGGCGGGATTTTCGTCCTGGTGGTTGCTGCGGTCCTGGCTTTCGCGGTTGATTTTTTCTCTTCATCCATGGAAAGCGCTTTTTTCAGAAGCTGGTCAAGATCTTCATCTGCCGCTGCGGCCGCTGTTGTCTTTCTTACCTCCGGTTTCCCTATGAGTTCGTAAATTTTATTCAGCAAGGCTTCCAGGTTGAGCGGTTTCTCGAAATAGCCGGAAGCTCCGAGGTTTCTGAGAGCTTCTGTCTTGTAGACAGAGTCTTTGTAGATACCGGTGACAATGATTACCGGCGCTTTTTTCGTGGGATGGGAAGTTATCCGGGAACACAGCTCAAAGCCATGAAATTTAGGCAGCATTGCTTCCATAATTACCAGGTCGGGATGGATTTCAGAGAACTTTTCGAAACCGGAAAGGCCGTCGTTGGCGGTGTGGATCTCATAGCCTTCACCGGCCAGCGCACTTGATAAAAATTTAAGGAATTCCTGGTCATAATCGATCAGCAAAATTTTCTTTTTAGCCATGTTCTCAACCTCTCATTAAATTTAACCCGCAACAGGGTTATCGCCAGCGCATCCTATCTATCTCATGAAGGGAAATCATCTTCAATCACCCTTAGGGGTGAAAATCTGGATGAAATTTCCCCTCTTCGCATAGTTATATTTTTTTATCACAGGGATGACTTCAATTCAACCGTATAACATCCTAAATTTATCCTGTTTTTTATTGGAGGAAGCGATTCTTCTTTTCCTGGAATTAGTCGTCCTGAAAAGTCCGGAAAGCTGTTTCCGATTGATTGTCTTCGGGCCTGAAGCTGGTAAGAAGGCAGTGCAGCATCAGGCCTCGGTGGGGAAAATCCTGAAGCTGACTAATACCCTCACGGGCTTAATCTTACAGGCGATCTGTCTTCTAATTCAGCTAATTTTTATGATCCCAGGTCCGGATTTTTTCTTCCACCAGTATCTGGAGGATTTCGAGTTCCTCGTCTTCGAACCAGACCAGCTGGCAGTTATAGCATTTGTAAACTGGAATAAGATAGAAATAATTGAAAGGTCTGAGGGTAAACTGTTGACCGCATTCAGGGCAGATGGCTGGCGGCTTTTCCTTAAAAAGGGGCGCTTTTTTGTCCGGTTTTACCAGAGTTTCTCGAAAACTCCTGGCTTTTTCCTTCAACCGGTCCGGGAAAGCGAGCTCCTTTCTGGCAAAAATCTTCTCAAGGTGATCTGAGCGGATGAGCTTTCCCCGGCAGCCGGGGCATTTTTTTATTTTCACTCCTTCATAAAAGGATTCTTCCAGGTCTGTAAGGCAAAAAGGACATCTGTTTTTCAAATTCGGGTCAATCGGCTGTTTTTTCAGCTGGCGGTAGAGAGCAAACCTTACCTGGGGAAAGCTTCTGGCGGGGCCCTCGAGGTTTTCTTTCAGGTTTTTTACCCTGAGAGCCGGAGTGAAGAAAGGTAGTGTTATAAGCTCTCCCAGAAGATAGGGGCCATTCCATGTGCCGCCGGACTCACGGACGAGCCAGACCCGGTCTTTCTCCAGAGCTTCTCTGGCCTGAAGCTGGAGTTTTCTGAGTTTCTCGCCATACTCAGCCGGCAGGTCGTCAACGGGGGTATATTTAAGGCGCAATTTTTCCCTGTTTTCTTCCTGCTTTCTTACATCATCGATTACATCTTTCAGTTCCCGATGAGCCATAGCGGCCAGGTTTTTCAGTCTGATGGTTAGTGGCGGGTGAGTGTTGAACAATTTATCCCAGACAGTTTCCTTGATCTCCCGGGAATCAGGGGGGACGAGAAAAAGAGGGGTGAAAAGGCTGCTCTCTCCGAGAAAAGAATTTGCCAGATGGGCCTTGTAGATAATCCTGGCTAAAGCCATCGGATCCCGGCCGAGTTCCACTGCCGTGGCATCGGCCAGCATCTCCCGTTTCTGGCTCAAAAGAGTGATGAAAAGTTTCAGGATAGCGTAGGAAAAAATACCGGCCAGGTAAACCAGAGGCTGAACCGGAGAGGTTCCTCTATCAGGTCTTTTCAGGCTGTCCTCGCTCAGGTCTCGCTCTTTTTCCAGGGAATCTATCAGTTTTTCGTAGAAACAGGCTATCGAACAGACCAGGGTCAGCAAGAAAGTGTCGTTGCTGAGGATATGAGCGGTTTCATGGGCCACCACCGCCTGGAGCTCGTCCCGGCTGGCTTCCCCCAGGAGACCTTCAGTTATGACAATGGCCGGTTTCCCGTCACGGTCGATAAGAGACAGGGAGTTAAGGTTGACCGTGGGTATGATGTAGCCACGAATCACAGGGATTCCCGAAGAAATTTTCATTTCTTCCAGAATGTTCAGAAAAGTCAGATGATAGCGGTCTTCAGGGTCAGGAGTGCAGGCTCTGAGGTTTTTAAGTATGTAGAGAGAGCCGTTTTTTCTGGCGCTTATGAAATTAATTAAGGTCAGAATAAGAGAAACAGAAATTAAGATAAAAACATATGGCTTAAAAAAACTGGCTGCGAGGAAGCTGAAACCCGGGAAAAACAGGCCAGCTGAGAAAAGAATGGCTGCGGAAATAAGACCTGTTGATAAAAAATAGAAAGTAAAAAGCACCATGAAGAGTAAAGCGGAAAGGAATTTCTGTTTTCTCTGGATTTCCCAGAAGGAGGGTGGCGGGACTTTCCTCTGAGACATTTCAAAAAAGATTTTATAATTAAAAGCCCGAAAAATAAAGAACAGAGAAGACGGCTAAAATTCAAGCCGTTTCATATTCGTGAAATTTAAAATAAAAAAAGGGGAGGTCGGACGACCTCCCCTTTTTAAGCTCCTTGAATTAGAATGAGTATCTGGCTCCAACCCTGAAGACTCTCGGGTCAATTAACGAGGTCATTTCACCAAACTGCACTCTCTGGTTATTGATAGTCGTATATGAGCTGGAAGTGGTGTAAACACCTGTGGGGATAGCCACGTTGGTTACGTTGAAAATGTCGCAGAAGACGCCAATCTGACCGACGCGGTAGGGGAGTTTGAAGGTTTTTTCAACCCTGAGGTCGAGGAGCGTAAGCCACGGCAGACTGCGGCTTCCGCGTGGTTCGGCATTGATGGTGACATTGCCCTGCCACAGAGAAAGTCCGAGGTCCTGGCTGCGGATGGTTCTGTTGTATCTCTGGCCGTCGAGCGCACGGTAATATCCGCTGATCATAATACCCCACGGACCCTGCCACATAAACTGAACTTTGAACTGGTTTCTGCGCTCATATCCGAAGTTACCCATAGCGTTAATATGAACATTGGGATTATTAAAATATCCTTGCCCTGACCAGCTGTCATCAAAGTCAGTGCCAATCAGCCCGCGGGATTTCTGCCAGACATAGGAAACCATAGCTGACCAGCGGTGCGAGAACCGTTTGTTCAGGGTCACTTCCACGCCATCATAATCTCTTTTTGCGCCCGGAGGATTGGTCACAAAAGCTCTGGCCGGGGTCTCTCCGTTATCTATTCTATTCCAGAAAGTGACAGTCTTGTTATTGTATGGATCTGTGGTAGTTACAGGAGCATAAATTCTCCAGACAGCCGGGTCGAAAATAGCGTCATGACCTTTTACCTGATACAGAGCCTTGTAAAAATTGTAATCCATGGCGTTCAGGTCAACGTCTTCGATCAGATTTCGGTCCCACTTGTGAATATAGCGTACGGCGAGTCTGGTGTCCGTCAGTATCTCTCTTTCAATCCCGATGATAAATTCATCGAGATAGGGAGATTTAAGGTTCGGGTCCATGGTGGCTCCAGCCGTGGCGCTGAAGTTGTACATCATCCGGCTGGGGTCAGGAACCAGCTTTCCAGTTTCGGCGTCACGCATGTATTTAACTCTCCAGGAAATAAAGCTGTTGGGGTTGACAGTCACGAACCACTGCATGATGTTGGCGATGTAATATCGGCAGAAGCTGGTTTTCAGGGCTGTTTTCCCGTCTCCGGTAAGGTCAATGGCCGCACCAAGTCTGGGGGCCAGAGTATTCCAGATTAAAGGTTTGAAGCTCTCATTCACCCTGGGGTCATAAATGATTCCGCTTCCAGCCGGATATTCAACCGGAGTCCTTTCCTGTCCCTGCTTCGGGATGATACCTTCCTGGCGGTCGAAACGGAAACCGATGTTGAGAGTTATCCTGGAGGTGGGGGACCAGGTGTCCTGGATGAAACCTCCGATAACTATCTTGCGGTCTTTCCTGGTGAAGTCCTGATAATTGCTCATATATGGATAGGTTGTGCCTACCACATTGTACTGAAGAATCTGGTCCAGTGTGTAAGGCACGGACGTTCCGGGCGGGGGAGTTGAGGGCATCTGAACGTAGAAGAATGGTCCGAAACCAAATTCGTCCCGGTTGTGTCTCCGGTAGCGGCTGTCCCAGGAATATTCGAATTCCAATCCGCCTTTGAATTCATGACGACCGAAGAATTCGTCCACAAAATAGGTGGTATCGGTTAACGCCTGGAATCTGTCTCGCGAGTAAATATCATCATAGCCATAGCTTCCATAGTAATAGCGAGTTCTGGTGTCATAGATGCTTACCATTTGATTTTTGGCCGTCAGGTTCAGGTGATAATTCATATAGGCGGCTTTCAGGTTTGAATAGACGTTTGAATTGAAGAAATGGGTCAGCTGGAAATTGTAGGTGTAAATCGGCGTGGTCTGATTCCAGGTGGTGTCGACTGATCGGTAGGAGCTGGCACCACGGTGGTGACGGATATAGTCAGAAAAATTGAAGGAAAGAACGATTCTGTCTTTTTTGGTAGCCTGAATCGTCAACTTGGCAAAGGGCATAGGCCGTTTGTAATCAAGAGGGACCTGATTCGGCTGGTCATAGGGGTAACCGAGCGCAAATTCCTGGGTTTTCTGCAGAGCACCATTCACAAAGAACCAGATTCTGTCTTTAATTATCGGGCCGCCAAGGTTAAAAGCAGGCTCATAATCATAATCAAATCCGCCAGTCTGCCCTTCAAAGATTGTTCCCTTGGTGTTCGTGCTCTGCATATCCTTGTTGCGGTAGAAGAAGCTCACCATACCGCTGAATTTGTTGCCGCCCGAACGGGTTACTACGTTGACCACGCCGCCGCGGACACTGCCGTATTCAGCCGGCAGACCTCCGGTCTGGATTGACAGCTCTTCCATGACATCCATGCCGAAGGTGCCCGCCTGGGTTCCGGTAACCGGGTCGGTGACGTTCACGCCATCAATGTTATAAGTATTATCTCTTTCCGAACTTCCATGAACTGTGGAAGAAGTCACGCCCGGAGCCATGTTGAAAAACGCGCCCAGGTTTCTGGCTGCCGGCAAGTTCTGAAGTATCTCCCTGGTCAGGCTGGCGGTCATGCTGGTCCTCTGAATGTCGACCGTTGGAGCCTGACCGGTAACCACTATGCTTTCTTCCAGAGCAGATTGTTCAAGGGTCACGTCCAGAGTTGTGGTTACCCCGACATTCACCTTGATGCCTTCACGGATCAGGGTTTTGAAACCCTGGAGTTTGAAAGTTACCGTATAGTCGCCTGGCGGCAGAGCAGGAAAACGCCAGTGCCCCCTTTCGTTGGTTACTGTTTCCATTGAGGGGAGTATGAGCGCTGGCGATTTGATCGACACGGTCACTCCAGGCAGGGGCTGCCTATCCTGATCATAAACCGTGCCGTTCAGAGTGCCTGTCTGAGTTATCTGGGCAGCTGCCGGAAAGACAAAGAGAGCAGCAATTAAAAGAATCAATAAAGCTTTTTTCATCCTTTTCCTCCTTCCTTTTCGAAGTTAATTCCCCTTAACCGTAACAAAAATAATTTTTGCCTCCGTTTCTTGATTTTCACCTCCTTCCTTCTAATTTTTTTTAATTAAATAAACCAACTCCCTTATAGCAAATTTTATGCCAGATTTTATCGTATCTAAGTGCTTGATAAAAAATAAAATAGCAGAAGATGAGAAGGACTGGATATTAGAAAAATTCAAATATCTTGAATTAAAATCCATTTTTTTGGATGACTATTATATTTCAGGTGGTTAAGGGGTACTGATTTTTTTTTGTGGGTTCAAATAAACAGGATTATTATTGTTGCCTTGACAGAGCCTATCTTAAAGTTCCCTCGGTTCCTGGGTTAAATTTGCCGGATGGTTTTTTCCCAGCTTTGAATTTTTAGAGAAATAAAAGTATGTTTCCAACCGTTTCCTTGTTAATGCTGGCACCATGGGGTAATATAAACTGAAGCGCCCGTAGCTCAGCTGGATAGAGCGAAGGACTTCGAATCCTGAGGTCGGGAGTTCGAATCTCCCCGGGCGCGTTTTTTTTGATCCCGGGCGGTTTATTTAAGTATCAATCTTCCGTACGGATTGGTGCCAGGTAACTGCAGATTGAATTATTCCAGCAAAAGAAACCTTTTGAATTTGACACACCAGCTGCCGGGGTTTATATTCAATATTGGGAGGGGAAATGGAAAAAACCGGTGCTCTCAGATATTTTCTCTCTCCTGTATCCAGAAAACTGGTGGAGATCATCGAGAAAGGAGCTGACGAATTAACCAGAGCTTATCTTCAGGAAGTAAAGAAGCACCCGAATATGCCAACCTACCGCTCTTTTCCAGAAAAAGAAGTCTATGACCGTGCCTACTTAGTTTACAGCCAGCTCGGGCGCTGGATATCCTTCGAACTGGAGTCGGATGAAATGAAGCGCTACTGGACAGAGCTGGGGAAAAAGAGAAGAGAGGAAGGTTTTAGCCTGCCGGAGATTTTTCTTTCGCTCTGTCTTTTAAGGAAGGAACTGTGGGCGAAAATTCAGTCGGAAGGGGTGCTGGATAATGCCCTGGACCTTTATCAGGCTCTCGATTTATACAACAGAATAGTTACTTTTTTCGACCGGGCTCTTTACTATGCTATAATCGGTTACTGCTCAGTTGAAAAGTAAGTCCTGCGGCATCTGTTTTCATGAAGTTAAATCCTTTCATTAAAGCCGCCCGGCGAATGGCTGAAGCTGGAGGTAAGATAGAATCCGGCCTTTACTTTCATTATCCTTTCTGTGTTTCAAAATGCCCTTATTGCCATTTCTCCAGTGTACTTTACGAGAGCGAACTTCATCGACTGTGGCTTCAGCGAATAGAACAGGAAATTGACCTTCTGGCGCGCTTTTTAGCCTGTTATCTCAGGATTGACACCATTTATTTTGGCGGCGGAACTCCATCACTGCTCGGGCCGGAAGAAATACAGCTCCTGATTTCCCGGATAAAACAGAAGTTAGAAGTTGAGGCACAGGAAATTACCCTGGAGGTAAATCCGCAGGCTGATCCTGAGTGGATACAGGGATGGCTGGAAGCCGGAATTACCAGGTTGAGTTTCGGAGCGCAGTCTTTTGACCCTTCCGTCCTCCGGAAGATTGGACGTTCTTATTCTCCGGCTGCGTGCATTAATCTTTTAGAAAAATCAAAGCAAAGCGGCGCAAAAAATATCGGCATTGACCTGATGACAGGAATTCCGGGCGAATTTCTGTCTTCGATAGAGATAAACTTTCAGATACTTGAGCAGATCAGGCCGGAACATGTTTCGGTTTATCTTCTTGAAGAGCTGGATAACGTTCCTTTCCGCAGAACCTGGGAAGAAAATCCTGTTTCAGAGGAGCAGACGGCTGAAAGGTATGAATGCTACCGCTCAGGCCTCGAAGAAAAAGGCTGGCGGCAGTACGAAATTTCCAATTTTGCCAGTCCTGGCTTTGAATGCCGTCATAATCTTAAATACTGGAAATATCGTCCGTTTGTCGGACTTGGTCCCGCCTCTTCTTCACATCTGGCGAACCTTCGCTGGACGGTTACGTCTGATATCAGGGAATGGCTGAAAACGGTTGGAAAAGAAGAAATCGTCCTGGATGAATTCCTTGAGCTCACTCCGGAAGAAGAAATCAGGGAAAATCTGGCTTCGAGTCTCAGGTTAACTGAAGGGGTGTCACTGGAAGAGCTGGCTTCGCGCTATCCGTTTTTTGATTTTTCGATTTATGAGTGGAAAATTGAGAAGCTGATGGAAGAAGGTTTCCTCCTTGAAAAAGGCGACAGGATAATGATACCCCCAGAAAAGTTTCTGGTGAGCAACTGGATAATTTCTGAATTAATTTTTCCCTGAGCCAGGAGCTCCAGGATTGATAGACAGAATATTACCTTCAAACTGACGAGTTTTCTTCTCTTAGCTGAAAATTTATCTTCTCAGCTTTTTCCACGATAAGCATGTCAGAGATGGTGCCAGTGTTTTCTTTTCTCAAAGCTTGGATTTGGCAGATTGTAATTTATGGGAGATCCCTATTTCCGCGCTGATTAAACCTCTTCAAAATTTTTTCTGTCTGTGTTAAAAATTTTATTGGTTATTATCAGGGTTGAAAAATGGAAGCAAAAAAATTAAAAGTTAGCTGTTTTCAATGCGGTCAGACAAATTATTTCCCGCTGGAAGCGGAAAACAAAACGGTTGTCTGCGGCCGCTGCCACAGCCCGTTGCCCCGGCCGGGTGAGGTGGTGGCGGTAAATCCGGCACAGGCAATAAACTTGATCAGCCGTTCCAACCTTCCGGTGCTGATCGATTTCTATTCTGATTCCTGCGGTCCCTGCCTGATGATGGCACCGCTGGTTGAAAGGCTGGCTCGAAGAAGGGCGGGCGAGCTGATGGTGGTTAAGGTTAATCTTGATAAATATCCGGAGATGGCTGCACAACTGGGAATAAGCGCTGTCCCCACCTTCATCGTTTTTCATAAAAATGTTGAAAGAGGAAGAATCGCCGGCGCCTTGCCCGAAACAGACCTGGCTCTCTGGGTGGCAAGACTGACCTGAGGTGAGCTGCGAAAGAGCTGTTACTCAAGGAAATAGCCGGCCCGGTGCCTTACCTGAAAATCTCCGCCGGCTTTGATCCTGACCTGAATTTTTCTGAAGGCCGAGCCGCGAAACACTTGGTCCGAGCGGTAGGAAATGAGGTAATAAGTGGAAATGTTTTCAGCCGATTTTCTGAGTCCTTCCACCGGATTGAAGGTGTTATCGGTGATGCCACCTGTAGCCCGGGCCGCTTCGTTCAGGGCCTCGTAGATATCTTCTGACTGCTCGTTCATCACCACTCCGCTTATCCTTGGCGGTTTGCGATCCAGGTAGATAAAATTGAACACCGCACCCGAATCGGAGAGGACCTGACCGAGAGCGTTTTTGTCAAGGCTGGGTTTGCGATTGTAGAACTGGAAAAGGTCCATCAACATCTGGATGATGTTTGGATAATCCTGATACATAGACATCATCTGGTTGAGAGCTCTTGGTGTAAGTTCCGGTCGAAATTCCCTCTGGTAGAAAAATATGACCGCTTTCTCTCCTGAGGTCCTTTTCAGAGAGTCGGCGAAGGATTTGAATTTTTCCTGGTCGGCCAGCCGGAGCCCGTCGAGCTTGATCAGCGATTCATAGTAGCGCGTGAGAATATATTCAATGCCGAAGCTGGAGGAGATAGCATCGGATTCGTTTTCTACGTCCGGGTCGGCTCCGAGGGTTTCACCGCCATAGGTGGCCAGCAGCCTGGTTATTCTCTTCAGGTCTCTGAGAACCGAATTATATTCGCGATTTCCGTTCAGGATATCGGTTCTCATGATGTTCTGAAGTTCCCTGCTCACCTCGGCTGGAGTTTTAGCTCTGAGCGTTTCCGGGTTAAAACGATAAATTTTTACTGGAGTAATCAGCGTCAGGGTGTCCCCGGGTTGAAAATAATTATGAACCAGCAGGTTAACAGCTTCTCCCAGCTTTTTATCGTAATCGCTGGCCTGGATGATGATGAAATAATTCCGGTTGAGGTCCGGACTGAGCGGAATTTCCTCATGGATCGGAGTTACTTTTTTGTTTTCCACCAGGTAGATTGATTCAATTTTCCTGGTCTGTCCGTCCTCCATGATTTCAAAATCGCTGGCCCCAAGGTTTCTGACAAAGTTGTTTTTCTGAAAAATTCTTACGGTCAGGTAGGTGATAAATTCAGAATCTCCACTGGCGGCGGGTTGAGACAGGCCTGACACCACTATCATCAGAAGAACCAGAAAATATATAAAAAGAGCTCCTTTTTTCCAGCTCATTAATTTCCCTCCGTTCCGGATTATTGTTTCCTCAAATGCATAAAATAAAAAAGAATGCCGAAGAGGGGACTCGAACCCCTACTCCCATTAATGCGGGAACTAGCCCCTCAAGCTAGCGTGTCTGCCAATTCCACCACTTCGGCATTCCTGTATATTTTACTATTTTTTATCCTGATTTTCTGTTGTACCGGCGGTTTTTTCGGACGCAGGAGCCGGAACCCGGGATTTCTGGGTTTCGGCGGCTGCCGGTTTTTCTCCTGCCGGCAGGCTCTTGACCACAGAAGAGGTGCGACCCTGAATCAGCCAGAGCCCGAGAGAGGTCAACATGAAGAGGATGGCACAGACAGTGGTGATTTTGCCCAGCAGCGTCTGAGCTCCGCGAGGACCGAAAGCTGTCTGGCTGCCAACGCCGCCGAAGGCTCCAGCCAGGTCAGCCGCTTTGCCTGACTGCAGAAGAACAGCCAGAATTAGAATAATGCAGATAATAACGTGAATGATTACCAGTAATGTTGTCACTTTTATTCCTCACCTGTTCGGAGGGCCTCTCCTGCTATCGCCAGGAACGACCCGGCATCAAGAGAAGCACCGCCGACCAAAAATCCGTCAACGTCTTTCTCCCTGGCCAGGGAGAAGGCATTGTCCGGTTTTACCGAACCGCCGTAGAGAATTATAGCACAATCCGCAGCGTTTTTTCCATACCTGGAAGCGATCAAATCTCTGATGAAGGCATGGACCTCTTCAGCCTGTTCTGGAGTGGCATTTCTGCCGGTGCCGATTGCCCAGATCGGCTCGTACGCTATCATCACTCTTCTGAAATCTTTTTCCTCCAGCGAAAAAACGCCTGTTTCCAGCTGGGCTTTAATCCGTTCGAGCGTCAGATTCCGGTCTCTTTCCTCCAGAGTTTCTCCGATGCAGACGACCGGAATTAAATCATGCCTCAGAGCGGCCACAGTCTTTTTTCTTACGGTTTCATCGGTTTCGTGGAAAAACTGCCTTCTTTCAGAGTGTCCGATAATCACAAATTCACAGCCAGCTTCTTTGAGCTGGAGGGGAGAGATTTCTCCGGTGAAAGCCCCTCTGTCTTCCCAGAAAACGTTCTGGGCTCCAACCCTGATACCGCTTCCGGAAACAGTATTCCTGACTTCCCTAATGGCGGTGAACGGAGGGAAAAGGATAAGACTCGCCCGGCTCAGCCGCGAGTAACCGGAAACGATGGCCGCAGCCAGTTCCCTGGCTTCTTCGATTGTCTTGTGCATTTTCCAGTTGCCGGCAATTACCGGCTTTACGGGCATATTCATGACCGTCCTCGCTTCAAACCAGCCCGCGCCGTTTTTATCTTATTTTCTCAGCCTCGCCTGAGGCGCGGTCTTTAATTGCCCGGCTATTCGAGAGCTTCAATTCCCGGAAGCGTCCCGTAGGCCACGAATTCGAGCGATGCGCCGCCACCAGTGGAAATGTGGCTTATTCTTTCAGCCACTCCAGCTTTCTGAATGGCCGCTATCGAATCTCCGCCGCCGACCACCGAAAGCGCGCCTGAATCAGCCACCGCCCGGGCTATTTCCACCGTGCCGGTGGCAAAAGGTTCGACTTCAAACACGCCGAGAGGGCCGTTCCAGAAAATCGTCCGGGCGGAGTTTATGATGTTTCTGTATTCAGCCACGGTATTTGGACCTATGTCCACCGCCATCAGTTCTTCAGGTAGAGGATAACTGTCAGCCACCATGGCTATTTGCTGGCTTTCTATCGAAGTCGTCATCACATGGTCCTGCGGAAGCAGGAACTTCACCCGATTCTCTTCAGCTTTTTTCATTATGGTCAGAGCGATTTCCAGTTTGTCTTCTTCCACCAGAGACCTGCCCACCTGAAGGCCGCGGGCTTTAAGAAAAGTGTAGGCCATGGCTCCGCCTATTAACAGGGCATCAGCTTTCGTCACCAGACTTTCCAGCACCGGAATTTTATCCTCAATTTTAGCTCCGCCGAGAATCGCTACAAAAGGCTTTTCCGGCTGATGAGTTATTTTCCTCAGATAATCAACCTCTTTTTTCAGCAGGTAGCCGGCTGCTTTTACCGGAATGTAAGCGGCTATGCCGACGACTGAGGCATGAGCCCGGTGACAGGAGCCGAAAGCGTCGTTGATAAACACCTCGCAGCCCTCAGCCAGTTTTTTCGAAAATTCCGGGTCGTTGTCGGTTTCCTGTTTATAAAAGCGCACATTTTCCAGAAGGAGAAGCTCACCTTCCTTCAGCTCCGCCTTGAGCTTATCAACTTCCGGCCCGATGACGTCCGGAGCCATTATGATATTTCTTTCGGGAAGAAGTTCTTTGAGCCTCCGGGCCACCGGCTTCAGGCTCATTTTCGGGTTGAACTGTCCCTTCGGTCTTCCCAGGTGGGAAGCCACCACCAGCTTCGCTCCGCTCTGCAGCAGATAATTGATGGTCGGAAGCGAAGCCCGGATCCTGGTGTCATCCCTGATGTTCAGGTTCTCATCAAGCGGGACGTTAAAATCAACCCGCAGGAAAACGGTTTTTCCCGTTACCGGTATTTCTTCCAGAAATTTCATCTTTTTTCTCCAGACTTTTATTTTTTCATAATGTATTTAACCAGGTCCACCAGACGGCAGGAGTAACCCCATTCGTTGTCGTACCAGGCCATCACCTTAACCAGGTTCTTCTCTATGACCTTGGTGGACAGAGCGTCAACGATGGCCGAGTGGGGGTTGCTCATGAAATCCACCGAGACCAGCGGTTCTTCGGTGTATTCAATTATCCCTTTAAGCTTTCCTTCGGCTGCTGCCTTGAGGGCGGCGTTTACCTCTTCCGCTGTGGTTTCTTTTTTCACCACCGCCACCAGGTCCACCAGCGAAACGTTGGGAGTGGGCACCCTGATGGCGATTCCGTCTATTTTGCCCTTGAGTTCCGGCAGCACGAGTCCGACAGCCTTGGCGGCGCCGGTGGTCGTCGGAATCTGGGAAACAGCCGCCGCTCTGGCTCTTCTCAAATCTTTATGGGGAGCGTCCAGGATTCTCTGGTCATTGGTGTAAGCATGGATCGTGGTCATGAAAGCTTTTTCGATGACGAAGTTTTCGTGAATCACTTTCGCTACCGGAGCAAGACAGTTGGTGGTGCAGGAGGCGTTGGAAATAAGATGATGTTTTTCCGGGTCGTAATCCTGTTCGTTAACTCCCATGACGATGGTGATGTCAGGGTCGGTGGCCGGTGCCGAGATAATCACCTTTTTGGCGCCGCCGATTTCAATGTGTTTGATGAAGTCGGGTCTCTTCGTGTATTTTCCGGTAGATTCTATGACCACATCCACTCCCAGGTCTTTCCATTTGAGCCCGGAGATATCTTTTTCCGCCAGGACTTTAATCGTCTTGCCGTTCAGGATGATCGCATCGTCTGTGGCTTTGATGTCTTCTTTAAGAGTTCCCAGGACTGAATCGTATTTCAGAAGATGGGCCAGGGTTCTGGCGTCAGTGATATCGTTTACGGCCACATATTCGAGTTCGGGATCCATGTAGGAAGCCCTGAGCATATTACGTCCAATTCTTCCGAACCCGTTTATACCTATTCTTGTAGCCATGATAAACCTCCTTTCTTCTCCTGATATTTTTTATAAAATTTATCACATAAGAGCAACTTCTGCAATAAAAGTATCGTTGTTACTGGACCTGGATACTGTCAGGAAAATCGAAAAGGAAGATATCTATGTTCGTCATTTTCGCCACTTCCGGTTTCAGCTTTCTACCGTTTTTGATTTTTGATAATATCTATTCTGCTCGAGGTGAAAAAAATGAAAATACTGACAGCCTCTCAGATAAGAGAGATTGACCGGATTACGATTGAAGAGATAGGGATCCCGGGACCGATACTTATGGAAAACGCCGGTCTTCAGGTGGTGGCTGCCCTCCGCAACGAAATCGGGGTGGTGCCTGGAATGAAAGTGGTGGTGGTGGCTGGAAAGGGGAATAATGGCGGGGACGGGCTGGTGGTTGCCCGCCATCTTCATAATCAGGGTGTTGACTGCCGGGTTCTCCTGGCCGGAGCTGTGCAGGAAGTCAGAGGTGATGCCGCCCTGAATCTCCAGATTGCTCTCAAGACAGGAGTTCCGGTGGTCGAAGTAAAGGACGAACCAGGGTGGAAGAAAGCCAGGAAGATTCTGGCTGACACTCCGGTTATCGTCGATGCCCTTTTCGGGACAGGTCTGAGCAAACCGCTCGAAGGGCTGTATAAACTTATTGTCGAGGATATCAACCGCTCGGGGGCTTTTGTCGTTTCGGTCGATATACCATCAGGGCTTTCTTCCGATACTTTCGAACTGATCGGTCCATGCGTCAGAGCCGACCTTACGGTCACCCTGGGGGCGCCAAAGGTGGCTCATATCTTCCCTCCGGCAGAAGAATACGTTGGAGAGCTGATCGTGGCTGACATCAGCATTCCACCGTTTCTTTTTGAACGGCCTGAACTCTATTTAGAACTGGTGGAAATCGAATCGCTCGTGCCATATTTCCAGCCGAGAAAAAGAGACACTCACAAGGGCACCTACGGCCATCTTCTGCTGGTTGCCGGCTCCCGCGGAAAGACCGGAGCCGCGGCGATGGCTGGTCGAGCCGCGCTAAAAATGGGTGCCGGGCTGGTCACTGTGGCGACTCCCGCCAGTTGCCTTCCGATAATAGCCAGAAGCATGCCGGAATTGATGACTGAACCGCTGGCTGAAACAGAAGCCGGAAGCATTTCGGAAGAAGCTCTCGGGCGAGTGGAGGAACTCTTAAAGGGAAAGGACGCCCTGCTTCTCGGTCCCGGGCTCTCAACGCATCCTTCCACCGCAGCTTTTGTGGTTAAATTATTAAAAAAAATAAGCAAATTTAAGATTCATCTGGTCATCGATGCCGACGGCCTTAATATCATCGCCTCATCTCCGGAAATTCTCTCTGCGCTTCCTGACAGGACCGTGCTTACTCCCCATCCCGGGGAATTTTCCCGCCTCACCGGCCTCAGCACGCAGGAAATCCTCCGCCGCCGTCTGGAAGTGGTAAGGGAATTTGCGCTCAAAAACAGGGTGTACCTTGTGCTCAAGGGCTACAGAACGCTTATAGCTTCACCGGACGGAAGGGTCATGGTCAATCCCACCGGAAATCCCGGGATGGCTTCCGGAGGCACCGGGGATGTTCTGGCCGGGCTGCTGGCTTCTGAAGTCATGCAGGTTAAAGATATTCTGCAGGCGGCTGTCAATGCCGTTTTCATCCACGGGTTGAGCGGTGACCTGGCAGCGGAAAAAGTCGGCGAAAAGTGCCTTACAGCCACCGACCTGATTAAATTTCTGCCGCAGGCCATCCGGTTTGTGGCAGGTGGAGGAAACGATGCCAGGTAAAAAGCCAGAAATTGAAATAAAGAGCTTTTCCGAAGAGGAAACATTCAGGCTCGGCGAAAAGATTGCGCGCGAGCTCCGGGGAGATGAATTGATTCTGATAACCGGGGAGCTCGGTGCCGGCAAAACCGTGCTGGTGAAAGGTCTCGCCAGCGGACTCGGTGTTATCGATGTCGAATCTGTCTGCAGTCCCTCCTTTACCTTAGTCAATATCTATCCAGGGCGGGTTAATCTGATTCATGTCGACCTCTATCGGCTGGAAGACCAGGAGGAAATTGCCGACCTCGGGCTGGAGGATTATTTAGGGTCGGGTGTGATGGCGGTAGAATGGGCCGAACGTCTGCCTGAAGATTTCAGGACGGACCGGACGCTGGAAGTTCTAATAGGTGTGGAATCAGAAGAAAGCAGATTGATTAAAATAAAAAGCTGCGGGATTTACCTTGAGCTTGGTAATCAATAAAATAAAATTTCAAAAAACATGTGAAAGGACCCGAAAATGAAGGATATTAAATCGCTCATCGTTGACGTTCCCGATTTTCCGAAACCGGGGGTTATATTCAAAGATATCACTCCGGTGATCCAGGATGCGGAGGCTTTTAACCAGGTAATCGACCGGATGGCTGAAATTGCCAGGAAATTTTCGCCCGACCGGGTGGCCGCGATTGAGTCCCGCGGCTTTATTTTCGGTGCCGCTCTGGCCAGGGATCTGAGGGTGGGGTTCAGTCTCGTCCGGAAAAAAGGAAAATTGCCCCGGAAAACTCTGACCGTTCTGGCTCCGAACGAATATGCTGTCGAATATTTTGAAGCCCACGTGGATAGCGTGCAACCCGGGGAAAAAGTGGTCGTCGTCGACGATTTAATCGCCACCGGGTCTTCCGGGATAAGCGCTATCAACCTGATTCAGGAACTCGGCGGGAAGGTGGTGTCTTTTGAAGCACTGGTAGAACTTACCTTTCTGGAAGGCGTAAAAAAATTAAACGAAGCTCACCCGGGAGTTCCGGTTTTCACCCTGGTAAAATTCTGATAAATTGACCGAAGGGATTCAGGAATGGCGGGAAATTCAATCCCGGTAAGGAGGGTTTGATGGAATCCCTGCTCGACAGATGTTTTAAGCTTCAGGAAAATCAGACTACTGTTAGAAGGGAAGTGCTCGGCGGTCTGACCACCTTTATGACGATGTCGTACATCATTTTTGTTCAACCGGCAATCCTCGGACAGACTGGAATGGATAAGGATGCGGTTATGGTTGCCACCTGTCTGGCCAGCGCGCTGGCCACGCTTCTGACCGGTCTGCTGTCAAATTATCCGGTGGCTCAGGCTCCGGCCATGGGTCATAATGTTTTTTTTGCCGTCACCGTCTGCGGTCTGATGGGCTATTCCTGGCAGGTGGCGCTCGGCGCTAATTTCATTTCCGGATTGATATTTTTAATCCTGGCGCTTCTGGGAGTTGCCGGGAAGCTGGTGGAAATAATTCCTGATTCGTTGAAAAACGCCATCGCCGCCGGCATAGGGTTGTTGATCGCGCTCATCGGCCTGGAATATGCCGGAATTGTCGTGGCCACTCCGGGAGTGCTGGTAGGTCTGGGTGACCTGGGCAGCAAGCCGGTGATACTGGCCTTTTTCGGTCTGCTGGCCATTTCCATTCTGATGGCCTGGAAAGTTCCGGGTGCTCTGCTGTGGGGCATTCTGTTGACTGCAGCCGTGGGGCTGCCGCTCGGAGTGGTGAAATACCAGGGAGTGCTGTCTGTTCCACCCTCTCTTGACCCCACTCTCTTCCGACTTGATATTCTCGGAGCTCTGAAGAGCGGCTTGATCCCGATAATTTTCGTCTTCTTTTTCCTGGATGTTTTTGACACGGTGGGCACGCTGGTGGGTGTCTGCGCGCCGGCCGGATTTTTCAAGGAGGGGAAGCTTCCAAGGGCCAACCAGGCGATGTTAGCTGACGCCGCCGGGACGGTCGTCGGGACTCTTCTGGGAACATCTACGGTCACCAGTTACATTGAGAGCTCAACAGGAATTTCCCAGGGAGCGCGAACCGGACTGGCCAACGTGGTCACCTCGGTTATGTTTCTCGGCGCACTTTTCCTGAATCCGCTGGCAGCCATGATCGGCGGAAGTTTTGTCTATAAAGATCAGGTGCTGCATCCGGTGATTGCCCCGCCGCTGATCATCGTCGGTTTTCTGATGATGAAATCCGTCGCCCGGATCGAATGGGATGAAGTGAGCGAAGCCATCCCGGCTTTTTTAACCATCGTGGTTATGCCGCTGGCCGTGAGCATTACCGACGGTATGGCTTTTGGCTTTATCAGTTACACGCTGATCAAACTGGCTAAAGGCGAGGCTAAGAAGGTACACTGGCTCGTCTATCTTATTTCTGTTCTGCTGGTGGCCAGATATCTGGTAAGGTATTTCGACTGAAAAAGATGAAATCGTCGGACGGAGGTTCAGAATAAAGTCTATCCTTAATTCAATTCTATT
>FWWL01001742.1_pt1 | contig 49417 bp, 38 predicted proteins | sample 2228331 | NCBI WGS metagenome assembly FWWL01 (sample SAMEA103939775, study PRJEB20133) | metagenome | reverse complement strand
GTCAAACTAGGTAGGAGCCTAGTGCTGTGAAAGCAGCACGCTGGGTTCTGAATGGGAGGTGGGGAGAGCGATTTCCCCATCGACCCCTAATCTTTAGGTCAATTGCAGCGATATGTTGAATCGGTGAATGCTTACAATCAAGCCATTCAACTGAAAAGTGATGACTACAGAGTGTGGCATAATCGAGGCTTTATGCTGGGCAAAATGCAGCAGTATGAAGCAGCGATCGCTTCTTATGAAAAAGCCATTGCTCTCAACCGGCAAAGTTATGAATCTTGGTATAACCGGGGCAATTTATTAGAGCAATTACGCCGATATAATGAGGCGATCGCTTCCTATGATAAAGCGATCGAGATTAAACCCGATGACCCCAGACTTTGGTATAATTGTGGCAAAATTTTGGAAAAATTGCAAAGATTTGAAGAGGCGATCGCCTCTTATAAACGAGCGATTAGTATTCAACCAGAACAAGCGGAAGAAGCGCGATTAAGTCTGAACTATTTAGTGGCCAAACTGCACCATAAAACCGCCGCGTAGGAGTGGGTGGGGGTTGAGAAATCAAGTTTCTGCCCCTCCGCTCTGTCTGCTCCGTCCGCTCCTCCTGCATTACTATAAATTAATTCGCTCTAGACATCCAGCCATTGATCGTAAATCGACTATCCGCAAAAGCTCGAGACGGACAGTGAACCGGCAACACTTCGTGCTCGTAACCACTAAAGAAAAACACAATACTATTGTTGCGGGGTTCAATGGTGATAAATCCTTCCCCTCGCGTCCAATAATGGTTTTCAATTTTATTATTGTACATTCTTAATTCTCCCCCGGTAAATGGTTTTGGTTCTCGATAAAAGTAATAGACATAGGTCAGCTGTCGGGTGGCCGTCGGCGGAGAACTATTGTCATCATGGATTTTATAAAATTCTCCATCATTACTGGCGGTTAATTGGCTATCGATTCGGGCAATATTAAAAGGAGATAAGCCTAATTTTGGCAAAACTTCTGGCAACACTGCATGAATTCGATTCAGCAGGGGTCGCAAAACATTTGCATCGGGAGAATAAACTACTTTAGACTTACGATAATCGCTCAGATTGTTGGTAGTGGTACTGCCAACAAATTTTGATTCAGTTGATAGGGCATAAGCCAAAAGCTGCTGATGCTCTGCCTCAGACAAAAAGTTATCAAACTGGATGTATTGGGCGCCCAAGGCATAAGTTGAGGGGATTTCCACGTTGTGAAAATGTTTTAAAATTAACCCCGTGCTATCTAGTTGCATCGGCGGAGAAGTGGCGATACTAACAATAGATTCACTAGGAATATACATGGCCGATCGCCCCTCATCTAGGGGAATTTTAAAGATGCGATTGGCGGGTTGATTGTGCGATCGCTTAATTAACGCATCAAAAAGTTCACTCAACAGGGGATCGTTGGCTGAGTCTAAAGCCAAAGCACACTGATGCCCTCCAGCCAGACTCAACATTACATGAACTTTATCGGCGTCATTCGGTAAATTTTGCTCGTTCATAAACTTAAATATCTGAAAATTTGAATTCATGCTTTACTTTCAGAGTAAAGCATGAAAAAAGCATATTTAGCAACTGAAATTATAGATTATACCGGCATTAGTTCTGCCATAATCATTTCAATTTGCGCTGCATACATACCGTGAAGTTCTACTTGAGGTTCTCCCTGTAGTTGTAGCTTTTCCAACTCTGGCACCAGTGCTTCTGCTACTTGAGCAATTGCCGGATTTTGCTGAAAGTTTTGCAACTCCCGGAGAATTGATACCAAATCTTGCAGTTCTGCTTGGGTCAAAAAATACGGCTCGCTCGCCGGTTGAGGCATAATCCGATCTAAGCTTGTTTGTTCGGCGGGAGTTAGAGAATTCAGGATCGCTTGAATTTGCCAAGCGGGTTCATTTTCGACGAAAATTTCTGGTTTATCTATCTCTGACAAAGGTTGGAGTTGTTCGATCAGAAGTTGAATCTCTTGAGTTTCTTGGGGTCTTAAATTTAGCTTAAGCATTCCTTCAAGAATTAACAGGATTTGTTGAATTTCTTGGTTCGTGAAAACAGCCACCTGGATTTTTGGTTCGCCGATCGCGCGATCGATTTCCTCCATTTCGGCTGCGGTCAGTGAGGTTAAAATCTCTCTTAGCTGACTATAGGTTTTTTCGCTAATTTTGACGGGAAAATGTTTAGAACTGATTAACCGAGTCATTTCTTGAATCAGCCTGTTAATCAGTTCGCTTTCTGCTGGTCTGATGCTTAACTTTTGGAGCTGTTCAAGCACTAACAATACTTGGTGAATATCTTCTAAACCGTAAGTTTGATTGGTTTTTGGTTGTACTTTCATGTTAAATGATTTGCTTTGAATGAGTTAAGCCAATTGTTGACAAAATTTAAATTTACCCAAAATATTAAATAATTTTGTTTGATTAATACTCCGATAAATTTTTTTTATTGTACTCCTTGATATTTTGCCCTTGCAGACTATTTTTACGGGCTTCTGTTCCCTGTCACCCGCATAAAAATTCTATTCATTATACAGGTTTACTCACCAATCAACCAGGCAGGGGGGTAAAAATACGCGGTCGGCAGTCGGCAACCGAGTTTTTCCAGGTCTGGTTTTTCTCCTCCCCTGTCCCCTGACCCAACACCCAGAACAACACCCAGAAGTTTTCTGTCAGGGTTCAGCAAGCGGCGATTACTGGTCAGCGATGAGTGATTTACCAGGTTTTAGCCTCTGGTAGCTTTCTGCGGACGGTTGTATTATGATTTGTGAAGTCAGGAATTTTTGGGCATTAGATTGACCCAGGGTTCGGAAGGTTTCCCGTTGTGCGATCGCCACAAGTAAGCATCGAAATCCTGAGTATCATTGCTCATTCCTGAACTATCAATTCCCAAAAAATTATCCAGATATGACAACGAAACCGAATCCTTATGAAACCCTGGGGGTCAGTCGCAGCGCTACCCAACAAGAAATCAAAGCATCTTATCGACAGTTAGCGAAAAGATTTCATCCCGATAGTAATTGTGACACCGCAAATCACGAGGAAATTATTAAAATTAATGCCGCTTATGAAATCTTAAAAGATCGACAACGGCGACAAGATTATGACCGAAATAGTTATGCCGCCAAACAACAAGAAAATTCTCGGCAAGAACGCACAGTTTATGCTCAAAATCAGTATCGGCAGCAAAAACAAACTGGGCGAGATACCGACGAACATTTACATTACTGGATTAAACAAGTTTACACCCCAGTTCATCAAATTATCCAGCAAATTTTATTAGCTTTAGATGATGAAATAGAACAGTTATCGGCAGATCCTTTCGATGATGAACTGATGGCGGACTTTCAAGCCTATTTACATAGTTCTCGGCGGTTATTTAATCAGGCGCAAAAGCATTTTCGTTCTATGCCCAACCCCAAAAATGTGGCAGCGATCGCCGCCAACCTTTACTATGCCCTAAATCAAATTGGTGATGGCATTGAAGAATTAGAATTTTTCACCCTTAATTATGATGAACACTACTTACATACTGGTCACGAGTTGATGAGAATTGCCGCTGATTTAACCGACGACGCCCAAGCAGCAATTCGCCAATTCGCTAACTCTTTCGATTAGCAAAATGTAGGGTTTATTAACAAAATGCAGGGTGTGTATAGCCTACGACATGGCTACGCTAAAGGCTGGCAAGTATCTTAAAACATAAACAATTAACCTATATTCCAGCCGTAACGCACCACAGTTTCGCCCCTATTAAATAGGTATAACTTATGGGGACTAATTTATTGAATGATTATCTCGAAAACACCGAGGTAATCATTCAAGATGCAGGCTGAAATATTAAGCGACTTGAGCAATAATGGTTCGATGCCGGGGACTATTTATAGTAATCTGAGGGGCTTGGAACCCAGCGTCAATAATTGCCTGGGAAATATCCAAGGTAAAATACTCATCCATATAAGGTTCCGTACTTTTTAGTAAGGTGAAAATATATGGCGGCATTTGGGCAAAAGCTGCGGATTTGGGATTCATATCCATAATCGCTAAATGTCCACCGGGACGCAATAACCGTCGCGCTTCTTGGAAAATTTGCCGACTAGGTTCTTGGGGCAGTTCATGGAACATTAAACAAGCGGAAACTAAATCATAAGAATTATCCGGTAAACCCGTGGATTCTGCCGCTGCATGAACCCATTTAACTGGTAGATTTCGCTGTTTTGAACGACATTGCGCTACCGCAAGAAAATATTCTGATAAATCCACACCAGTAAGGGATGCTTCGGGATAAAGTTCTTGTAAGGCAAAGGTACTCATACCCACGGAACAACCTAAATCAACAATATCGCGGGGGGCTTGGGGTAATTGGGATTTGAGAATATCGTGGTAACTTTGGCGCAGTTTGGCATCACCGTTAATCCCCGCTTCTGGCCAAATTTTCGCATGAACGGCGATCGCGGCTACTTCCACCTCACTGGCAGCTTCCCAGCTTAAATTGCCAGTTTCATAAGCATGAAAGGAACGAAGATAATAACCGGGATAGACTAATTGAGGATTTTTTACTTGGGCTAATTCCGTATCCCAGTTGCGGTTTCTCAGGTTTTCCGCTTCTTTACGCCACGCAACCCCCATTTTTTCGGCGCGGTTAATCATCATTTGACGGGCTTGATGTTTGGCGTAGTTCGCCAATGGTTTAATCGCGAGTAAGCCATTGACTAAGCGAGAAGCAAGTCCAGGATTTTGTGATACAGCAGCAGTCATAAGTATTATGGATGTGTTTTAAGGTCAGATTTTTTTGCCTAAGTTAGTAGTTTATCAGCTTACAGCTACTCTAATTAAAGTTAGTACAATTATGTAGGGGCGCAATGCTTGCGCCCCTGGTGTTTTGTCTCAAGCAAAATTGAAATAACTATATCTGTCCAGAATTTTTTACCACAGAGACACAGAGAACACAGAAAGGTTCTTTGTTTGCTTGATGTCTTGTTTGTGTTTTTTTGTGTTTTTTGTGTTTCTGTGGTTTTTGCCCATTAACTCACTAATATGAAATCATCGGCGGTGATTTGACTGGCATCAATATTATAGAGAGTGGCCAAAAGTTCCTCGCCAACTTTAATTAGTGTCTGCTGACTGCTGACTTGATTGCTGACTTGATTATAGCCTAAAATTGTCAATTGGTCAAAGGTCAAACCACCGGCTAAACCGATTTTGTCGGTGTTTTTAGTAAGGTCAGCGATCGCATCACTGCCTCGCCCAATTTGCAGCACAAAAACATCCTGACCATCACCCCCGACTAAACTATCATTACCCAAATCACCAAATAACCAATCATTGCCAATTCCGCCGATTAAAGTATCATCATCTTTGCCCCCGTGAACTGTATCATTGCCTTCCCCTCCATCAACCCAATCATTCCCGCGATTTCCATTCAGGAAATCATTTCCTTCCCAGCCATCTAAAACATCATTTCCCCAATCCCCAAATAGCGTATTATCTCCCATTCCTCCATTCACTGTATCGTTATTTTTACCCCCATGTAGGGAATCATTTCCTAAGCCTCCATTTACTAAATCATTTCCTTGATTGCCATTTAAAGTATCACTGCCGTCACCTCCTTGAATGGAATCATGCCCTTCCATTCCGCGCACAAAATTATTACCTCCCAAAGGTGCGAGCGCCTCATTCAGATATTCCCCAGTCAAATTATCATCGAAATTATAATTACCCAGCAAAATTATATCCATCTGATAGGGACTATTCAGAATCCCATCACCCAGACTACTGGTAGCAATATAATCACTGAGAATAACTTCAATAGAACTATCTGCCGCTAAAACATTCCAGGGACTAACAGAATTTATATTTAAAGGTGGAGAAGGCAAAAGCAAATCGTTTGTAGATAAATTATCTGTTTGATTGGCAGCGGATGAGTTATTTGTAGGTAAATTATCTGTTTGGTTGGCAGGGGATGAGTTTTCTGTTTGGTTGGCAGGGGATGAGTTATTTGTGGGTAAATTATCTGTTTGATTGGCAGCGGATGAGTTATCTGTTTGATTGGCAGGGGATGAGTTATTTGTAGGTAAATTATCTGTTTGATTGGCAGCGGATGAGTTATCCGTTGCCCCATCCGTTGCCACATCCGTTGCCCCATCCGTTGCCCCATCCGTTGCCACATCCGTTGCCCCATCGGTTGCCCCATCGGTTGCCCCGTCTGTTGCCCCATCCGTTGCCCCATCCGTTGCCACATCCGTTGCCCCATCCGTTGCCCCATCCGTTGCCACATCCGTTGCCCCATCCGTTGCCCCATCGGTTGCCCCATCGGTTGCCCCATCGGTTGCCCCATCCGTACCCGGGTTAAAATTAACGCTATTATTAGGTTGAATTCGGTAACTGTCAAACCGATAATCTAAAATCCCAGAAATGTCCGCAACTGTATCCCCTTCACCCAGTGAATTTGTGCCGCTAAGAGGTTGACCACCGCGATTAAAAATGATCAAATTCGGGAAATTTTGCTGACTGCCATCATCTAAAATAATTTGCCGATTTGCTACTTCGCTTTGGTCGTCATTAACGGAAAGGGTGACTTCGCCAGACTTGCTTAAGTTAGCATAATCACTAACGGTAAAAGTTTCTGTTAGGTTAACCCGCATCCCCTCGTAGGGTTCCAGAGAGGCAGAATTTGCCGCCACTAAATTATTAATTGTCGTCACCGTAGGCAACGGATTGCCACTACTAATAATCGTGATGTTGGGATTAGTGAGTTGAGTCAATCCATCCGCTTCTGTCACAGTCCCGGTAATTCTGACTAAATCCCCAATATTAATATCAATTCCGGGAGTATTGCCATCATTAATAAAGATGGCTTCTGAGGTGTTGGGGTCGCTGTCTATATCGCTATCTTCTTCTTGGACAAAAAAGCCACCGAGTCCATTTATTCCCTGAAAGTCCCCAGTTGCGATCGCCTCAATGAGGACAATTTGATCCACCAAAGGGCTAATATTTCCACTACCTTGAATTGCCGATATTTTAGTAATATTAGCCCCCTGATGAACGTTTAGACCATCAAAAGTATTTGTGGGAAAACCTTCCCACTCCAGGGCTGGATCGAATGCATCATAAGGATTTGTATCCCCTCTGACAATATGAGATTTTCGCCGTAGAGTATTATCTTGTGTCGAAGTTAATCCACTGCCCCATTCACTGCCCGGGTCAAAACCAATTTGCCCGATCGCATCAATAATAGTCCCATTTTTTTTCAGAATAACTGCATCATTGCCATTAAACCAATTGAAAAGAGCATCGGTTTGATGGGCATTCACCGAACCACCATTAGCAGTCAAAAAAGTTGCCGAACTCTGGGCGATTAGATAAACACTGTCAGCATTAATTAATCCGCTAAGATTAATGATTTTTGTGGTCGTTGTATTACCATTAAAATAAAACTCTAGCTGATAATTACCAGCAGCTAAATCTATGGCGACGCCAGTAGGATTATAAAGCTCGATCACCTTATTATGACTGCTGCCTTCGATATATTCAGAAATAAAGATTTCCGCCATGATACATCCCTTGACTGACCAGAAAAAATAACCATCACTACAATTCAACAGGTACCCGCGCACGGAGTAACATCAGTGTTGAATCTAGATTAGTGACATTAGTGACAATGAATTCTAGTCATTTTATCAGGTTAGTGAATTGGAAGCATCTTGTTATTTAAAATAAAAAATCTCAGTATAAATACTGAAAAAAGTACAAGATTTGTTAAAGAAAAGGTAAACTAATCAGAGAAAATACTGAGTAATCTCCGTATTTTCACGGAAAAAGTCACGGGCGAATCACCGAATATTTACAGAATGTCCCATCCATCACCCCATACGTTGCCAAACCAGCCTATAATAGATACCCGGCTTTTTCATGTCTGCCTGGGTACTCAACCCAGCGATCGCGTCATGGGTCGCCCGACCATCGCCAATTTGTCACCTACTCATTACCACCGAGTAATTCACCGAGTAATTAATCGACCAACGGCGAAACCGCCAGTAATAGCCAATAATCACCATGAAAAAAATCATCCAACCATCAGGTTTACCCAAATATCTCCATCTCTGGCAAAGCACAATGAATTGGCAGCCTGATGCAGGTCATATATTAGAATTCCAAAGCTTTTATGACTTTATTCTCGAAGCCAACCAGCAGATGAATTTAACTAGAATTGTCGAACCTAAAGAGTTTTGGGAAAAACATCTATGGGATTCTTTGCGGGGAATTTCGCCCTTTTTACAAGGGGATTCCATCGCCACAGAAAATGAAGTGCCAGTGCAATTAATTGACATTGGTACAGGGGCAGGTTTTCCCGGTTTACCGATCGCGATCGCCCGTCCTGACTGGCAAGTCACCTTATTTGATTCTACCAATAAAAAAATTATTTTTGTTAACAGTGTAATTAACCGGCTAGGCATGGAAAATGCCCAAGCCATCACCGCTAGGGCTGAAGAACTGGGGCGAAGACCGGAACACCGCTCACAATATCATGTGGCAGTTACTCGCGCTGTTGCTGAAGCCGCAGTTTGTGCCGAATATGCCCTACCACTATTAAAAATTGGCGGACTAGGAATTCTATATCGAGGCAACTGGACTGACGCGGAAACATACCGGCTAGAAAACACTGTGAAAAAATTAGGCGGGGCAATTGACTTTATTGAAAGATTTGAAACCCCTTTTAGTAAAGCCATGCGTCATTGCATTTACCTGCGAAAAATTGCCCCAACCCCAGAGGAATATCCCCGTACCGTGGGGCTTCCTTCTCACAAACCCCTGTAGGGCCGCCCGCCCTAACTCTGGGATAAACGTTTCACTTCTTTTCCTCCTAGCAACTCATGGGTTTCTAGGAGAAGTGCCGGAATTTTATCCCGGTGAGGACTGTTGGCCAAACATTGAGTTAAATCTAATTTTTGGACGTCTTTGGCATTAGCACCGGGAAACCAATGACCGCCATTTCCCAGCAGGTTATAACGCATTTGGCCATAAGAAACCATGTCATAAGCCAAGGCCAAATTTCTCAGCCATAAAATCACCGGAATATTAATATTCCCCGGAGTTTCTTCCGGCTTGGGCAGGCCAATTTCCCAGGTATTTACCCAATCTTCTCCTAAACAAGCGATCGCCTCTTTTTCCAGCCGTTCTAAAATTGGCGGTAAAACCTCCTGGGCTTTGTCTAACCAGGCCAAAGTTTTCAAATGTTCATCAAGATCCGTCGGTTTTGTCGGCCCAATACTCAAAGTATGCACTTGAGGATGACTCAGACAAAAGAGATTATTAAACACAATGGGACTCAAAGGAGCACATAACTCCACTAATTTTTGCGGCGGTTCATAGAGTTTTCCTCCTTTATCCGAAGGACTGATAATAAATACCCCCATATCATGTTTAGTCGCCGCCTCGATCGCTGGCCAATTCTTCTGATTAATATAATACCAATGAAGGTTAACATAGTCAAAACAGTCGGTTTCAATAGTTCTGACAATTACATCCGTAGGAGCATGAGTTGAAAACCCAATAAACCTAACTTTCCCTTCAGATTGCAACTTTTGGGCAACTTCTAAACATCCCCCAGGGCGCATCACCTGGTCTAGCAATTCATGGGTATTAATTCCATGTAGTCCTAACAAATCCACATAATCGAGTTTTAGATTTTTTAAAGAAGTCTCAAATTTCTTAGCAAATTCTTTAGGATTGTCCAAAGAAGTGACTTTGGTTTGGACAATCATTTTTTCCCGAGGAAATTTGGGTAAAATTTGTCCCAGTTGAATTTCTGAAGTGCCATAGGCTCTCGCCGTTTCAATATGATTAATTCCCACTTCTAGAGAATGCCGAATTGTCGCTTCAACAGTCTCTTGATTTTTGGCGAGAATCATCAATTTTGGTACATCTTGCCAAGAATGTTGGTAGCGCATCCCTCCACAGGAAAACACTGGCATTTGCAACTCGGTGCGGCCAAACCGTCGGTATTCCATGATTCTTTCTGGATCGAACAAAGTAAGCAACCAGAGAAATTATAAAACATTTTCCGGTAACTTGGGCAGAATTGCATTTGCTATTTTAGCCACGATTCGTTCTCCAGTGCAGAAAGCGCCTAGATTAGTTATTTGAATTTGATGGTTAATTATTCAGAGTTAATTGGATTTTTGGCTGATTAATTATCATTAGTTAATCAGCGAAAATAAGCGACTAACCTTGAAAGCGTTGTACTAACAAAGTAATACCTTGGCTACCAACCACGGAAACCGCTTCATTGGGCAATAAAACAAGTTCACCTTTGGGACAATATAGTTGCGCAGGCCAAGAAGTCCCTTGGCAAGCAACTCGTCCCGGTTGGCTGTTAGATATCTCTTGTTCTACCCAACCGACCACAGGTTCGGCAAATAGTTGCACTTTGTCGGGACGAAATAATAAGCTACTCATATGATTTTTCCTCCAATTGGCTGAGAATTTTCTGCCTGGTAAGAGTCAATGAGTAAATGACGGGGCATAAATTTAGACATTTTAGTTATCTAAAAAATTTAGTCAGCATATACACTCACCGCTCCGGATCAATTACCCGGCCAAACTGTAAAATTTTATGAAACAAAAACAAAAAGAGTTCAAGCATACTTTGGTCATTACTTTGGTCAGAAGAAAATCCATCAGAGGTAATGGTGCATATATTTCGATTGTAAGGCATTACCAGAGGACAGTTTTTTGCCATCTTTTGCGGGCAAATATCCATAGCAAAATCGTAGCCCGAACTATCCAGTCACAGGCAGACCCCATCCAAACGCCGATTAAGCCGAGGTGAAAGATAAAGACAAATATATAGGTGGCCATGATGCGTACCACAAACCAACCAAGTAAAGAGATATAGAAGGCGGTGCGGGTGTTTCCAGCCCCCCGGAGGACTTGTTCTATGACGACACTGGTGGCCATAAATGGTTGCGCGATCGCCATTATGACTAAACAAGGCACCCCAGCGGCGACAATTTCTGGATTCTGGGAAAATACCTCTAAAATTCCCTGGGGAACCAATAAAAACATCATGCTGCCGACACTGAGAACAGCGATCGCCAACCCCAGAGAAACTTGTCCGCCAATTGCGGCATTTTTGGGACATTTCGCCCCTAATTGCTGGGAAACGATCGCCGCTGTAGCAATGCCAAAACCTTCGGCAATTTGGTATTGAATTACCTCGATACTTTCGGTAACTTCATAAGTAGCTATCGCTAAATCGCCCAGGGTGGCCAAAATCGCGGTAAAACCCAAATAACCCAAGCTGCGAAATAATCGTTCGCTAAAAATTGGGGCGGACAAACGCAAAACCCGACCGAGGGCAGCGAGTTCCCCACCCCGACGACGGGGGGAAATAGTCTGAAGGTGACGATAAAGAACTATCCCCAAAACGATCGCATTAATCCCCATTGCCGCGACAGTGCCGATCGCCGCACCCCGCACCCCCAACTCTGGCAAGCCAAAATGCCCAAAAATCAAGCAATAGTTAATCGCGAAGTTGACCCCATTGGCGATCGCCGCCACAAAAAAAGGGGTTTTGGTATTCCCAGAACCCTGGAGTAACGCCGCAGCCATCATCGAACTCAACTGCAATGGCATCCCCGAAAGAACAATTCTGAGATATCCGCGGGCGGCAGTTTGCACTTCCACGCTGCCGACGGGAAACCATCCGAGGATATCGTCCAGGGCAAACCAACTGAAAACCGCGATCGCCATGCCCAGAATTAAGGAAAATAACCAACAAACCCGCACCACCGCGGCAGCTAAAGCGGGCTTATTCGCCCCCACTGCCCGTCCCATCAAGGCGATCGCCCCCACCGACGCCCCGGAAAACGTGGTAGAAATACACCAATCCAGGGAACTACTGACTCGCATTGATGCCAATGCCGTAGTCGAATAATGGCCTAGCATAATGCGATCGAGCAAAAACACCAAGCTTTCTAACAGCAATTGCGCGATCGCGGGTATCGCCAACCGCAGCACCTCCTCACCTATACTTCTCGCCAACGGGGGCTTCGCGTAATAAAACTGACTCACCTCACACTCCCAAAAACTCTCTCAGAGAATCTGTTGCCTTCTCAATAGACGCGACGCACCCCTAAATCGCCTCACACCTAAATCGCTTCACAACTAAATCACTAAACAGCTACTTACTTATACATAACTTGGGATACGAGACAAATGCCTAATCCTTTGCCTAATCCCTTCTCTGTTATAGCCAAACATCTGAACTAAAATTTAAACAGCAATTTAAACAGCCAGCCTGAAGACAAATCAGACAAATTATCACCAGGATTTTAGCAACCCAACTAGCAACCCAACTAGCAACCTAACCCAATAGCAAAAGCAAACCAACCACCGAAGCAACCCCCGGAAACCCCGGAAACCCCGGAAACCCCAGAAATCATCTATCCTAGTTCAGACGGTAAACCCCTGGCACAGCGAAGAAATAGAAGCCCAACTAGCTTGTTATCGGCAACAATTTGGCAAATTACCTGCGAATTACCTAAGTAATAACCGATCTATTCGTAGGGTGGGTTGGCGGCCTAAAAGCCTAAAGATTTCGGCATAAATCACCAGATTTTTATTCGCCGTAACCCAACCTCCAACAACTAATCAAAACCACTAATTAAATCAAAACAACTAATTAAAATAAAAAAAATTGGTTTCTATCTCCTTGCCGAGCAACCATAAAGTTGATTTCTACTCGCAAATAACCTATAATTTACTCGGTTTACTCGGTGACTCTCTCTGTCTCTGTAATAAGTTCTGTAACAAGCAGAAACTACGCTGACTATTACCAAGCAAAAAATACTGGAATTGAATTCAAAAGCGAAGGTTTATTTATTTAGGCAACAGATAAATCCTGAAACTTTTGCTATTTATTGCCAAACTATCTAAGTCAGAAAGACTATTGCCAAACCACGGGATACAGATTATTAGTCATTGAATAAAGGCAAATATACTTTAAAAGTTGAACCATGATTTAAGGTACTAGATACTGAAATCTTTCCCCCATGTAATTCGATAATTTGCTGAGTAATTGCTAATCCTAAGCCAAAACCTTCTAGACAGCGATCGCCTTTAGTCTCGACACGATAAAACCGTTTAAAAATATGCTCAATTTCTCTCTCGGGAATCCCAATACCCGTATCTTTTACCGTCAGGATTGCCTGACAATTTTCGGTGATTAAACTTATTTCAATGATACCACCAGGGGGAGTGTAACGACAAGCATTATCTAACAAATTAGTGATCGCTTGTGGCAATAAACTATTTTCACCCTTGACCATAACAGCGCTTTTAACCCCATCATATTTCACCTGTAATTGATGGGTTTCAGCTTCCGGGATAAAATCCGCCAACAAATTATTTACTATTTCCGTCAAATTAACCGGTTGTAAAAATTCAGCAGACAGTCCACCCTCATGGCGGGCTAAAAATAGTAACTGCCCCACCAATTTACTCATATTTTTGGCCAATTTAACGACTTTTTGCAACCGATTCTTTATTTCTGCCAAACCCTCTTTTAAATTCTCTGATGCTTCTAATTCTTCTAATTCTTCTAAGTCTGCTAAGAGCATTAGTCCGACTTGAGCATTACTCAAAACAGCCGCTAATGGAGTACGTAATTCGTGGGAAGCATTGGCGGTAAACCGCTGAAGTTGCTGGCAGGCTGATTGTAACCTTTGATTACTAGCTTGCAAATGCAACTCTCGGTCGGCCAAATCTTTTTCTAGTTGGTAAAATAAATGCATAGACAAATAAAAACCCAAAGCACCCAATCCACTGGCAATATATAAAATTACCCAAGTGAGTTGACGGTAAAAGTTCTGGTGTTGCCGACGTTTTTCTAATAATTTATCTTCGTTTTCTGCAAAGCGTTCAATTAACAATCTCGCTTCACTCATTACCGCTTTACCTTCTTCTAACCATTCATAGAGAGCAGTAGCGGGAACTAATAAAGCGGTGCTACCGCGAACTTTTTTCAGTTCGCTTTGTAAAGTAGTTTTCTGTTTAAATGTCACCAAAGTTTCATTGACAACATCTTTAATATCTTGCAACAAACGAGTTTGGTCCGGGTTATCCTTGACTAATTCTTCTAACGTCTTTAAAGAATCAGGAATAATTTCTATAGCACTTTCATAATCATCTAAGAATTCCGTTCTGAAGGTTAAAGCATAGCCCCGCACTCCATTTTCCGCATCAATTAAAGCATTCAGTAATTTTTTAATTTCTAATTGAACTTTTTGCGTATGTTGCACCCACATTTCATCTTCCACTAGGCTGATTTTTAACCAGACAAAAATCGATATAGTGGCAAAAAAACAGGTAACTGGAATGGCAATAATTATGGTTCCTCGAATCCGAAATGCCAGTTTACGCCAATCAAAACCAGACTTAATCAGGTTAATAATTGCCATAAAATTGCTACAAAATACCATAAATAATGAACTTTTACTCAATTTTAATGTTTGATTTTTTAATTAGTTTAAAGTTTAGTTTTCTTCGGGATTTTCCAGACGATAACCCATGCCATAAACAGTTTTTAGCCATTCGTCTACTCCTAATTCTTGTAGACGCTTGCGCAGACGTTTGACGCGAGCTGCTACCGCATTACTTTCTGGTTCCTCACCCCATTCCCACAGGGCTTGTTCTAGGCGATCGCGTCCGATCACTTTTCTGGGATTTCGCATAAAATATTCTAACATTTGAAAATCTCTGCTGCCCAATTTAATCCGATGTTCTCCCCTACTTAAATACATAGTATTTAAGTCCAGGGATAAATCATTAAATTGAAGAATATCCCCAACCCAGAGGGGCGATCGCCGCCGCAATGCTCGCACCCGCGCTAACAATTCATTTAGATCGACGGGTTTCACCAAATAATCATCCGCCCCGGCATCTAAACCCTGCACTTTATCAGCCGTAGTATCTCTCGCAGTCAACATTAAAATCGGAGCATTTTTTCCCAACTGACGATAACGTTTACACAGAAAAACCCCATCTTTTCCGGGTAACATCCAGTCTAAAATTAATAAATCGTAATCTTTTTCTCCCATTAACCATTCTGCGTCTATCCCGTCATCAACCGCATCCACAATATGTCCTGAACGAGTTAAAGCAAAATGCAGAGGTTCCAGTTGTTCTGAATCGTCTTCAGCTAAGAGAATTCGCATAATTTAAGCCACATTAATATTCCAAATTAATACCCCATTACCAGGAGACAGAGCTAAGCTTATCTAAGGTTATATTATAATAATATAAATAAAAAATTTTGGAATTTAATTATTTTTATATTATATCTACATTTTAGGCTAGGCAAAATTTCCCCGAAAAAGCATATAGAAAAGAGGTCAAAAAAAAGGAAAGTAAAAAAGAGGTAAATTTCTCTTCTATTCCTCTCTCTTCTCTATCCTCTTTTTTGCCTAGCTGAACCCGTTAAAGGCGGTTAAATGAATCTTTTCTATTAATTTTGCCTAATTTTTCCTCCTATAAACCAGCTTATATTTTCAGTATATTTCCGGCATTTTCTAGCCCAATAAGAAATCATTTGCACTTAGCATCCCTGGGGTAAAATTATCTACAATTCCCAGGATTTGATTATTTTGAACCAGGCGAATTGCGGTACCTAATTCCATCGCTTCTAAATTGAGGTCAGCAAAGGTTAATCCGGGAGTTAATTGAATCCGGTCTAACCCGCTTTCAAAGTCAAGAATGCGATCGCCTGTTTGAAAATCAGCGGCAGCAGTTGCGGTAGATAAAACAAAGATATCATTTCCCGGCCCGCCGGTGAGAAAATCTTGTCCCATATCCCCACTCAGGGTATCATTTCCTTCTCCTCCATCCAGAAAATCTAAATCTTGGCCACCGTAGAGGATATCATTTCCTAGATTACCAAATAGCATATCTTGGCCGCGATTCCCCGCCAGGGTATCATCATCTTTGCCGCCAAAGAGAATATCGTTACCGCCATTTCCAATTAACAAATCTTGACCGCGATTCCCCGATATGATATCATTATTTCCACCGCCGGATACACTATCATTGCCATCATTGCCATTGATGGTATTGGGATTAATTTCGTCGCCAAAAATTAAATCATCTCCCAGGGTTCCCGATCGCCCGCTATTTAAGCCGCTATTTAAGTTCTGATTTTCCCAATTGAACGGCAGGTTTACTGGAGAATTGCTGCGAGTAATACTGATGGCATCAAAGTCTTCTAAATCATCCCGATCGCCCACCACCGTTACTTGGTCGCCGATACTTAAGTTTAACCCATTCCAACTTCCGGCTTTAGGTTCTACCCAAATTTGTCCGGTACTATCTTGGAGAAGGAATTCATCTTCCCGGAACCCAGCAACTGTCCCCGCAATTGTCACTATTACATCGTCTCTTACGGGTAATCCGCCGATATTTTGCGGCGTACCCATACTGACATTAGTTAATTGGCGAATAGGCTGATTTATGGTGGACTGAGGATTAGAAAAATTCGGCGATATCCCGGGCATTGTTTGGCTATTTCCGGCGGCATTATTAACCGTAATACTGATGGCATCAAAGTCTTCCAGATCATCCCGATCGCCCACCACCGTTACTTGGTCGCCGATACTTAAGTTTAACCCATTCCAACTTCCGGCTTTAGGTTCTACCCAAATTTGTCCGGTACTATCTTGGAGAAGGAATTCATCTTCCCGGAACCCCGCAACTGTCCCAGAGATTGTTACAATTACACCTTCTCTTACGGGTAATCCACCGATATTTGTCGCCATAGTCTTGATTCCTCTTCGGGTTTTCCTGTTAGGGTCATTTTGTTTGTTGTTAGAATCTAGGATAGGCAACGACTATGACCGAAAAATGACATCGCCCCCCGTAACCCTTTGCCCTCTGTGGGGTAGTTTTACAGGCGGTTACGCCGAAACAGCAAAATTTGCCACAGGTGAAGCGTAGTGGACATTGCCCTATGCCCTTTGTAATACCGTGTCTAGGCAAATAGACCGATGAATTGAGCGAATTAGTCAACAGTCCCGGATTGAGAAAACTGCCTTGGGATTACTTTCCAGATATGGCGAATTTAATCTGAAAATACGAAAAATTTTATTGATGGAATCACCGGTCAAAATATCTTTGAAGCGAGAATATTTCCGGGGTGGATTTCGCCAGAACCGTTCGCGAAGCGTTAGGGATGCAATCTCGCCAATGCCGCCGGATCAATGGAAGGTATTTTATTCTAGGCGTTCGCTTTCGCGTGCCGGAGGCATATCCCTGCTTCCAGGGCTTCAGCAGCAGGGGGTGAAAGCAATCATTGCGGATTTGAAGCAAATAACCGCTAATAAATAACCAAAAACCAACCAAAAACCAACATCTTAGCAAGCATATAACAATCAGAAAAAATCATCACTTATACTAAAGTTATCTCTTAATTTTTTAGAACAGATAAGCTGCCGGAGTAAACGAGAATGACCAGTTTTAGTCCTATTGCTTACCCTTCCATGTTTCAACTGGCACGGGGCGGGAATTTTCGCGCGATCGCCTGTCTGATCAATAGCCACTTAGCTCCCTATGGCGTCTATGTCCGAACCCAACCCATTCAAGCGGGTTGTTTGCCATTAAAAGTCGAGTTTGAATCCTTGCCGGACCAACCGGAAATGATCGGCGTAGTCCGCGATCGCATCATTAAATTCATCTGTCATCAGCTGTGGCGACTCAACTCAGAAGTCATTGAGGGAGTGCGGATTGTCGGTTTACGGTTGAGCAACGGACAGCCCAACGTGCTCTGGCATCAGTCGGTGCGAATTATTACCCCTGCCAACCGACGGCGACAAAAGCACATCATCGCCTGGCAAGCCCAAGCCCGAAAACTACTTAACTTTAAAATTAATCGTTTATTTTTATTCACCGGGTTTTCTGTCGTCTCGTTTCTGATCGGCTTTTCCCTAGTCGCCTCTCAGCTTCAGCACAGGTCAGCCAGCAACCTAGATCGCCAAAAACCCAAATCCCCCGTTTCCCTTGACCGTACCGACGCCAACAAAAACCAACGTAGAGATAACCAAGTAAAAGCTGCCTTAGAAGAAGTCAAAGTCGTTCCACATACCGATGTCAAAAACCCATCAGACCCCACGGTGACCATGATGTTTGCCGGGGATGTCACCTTGGGTTATGCCTTTGGGGACTTAATCGGGCAAGACTATCAGTGGGCTTTTGATGCCATGCCGGAATATCGGGATGTAGATGTGGCAATGGTCAACTTAGAAGGCACCCTGACCACCGCCGAAACAAAATATGAAAAAACCTTTAACTTTCAAGCCCACCCAGAAGATGTGGCGGTGTTAACTCATGGCGGCGTTGATATTGTCAATTTAGCCAATAATCACGCCATGGACTATCTCGACACGGGCTTACAAGAAACTTTGACCACCTTGGAACAAGCGGGCATTCGTTCTGTGGGGGCGGGAATGAATATCACCGAAGCCCGACGGCCTGAAATTCTGGAAGTCAAAGGTCAGCGAATTGCTTATTTTGGCTACTATACCGGGAAAGAACACCAGGCGACGGAAACCACAGCGGGCACCAACCCAGCTTTAGAATATCGCATTGCTGAAGATATCAAAGCCATTCGGGATCAAGTGGATTGGATTATTGTGAATTTCCACTGGGGGGTAGAATTGTCCAACTACCCTGAAACTTGGCAGAGTAAATTGGCTCATTTCACCATCGACCAAGGGGCTGATGTGGTCGTGGGTCATCACCCTCATGTGTTGCAAGGTGCAGAAATTTATCGCGGTCGTCCCATTGCCTATTCTTTAGGGAATTTTATTTTTGGTGGCAACGCTCGCAGCGATTATGATACCGCTGTGTTAAAGGTATCCGTCCGGGAAAAACAAATGAAGGTGGAATTTTTGCCGGTGGAAGTGCGGAAATATCAGCCGAGAATCGTTCAAGGAGAAAGAGGCGATCGTATTCTGGCAGAAATCGCCATGTTTTCCAGTATCTTTGACCAAGCGATGACTTCCCCCATGATTTTGGATGCGAAATCATCGGCAGTAATTGCCGCTCCAGAAAATTCCGTCTTTGCTGCCGACCTGGCCAGAAACGAAAACATCACCGGTGAAACCGCCGAGAATTTAATAGGCAAAACCCCAGATGGCGAAACCATTGCATTTCCCCTCAAAACCAACAATGATCAGACTGGTATTTTTACCTCAAGCGCTTTCATCTCCACAGAGGACAAACTGGATGCCAATCACCGGGAAGCGGAACCGGGACAAACTTCAGCTATCTCCGACAGTGTTTTGACCAGTAATGAACTAGACCCATCGAATTACCTGGCATTGGCTACGGGGACAGCGGTTGCCATTGCCGTGGCTGCTGGTGCAGCCAGCGCGACTAACAAAAAAACAGGGGGACGCAAACCGATTCAACTGCCCCTATTGCCGAATCTTCGTGGATAATCGCTCCTTGGCGTTGACTGTTTTGGATTAATTGTGTAATGCTCACGGTTGGCTAGTAAAAATAGCCAGCCGTAATTTTTTCATCACCAAATACCAATACAGATTTATCAAATGTTTGCGATCGCTGCTGAACAAAAACAATATAAAACGTACAGTCTCATTGATCGTGACGCCAACGCCCTGGTAGAAGTTGTCCCCGAAAGGGGCGGCATTATTACCCGTTGGTGCATCAACGACACAGAAATCCTCTACCTAGATGCCGAAAGATTTGCCAACCCAGAACTATCGGTCCGTGGGGGCATCCCCATCCTCTTCCCCATTTGCGGCAATTTGCCCGATAACACCTATATATATAAAGGCAAAAAATACAGTCTCAAACAACATGGGTTCGCCCGGGATCTGCCCTGGCAAATCACCGAACGCATGAGCAAAAACTTTGCGGGCATAACCATCACCCTAGTCAGCAACCCGGAAACCCTCAGACTCTACCCCTTTGACTTTCAACTAGCCTTTACCTACATCCTCGAAGGCAACACCTTAACCATTCGCCAGAGCTACAGCAATTTCAGCAACCACCCCATGCCCTTTTCCTGCGGATTGCACCCTTACTTTACCGTAGCGGACAAATCCCAGCTAAAAATTGACCTGCCCTCCAGTGAGTATATCGATCACATCACTCACACCCATCACCCCTTCAATGGCAGCTTTGACTTTAACCAGCCCGAAATAGATGTCGCCTTTCCTCAGTTAAACGATCAATCGGCCACCGTCACCGACCCCAGTCGGCATTTGCAAATTACCTTAGAATATGACACCCCCTACTCTGCCTTAGTCTTTTGGACTGTTCAAGGAAAAGACTACTATTGTTTGGAACCCTGGACCGGGCTGCGTAATGCTTTAAATACAGGCGATCGGCTGATTCACCTAGAACCGGGCGGCACCTTTGAAACCTTCATCAAGCTAGTCGCAAAAATTTTTTAGCAAAACACTTGCTTTTTCAGGCGACCTGTGTTACCTTAACTAAGGTTTGTTCAATAAGACATCAACGGGTCGCTAACTCAACGGTAGAGTACTCGGCTTTTAACCGATTAGTTCCGGGTTCGAATCCCGGGCGACCCATTTTCTAATTTTTTCTTTGTTCTTTCCTTTGTTCTTTGTTGTTGGTTCTCTGTTTTTGGTTCTCTGTTCATCAACCACCAACCACCAACCACCAACCACCAACCATCAACCACCAACTTTCCCACAAATAACCAACAACAAATAACAAATATAGTAACTATAGAATAAATCTAGCCAAAAAATCTTAGATGTAATTCGACATAATGTAAAAAATATCTTAAGATTGAGCGTATATATTTAAACTTGTCCGAAAACCACTCGCTCACAACCAAGTAATCAGGAGGCTTATATATGGCGCTTGTGCCGATGCGACTGCTGCTGGATCACGCGGCGGAAAACGACTATGGTATCCCTGCCTACAATGTCAACAATTTGGAACAAATCTTAGCAATTATGCGGGCTGCGGATGAAACCAACAGCCCAGTAATTCTGCAAGCATCTCGTGGTGCTCGTTCCTACGCTGGTGAATACTTCCTGCGTCATTTAATTCAGGCAGCAGTGGAAAGCTACCCCCACATTCCCATTGCTATGCACCAAGATCATGGTAATGCTCCTTCTACCTGCTACTCTGCCATTCGCCACGGTTTTACCAGTGTGATGATGGATGGTTCCTTGGAAGCTGATGCCAAGACTCCAGCCAGCTTTGAGTACAACGTCAGTGTCACCGCTGAGGTGGTCAAAGTGGCTCACGCTGTGGGTGTGAGCGTTGAAGGGGAACTGGGTTGCCTGGGTTCTCTGGAAACTGGCAAAGGTGATAAAGAAGATGGTCACGGGTTTGAAGGCACCCTCAGCCACGATCAACTGCTGACTGACCCCGACGAAGCGGTGCAGTTTGTGGAAGCTACCCAAGTGGATGCTCTGGCGGTCGCGATCGGCACCAGCCACGGTGCTTACAAATTCACCCGTAAACCCACCGGGGAAATTCTGGCCATTAGCCGGATCGAAGAAATCCACCGTCGTCTGCCCAATACTCACTTAGTGATGCACGGTTCTTCTTCTGTGCCTCAAGACTTGCTGGACTTAATTAACCAGTATGGTGGCAACATTCCCGAAACCTATGGTGTACCTATCGAAGAAATTCAAAAAGGTATCAAAAGTGGTGTGCGGAAGGTGAACATTGACACCGACAACCGTTTAGCCATTACTGCGGCTATTCGTGAAGCGGCTGCCAAGGATCCTTCCAACTTTGACCCCCGTCACTTCATGAAACCAGCCATGAAGTATATGCAAAAGGTTTGCGCCGAGCGCTATGAAGCCTTTGGTTGCTCTGGCAACGGCACCAAGATCAAGCAAATGACTCTGGATGAGTTCGCCGCTAAATATGCCAAAGGTGAACTGACTGCCGTTTCCAAGAAAGCCGTAACCGTTTAATGTCGTAACCGCTTAATTTCGGACAAAGAAACCCGGTTTTTCAAGAAATCGGGTTTCTTGTTTGTATCCCAAGACTATCCGCGAGGACTGAAAAACCGGGTTTCTTCTATGTCACCCACAGATAACCGTAATTTTCCCGAGAGAAACCCGGTTTCTATTAACCCGGTTTTTCCGTTTAAAAGCCCAAGAGGAAGCCCTCATAACGAGGAGAAAAAAGAGAGGGGAAATGCCTAGAGGAAAGAAGACTCTTTCCTCTTTCCTCTTTCCTCTTTTTTGTTTCTTGTTTCTTCTTTCCTCCTTCTTTCTTCTTTTTTCTTTCCTCTTTCTTGGGCTTATTGGATGTTTTTCCAGCCTGAACAAACCTGAATTATTTTAATACTTAAATATTATTCGTTTATTAACAGATTGTCAAGGCTTTTTAGAGATTTTTTAGAGATAATTTAACCACAAAGACACAAAGAACAAAAAGTAGGGTGAGCAATATTTTGCCTACCCTACAAATAACTAAGAATAACTGAAGATTATGGAGTGGCAACGACATAAGGAGAAGGAATGACTTCCGCTTGTCCGGCGTTGACCAGTGCTTGATAAACAAAGGCAGCGACTTCAGCGCGAGTGGCTTGTTGGTTGGGATTGAATTGACTCAGGTGAGGATAGTTGACTACCAATTGGTTGGCGGTGGCAGAGGCGATCGCATTTTTCGCATAATCAGGGATTTGCGCGGCATCAGAGTAGCGAGAAAGCAAGCTCAGACTGGCTTCCGGCAATCCTAAACCACTGGCCAAGGCCACCAAAGCTTGCACCTTGGGAATTTCTTGATTGGGGCGGAAAATATCCCCAGGATAACCAGCTAAGAACCCACCACGATAGGCGGTTTGAATCGCATCAGCCCCCCAGAAAGTGCTGGCCACATCGGTAAACATCTTACTAATCCGAACGGGTTTGGGAGCAAAGGCTTTATTGATGATCGCCGCAAACTGAGCGCGAGTCACAGGTTCATTCGGGCGATAAGTACCATCGGGGAAACCAGAAATCACCCCCCGTTTGGCCAAAGCGGTAATATAAGATTGCGCCCAGTGACCTTGTACATCAGAAAAGGCAACTTGAACATTGGCGGGGACAAAGTTCACATTCCCTTGAATCCCATTGGGGTTGATATCATTACCGATCGCCACCAGCAAATTCGAGGTGCTATTCAACACATCAGAACTGCCATTACTGCGAATGCGATTATTTCCCTGGTCATTCACGGTGCCTAAATTCGGATTCGCGGTGCCAATGACCACCACCCCACCAGCCAAGTTATTTTCAATCACATTACTGCGGAGAATTGGCGTAGCGGAATTAGAGACCACAATACCCGCCTTATTTTTAAACACACCATTGTTACTCACCAAGGGGGCGGAAGTATCACCGATCGCCATCCCATATCCGGTTTCTTGGAAAGTATTATCGCGAATCACACCCTTGGCGGCACGAGCCACAGAAATGCCGCTGGCATCATTTTTAATAAACAGATTACCAGAAATTGTGGGTTGTGCATTGCCCGTGACAAAAATACCTTCTCGCAAACTATTGGCAAAAGTATTGTTGGCAATAGTGGGTTTGCCTTGTTCAATCCACAGTCCCGTCCCACGAGACAGGGTATTCGTAATCGTCACCCCTTCCACGATCGCCTGATCTAAAGCCACAACAGTCACATTTTGACGGGCAAAGGAAGCACTCACATGAGGACCACCGCCAACAATCATCACCCCTTGACCCTTGCTGGAAGTCTTACCGCGCAATGTCACCTGAGCAGGAATATTCAGGGGGAAATTTTCGCCGGTTTCTGCACTATAAGTCCCGTCAGCCAGTTGAATAATCGTCCCTGCTTTTGCTTGTTGTAAGGCATAAGAAATAGTGCGATAAGGGGTGGCTTCAGTCAACCCTGCCCCGGGGCGATCGCTGCCTTGAGCGGAGTTGACATAGATAATTGTTTGCTGAGTTGTGGCTTGGGCTGTGGCTTGGGCGAGCGGGCCGAAATTGGTTTGCGCTTTCGCTGCCATTGGTCTGAAAGTAGCACCGCCGCCACAGAGGAGTAAAGCAGCCAAACTCGCCGCCATAGTCATATTACCAAATTGACGACCTTGGGTCAAAGCTTTCAGAAAGAAGGAAGAAACTTGATTGGATTGGTTAGAGAATTTCATGGTGGTTTTCCTTTGCGTTCAACAATTTAAATCTAATGCTTGTTTGTAGAGAGTTGTTTGAGATTTGTGTCGCTTTTTTAACTGGATCAGTTCCATCCACTGATGCTTAATTATTGACGCCGTGGATTGGCAGACGCTTGCTAAACTGGCTGAAAATCTAGGAAAAAAGCACCATTACCTGAGAATCTTCTAGTATTTGCGCGCTCGCGGCCTAACTGGAAATCAATAGAGCTTATTGAGTATTTGTCAACAAAAATCAACCAAAAAGTTAACCAAAAAAGTTCATTTCAGGGGGAGCAAGCGTGAGAAACTTTGACAATTTAACATCGTCTACATATAAATTGAGCCAAAAATTTTTTGGCCAAAAAATTGTAGCTAAATTTTTTAGCCAATTAAAATCGCATTCATGGCGGAATTTTCTGGCGGCAAATTTTGGCTAAAAGCTGGATTTTCATAACGGTAAAATTTTGTCAATTCAGCAATAATTAACCTGAAAAAACTGGAGAATGGTAATCTTATAAAAATGAAGCGGAATAAATATGACAAATATTATGACAAACTTAGCGGTAAAACTCTGGTAAATTTCCTCAGTAAAGAGATTGGAAAAATTTTTAGAGCAAAAATAAATTGCCAATGGACATAAAATTCCAATCTCACTGAGGTACTCAAATCGGTTAAATAACGGCCAACTACTTTGACTTCGCGGCTCCAGACAACTCTGGATTAGGCCCAATCAAACGCACCAATTCATCTGGGATTACTGCTTTACCCATAGCATCACTCCAGGTAATTTTGCCGTCCTTGTAATGCTTGGCCAAAGCCATTTCCATTGTCTGCATTCCTAACTTTGCCCCGGTTTGAATCATCGAATAAATCTGAGTGAACTTACCTTCCTTAATCAGGTTGCCTATAGCTGCCGTATTCACCAGAATTTCCTGGGCACAAACCCGACCACCGCCAATTTTTGCCACCAAATTTTGGCTACAAATGCCCTGCAAAGAGTTGCCTAACTGAGCTTGCATCGCCGGTTTAACTTGAGGCGGGAACACTTCAAGCATCCGACTGACTGTAGCGGAAGCCGAGTTAGTATGCAGAGTTCCCATCACCAAGTGACCGGTTTCGGCAGCCGAACAAGCCAGAGAAATAGTTTCCAAATCGCGCATTTCACCCACGACGATAATATCTGGGTCTTGACGCAGGGCTCCTTTCAGGGCATTGGTAAAACTCTTCGTGTCCTCACCTTTTTGGCGTTGGTGAAACAGACTATTGATATTGGGGTAAACATACTCAATCGGGTCTTCCACCGTGAGAATATGTTCTGAACGAGTGCGATTGACCAAATCTAGCAGAGCCGCTAAAGTGGTTGTTTTCCCAGAACCCGTTTGTCCCGTCACCAAGAGCATTCCCCGAGGACGGTGAGTCAGATCCCGGAGAACTTGTGGCACCCCCAGCTTGTCCGCATTGGGAATTTTCGCCCCCAACGCTCGCATACAAGCCGCCCAGCAACCTCGTTCTCGGTAAACATTCAGCCGGAAACGAGCTAATCCTTTCACCCCGTAGGCGCTGTCTAAATCCCAGTTTTGTTCTAATTCTTTCCGTTGCTGGTTGTTCAGCATCTGAAAGATTAAAGATTGGGACTCTTCTGGTGTTAGGGTTTCACCAAATTGAGGCTGAGGGGTTAATTTACCACTAATCCGGAAGTAGATCGGTGCTCCCGCTTGGATGTGGATATCGGAACCCCCTGACTCGATCAAGGCTTCCAGAACATCTTCAATGACTAAACCTTGTGGTGGCATTGTTGCTTATCCCCCAATTACCGCTATTTATCTATATTATCTAGCGAAATTTTGCTTGATTGTGAATAGGGTTTGTGAATAAGGTTTGATGGCGAATTAAATGGCCTTCGCTCCAGTCACATTCTTGCCGCGCTAATTGTTTTCATCTTTAAAGCGAGGTGTCATGCAGTAGGGACAATCTAACCATTCTGGTTGTAAACCCGCCCCACAACCCTGACAGGTCAAACCGGTTTTCCGCTTGGCTTTGAGTTCCGCCTCTAAGCCCGTATCGGTAAAAGTCACCCGGTCTACTTCTTCAAAAGTTGTATAGCCTTGCCGCACCAGATTGAGGCTATAGGGCAGTAGGGATACCATCCCTTCTTGGACTGCTTTTTCTTTAATTAAAGCGGTCGGAGCCCGTTGAGTGATTAAGGCCGAGATTTCTTCACTGTTTTTCAGCACTTCATAAACGCCAACCCGACCTTTGTAGCCAACACCGCGACACTTGGGACAAAGGGTACCCGCTTCTTCGGCGGCTTTGCGGTCATTGGGAGGGACGAAATTGGCTTTGTAAAATGTCACCCCGGATTCTTTGGAGGCGGATAAACCGTAGCGAGCCAGTTCTTCAGGGGTAGGCTTATAGGCAACTCGGCAATTGCTGCAAATCCGACGCATTAAGCGCTGTGCGGAAATGCCGATCAGCGCCCCTGCCACCATGAAGGGTTCAATGCCCATTTCATCTAAACGCGCGATCGCTCCGGCGGCGTCGTTAGTATGCAGAGTGGTTAACACTAAGTGGCCGGTTAACGCGGCTTCCATAGCTGCTTTGGCCGTTTCATGGTCTCGCGTTTCCCCCACCAGAATAATATCCGGGTCTTGGCGCATAAACGCCCGCAACAGCGCGTTAAAGTCCAAACCCTTCGCCCGAATCACCTGACATTGGGTAATCCCCGGCAACGCATACTCAATCGGGTCTTCGGCAGTGGAAATATTCACCTCTGGGGAATTGCGTTCCGCTAACACCGAATAGAGAGAGGTGGATTTCCCCGAACCGGTCGGTCCGGTCACCAAGATCATACCAAAAGGACGACTAGCGAACTCTCGCACTTTGGCCAAGGCTTCCGGATCGGTAATCAAGGTATCTAAACCGAGTTGGGTGGAGGAGTTATCCAAAATCCGCATACAGATTTTTTCCCCAAATCGGCTGGGGAGAACGTTCACCCGGAAATCCACCGTGCGTCCCTGAAAGATCCGACGGATCCGACCGTCTTGAGCATTCCGGCGTTCAGCAATGTCCAGGTCGGCAATAATTTTAAAGCGAGCCACCAAGGGGTTGACCACTTTTGAGGGCAGTCTGTAGACTTCTTGCAGCACTCCGTCTTTCCGCATGCGGACTCGGAGATACTCTTCCTGAGGTTCGACGTGGATGTCAGATACACCGTCGGTTAAAGCTCTGGCCAGGATTTGGTTCACCGTCCTCACAATCGGCGCTGACTCTGCTCCTTGCAGCGATTTGTTGAGGTCCATGTCATCGTCATCCTCAGCCTCAGCTTCCTCGATATCCACATCAGTAAAGGTATTCGGATCGACGGTGAGATCGACTTGGTTGGCTTTATTCTCCTCCTCCTTTTTCCGGGCGGCTTCTTCCGCTTGTTTTGCTTCTAAATATTGGTTTAGTAAGCTTTGGTAATCTTCGAGAGTAATTACCCGACGCTGAAAACCCAGAGCATGAGGTTTTAAGATGCGGTTGAGGTCGTCCAAGGCATCCAGTTTGTCTGGATCCACCATACCCACCACCAAAGTTGGGGGATTGGTTTCGGTTTTATATAGCGGCAGAATGCGATGGAGACGACAAGTTTCAATCGGCAGCAAATTGTCAATCAGATCGGTGAGCTGTTCTGGGCTAATTTCGGTTAGTTCAGGATCGAAGCTTTCGATCGCATAAATCAGCTTCAGTTCAAAGAGTTGCTGAACTTTGTACTGCCTTAACAACTCTGGAGGCAGTGGCTTGTCTGTCAGTTCTTGGAGAACTTCCAGTAGCGGCTTTTTCAGTTCCTGGCTTTGTTTAATCGCTTCTTTCATCTGGTCATGATTCACATAACCGGATTGCACAAGCTTATTCCCAAACGGAGAAAAGTTACTTTGGACGACCAGAGCCTGTCGTTGCGATGCGTAAGTCATAATTGCTCAAGCAAATATATGATGGTGAATGATCGATTTTGGGGCAGACAACTTGAGTGACGTAAAAAATCTCAACGCCAACTTTACTATAACCGGATTTCACAAAAACCTTAACATTCGTAACTATTTGCCGCAAAAATTTATCTCTTTTGTTGGTTTTTGATGGGAATGTTGTTGGTGGGAATGTTGTTGGGTAAGGATATTTTACTATTGGTTAGGGAACGGGAAACAATTATCGGGGAACGGGAAACAATTATCGGGGAACGGGAAACAATTATCGGGGAACGGGGAAATATTTTTCTCCCTCCGCTCCCTCCGCTCCCTCCGCTCCTCCGTTGATGGCGGCCTCCAGGAGCCTAAATCCTTTGCTCTAATTTCTAATTAGTGGAGTTTGAGTAAAAACCTCGCAGAACGCGATATGATCCTAAATGCAGTGGGCAGAGGGGATGAAACTAGGCACATCCTTCAGCCCGATAGATATAAGCGTAAGCAATCTGAGAATCAGCCTGGGAACGCAATTTTGAGCAACGGGAAATAGCTAATCATGATCGAAGAGGACAAGCAGCAAGAAAATCTGGGCAATCAACAGGGTGACTCCTTAGAGCAGTCGTCGAACCAGAGTGATGCGACCTCGGTTAAAGAACCAACTGCTTCTACCGAGGCTAAACAACCGGCCTCGGTTCCAGAGCAGGATCTTTCTGAAGCAGAGTTTGACGCTGATGACACTGGAAGCCCGAAGGTTTCAGCGGCGGAAATGGCCGCTGCCGCAGCTATGGCAGCCGAACAAGCAGCTGCCGTAGAAAGCTTGATGATGTCTAACCAGGCGTATCAAGCCCAAATTGAAGAGCTTAAAAGACAAATTGAGGAATTGAAAGCTCAATATGCAAGGTTAGCAGCCGATTTTGATAATTTCCGCAAGCGGACAGAAAAAGAAAAGGAAGAACTGGAGGCTCAGTCTAAATGTGGTACGATCCGTGAACTGTTGCCCGTGATCGATAATTTTGAAAGGGCGCGCTCGCATATCAAGCCACAAAATGATGCGGAAATGAACATTCATAAAAGCTATCAGAGTGTTTACAAACAAATGGTCGAGGCGTTGAAAAAACTCGGCGTTTCTCCCATGCGTTCCGAAGGACAAGAGTTCGATCCGAATCTGCACGAGGCAGTAATGCGAGAAACAACGGATCAATATCCCGAAGGCACTGTGATTTCAGAACTGGTGCGCGGTTATGTTTTGGGAGAGCGGGTTTTGCGCCATGCAATGGTGAAAGTGGCGGTGGCACCAGAACCGGCGACTGCCCCCGCTGACGAAAATTCAGCAACTCCAGCCACCGAAAACTGAGTTTAATCAGGAACCGACCTGGAGAATAGCTGCATTCTCTCCAGGTCTTTTATTTATTACTTTCAGGCTTCTGGTTATGCTAAAAGTCTGGGATTTAAACCTTGTCAAATTTGAGACCACCGCCGAATCACTATGGGCAAAGTCATTGGCATCGACCTGGGCACTACCAATAGTTGCGTGTCCGTATTAGAAGGGGGCAAACCGATTGTCATTCCTAACTCGGAGGGAGGCAGAACCACTCCTTCGATTGTGGGATTTGGCAAAAATAATAGTCGATTAGTTGGTCATCTGGCCAAGCGACAGGCTGTCACCAATGCGGAAAATACGGTTTATAGTATTAAACGATTTATTGGCCGCCGTTGGGATGATACAGAAGAAGAGCGATCGCGCGTTCCCTACCGTTGCGTGAAAGGGAAAGATGACACTGTAAATGTAGAAATTCGCGGGACTCAATACACTCCTCAAGAAATTTCCGCGATTATTCTGCAAAAACTTAAGCAAGAAGCAGAGAATTATTTGGGAGAGGAGGTGACTCAAGCGGTGATTACGGTGCCCGCTTATTTCACCGACGCCCAACGCCAGGCAACTAAAGATGCCGGAACGATCGCTGGTTTGGAAGTGCTGCGAATTATTAATGAACCTACCGCTGCGGCTTTGTCTTATGGCTTGGATAAACAAGACCAAGATTTGAAAATTTTAGTCTTTGACCTGGGGGGTGGCACTTTCGATGTGTCCATTCTGCAACTAGGAGACGGCATCTTTGAAGTTAAATCCACTGCTGGGAATAACCATCTTGGGGGAGATGACTTTGATACTTGCTTGATGAATTGGATGGTGGAACAATTCCGCGCCCAAGAAGGAATTGACTTGTCTGTGGATAAGATGGCGATGCAGCGAATTCGCGAAGCGGCAGAGCAAGCCAAAATTGAATTATCCAGTTACGAGACCACATCCATTAATCTGCCTTTTATTGCCGCTGATGAAATCGGGCCGAAAAATTTGGATCTGGAACTGACTCGGACTAAGTTTGAAGAACTGGTCGCCCATCTGGTGCAAAGCACTATGGCACCTGTAGCCCAAGCGCTTAAAGATGCCGGGTTGCAACCCGATGATATTAGTCGGATTGTTTTGGTGGGCGGTTCAACGCGGATCCCCGCTGTCCAAGCCCGAATTAAAGAATATTTCGGTGGCCGGGAACCCGATCGCAGTGTCAATCCTGATGAAGCAGTGGCGATCGGTGCCGCAATTCAAGGGGCGGTGTTAAGCGGTGAAGTCGTTGATGTGTTGTTGTTGGATGTGATCCCCTTATCCTTGGGCTTGGAAACCTTGGGGGGCGTCTTTACCAAAATTATTGAACGCAACACCACCATCCCCACCAGTCGCAGTCAAGTTTTCTCCACCGCTGTCGATAACCAAACCAGCGTGGAAATCCATGTGCTTCAAGGAGAACGGGCAATGGCACGAGATAATAAAAGCCTGGGTAAGTTTATCCTCAGCGATATCCCCCCCGCCCCGAAAGGGATTCCCCAAATTGAGGTCTCCTTTGATATTGATGCTAATGGCATTTTGCATGTGGTGGCGGAAGATAAAGCCAGTGGCAAAGCCCAAAGCATTAAAATTACCAATACCGGAGGCTTGAGTAACGCCGAAATCGAAAAAATGCGCCAAGATGCAGAAGCGTTTGCCGAACAAGATCGACTGCGCCGACAAATTGCCGAGGCAAAAAGCGAGGCGATCAGTTTGTTTAATAATATGGATGCGACCGTGAAAGCTCAGGTCAAATTGCTGAGTAAAGAGCTAAAACTTGATATTAAGCAAAAAGCCGCTAGTCTGAAAGAGGCGATTGTCGATCCGAAAGTCACCCTCGAAGATTTGCGAGAAAAAATATCCGCTTTTCAAGAAACAATGTTTTCCGTGGGGATCGAGTTATACAGCAAAAAAACTTCCCCAGGGGCGGAAAACCCAGAAACCCCCAATTCAGAAACCGAAGCTGAGGATTCTGAACCAGCGAAAGCAGATTCAGCCCCACCTACAAATTAGAATTATTTTAGGATTATTTGGTATAATATCCGCTAAATTTGCTGGCTTTCGGCGGATATTTTTGCTTTATTTTAATTATTTTTCAGGGAAAATCAAGGTAAAAAAGTAAATAAATTAAATGAATTGAGGTCTGAGGTAATTTTTAAAAAAATTCAGCCGCAGCCACCTGATTATATCAAAAATGCTCGACAGAAATGAGCCGTAATAACTAATCATAATAAACCGTTATAGTCTAGTTAAGAAAATATCTAGGGGATAGTTGGCAGAATTTAGAAAAGAATTTAGAAAATCTTTTCGGGATATCCTGAAAAAATTAAGTTGACAACTTGACTAAAAGCTGGTTATACTATATCGAATGTAAAGTCTTTCGTCAGCCGCCCACTTTTAGGCGTCCAGGGCATCTAGCCCGCAACGGTAGGTAGCTGACCAGCTAATCTCGTTAACTCATCCCAATCATGGGGCAAAAGATATCACTCATACCAGAAGCGCTTTATGGCCGCCGATTACTATGAAATCCTAGGTGTCTCTCGTAATGCAGATAAAGAAGAAATTAAACGGGCTTATCGTCGATTAGCTCGCAAATATCACCCAGACGTAAATAAAGAAGAGGGTGCAGAGGAACGGTTCAAAGAAATTAATCGAGCCTATGAAGTCCTCTCGGAACCAGAAACCCGCGCTCGCTATGACCGCTTTGGCGAGGCTGGAGTCTCTGGCGCCGCTGCCGCAGGTGCCGGAATGGAGGACTTCGGCGGTAGTAGTTTTGTCGATATCTTTGAAAGCGTTTTCGGTGGCTTTGGCGGTTTTGGCGCCACTCAAGCCCGCGCCCGACGCACCGGCCCGATTCGTGGGGATGATCTACGCCTGGATTTAAAATTAGAGTTTCGGGAAGCAGTCTTTGGCGGCGAAAAAGAAATTCGCATCAGCCACCTGGAAACTTGCAAAACTTGCGGCGGGACAGGAGCTAAACCAGGCACCCGACCGACTACCTGTAGCACTTGTGGTGGTACTGGTCAAATTCGCCGCGCCACCCGGACTCCTTTCGGCAGTTTTACTCAAGTTTCCGTCTGCCCCACTTGTAATGGCACAGGTCAAGTGATTGAAAGTAAGTGCCCAGACTGTGGTGGTGCAGGTAGCAGACAAGAAACAAAAAAACTCAAGATCAATATCCCCGCTGGGGTCGATAATGGCACTCGGTTGCGAGTCTCTGGAGAAGGAGATGCTGGTAAGCAAGGCGGACCGGCAGGAGATTTGTATGTTTACTTGTTTGTGAATGAAGACCCCGTATTCAGTCGCGAAGGCATTAATATTCTCTCCGAGGTGAAGATTAATTATCTGCAAGCAATTTTAGGCTGTCAGATTTCTGTGGATACGGTGGATGGTCCAACGGAGTTCACTATTCCCCCGGGCACTCAACCGAATACGGTGTTGACCCTGGAAGGCAAAGGGGTACCCCGGTTGGGTAATCCGGTGAGCCGAGGAGATCATCTGATTACGGTGTCCGTTGAGATTCCGACAAAAGTCTCTGCCGATGAGCGCAAATACCTGGAAGAGTTGGCCAAACTCAGAGGGACTCGCGTTGGTAAGGGTGGTAAAGATGGATTTTTGGGTCTGTTTAAGTGATGGGTGATTCAGCTTTATCCACTCCTGATGCTCAAATTGACCTGCGGGGGACACCTTGTCCCCTGAATTTCGTGCGTACGAAACTCCGTTTAAAATCAATGCAACCAGGGCAGTTGTTGGAGGTTTGGTTAGACCCAGGAGAACCAATTGAACAGGTGCCTGATAGTTTGGTGATGGAAGGTCACGCGGTTGACAGTATTTGCGATCGCGGTGATTTTTTTACCCTGGTGGTTCGTCGCGGCCCGATATCCCAATGAGGTCGTGATTAGTTCGATGGTGCAGCAGCAGCAAAGTTCCCCCGGTAAGCATGAGGATCAACTCTGGTTGAACCTGACGGGAACGGTTTTAGCGGTGCAAGCTAATTATTATCAGGTGCAGTTAGACCGGCAGCCCGGGACAAAAACTACGGATCTGCCACGGTCTTTGCTCTGTACCCGCCGCTCGCTGCTGAAAAAGCTGGGTCAGCAAGTGATGGTGGGGGACCGTGTGTTGGTGGAGCAACCAGACTGGGAAGGAGGACGAGGGGCTATTAGTCAGGTGTTTCCCCGTGAGAGTGAACTGGATCGTCCCCCGGTGGCCAATGCCAATCAAATTTTATTAGTTTTTGCTTTAGAAGAACCTACCCTAGACCCCTATCAGTTGAGTCGCTTTTTAATTAAAGCAGAATCTACGGGTCTAGAGGTTTGTTTATGTTTGAATAAGAGCGATTTGGTTTCCGAGGCAGAACGCGACCACTATCAAAAACGTTTGCAGCAGTGGGGTTATGACCCTCTGTTTATTAGTGTGCAAAATCGGTTAAATATTGAGGCGGTTCACCGGAAACTGACGGGTAAAATAACAGTGATTTCTGGGCCGTCCGGTGTGGGAAAATCTAGTTTAATTAATTTGTTGATTCCTCACCTTGATTTGCGGGTGGCGAAGGTTTCCGGGAAATTAGGGCGGGGTCGTCATACGACTCGTCATGTGGAGTTATTTGAGTTACCCAATGGCGGACTTTTGGCGGATACTCCCGGTTTTAATCAGCCGGATATTAATTTTACGCCCCAGCAGTTGGGTCAGCTGTTCCCAGAAGTGCGGCAGCGGTTGGCTGAGGGTGGCTGTCAGTTTAGTGATTGTTTGCACCAGGATGAGCCTAATTGTATAGTCCGGGGAAATTGGGAGCGTTATGGTTATTATCGAGAGTTTTTGTTAGAGGCGATCGCTTATCAAGAGTCGCTCCAAAATCAGAGCAATACAGAATCTAGCCTGAAGGTGAAAACTAAGGGTTCTGGTCATCAGGAATATGAGCCCAAGTTGGAGTCGAAAAAATATCGGCGGATATCTCGCCGTTTGCAGCATCAAACGTTACCAGATTTGTACGCAGACTTAGATGAGGAAAAAGAATAAGAATAAGTTTAGCGGGCTATTTTCTCAGACTGGCAAAACAATTTTTCGCCGCTTTAAACAAAAAGAAAACTTCTTTTGGGGCTGACAGGGTTTTTGTGAGGAAATTTCCTCTCTATTTCACTGCTTAGTTCTTAACAAAAATTAACCAAAATTTTTGGGAAAAGGTCTTGACAATGGGCGATCGCATACGGTAGAATAAAATCAGAATAAGATGTTATAATGGGAATAGAGTGCGCCCATATATATAAGGGGGGGAGGCGCCTTCTTATTAGAAGAAAGAGGATTTCGGAAAATTCTATACCTTTTTCTCTCCTCGGTCTGGGCATGGGGTAAAGTAATGGGGTAAGATAATGGGGTAAGATAATGGGATAAAATAGGTTGCTAGTCCCCTACCCGATGCGCCGCTATGGATGAACAGAATAAACAAAGATTGCAGGCTTATTTATCCCTAATTCAAGAACTCCTCAACTGTCCCAGTGGGGAAGAAAATGATATTCTCAACCAGTCCATCGAGTTGGTGGATGAGGGGTTTATCCTGGTGTGCGAACAGGGGGAAGCTTAGGATGATAAATTTTTTACGCAAGGTGGCGCAACAGGTAGCAGCGTTTTTAGGACGGAGGCAAACCCAGGGGAACGCCACCCCGAAAGAATATCTACAGTTTTTGATGGAAGTGCTGCAAGCTATATCCGATAGCAAAGGTAATCCAGCAGTGGTTTACCCTCTCTTCAGGCAGAATTTAGATAAATTAGACTTAAACCTAGCCCAGATATTAACCGCTTGGGCAAGGGATACGTTTTCCCAAGTTAAGGTCGAAGAAGCGGCATATATTGCCGCAGTTATTGGCAATTTTGCCAATTTAATCGCACAATTCCCCCTAGGTCGTCGGGCTGATAACCTAGAAATAGCCATAGCAGCTTATCAACTCGCTTTAGCAGTTTATACCCGTGAGGCTTATCCCGAAAAATGGGCAGCGACCCAAAATAATCTGGGTAATGCCTACTCTGACCGCATCAAAGGGGAACGGGCGGATAATCTAGAAAAGGCGATCGCAGCTTATGAACTCGCTTTAGCAGTTTATACCCGTGAAGCTTATCCCGAAGATTGGGCAATGACCCAAAATAATCTGGCTGCTGCCTACTCTGACCGCATCAAAGGGGAACGGGCAGATAATCTAGAACAGGCGATCGCTGCTTATCAAACCGCGTTATCAGTTTATACCCGTGAAGCTTATCCCGAAGATTGGGCAATGACCCAAAATAATCTGGCTGCTGCCTACTCTGACCGCATTAAAGGGGAACGGGCAGATAATCTAGAACAGGCGATCGCTGCTTATCAACTCGCCTTAGAAGTTAGAACCCGTGAGGCTTATCCCGAAGATTGGGCAATGACCCAAAATAATCTGGGTATTGCCTACTCTGACCGCATTAAAGGGGAACGGGCAGATAATCTAGAACAGGCGATTCGCCTATATCGAGAAGCCCTGGAAATTAGAACCCGTGAGGCTTTTCCCCAAGACTATGTTGTAATCTTATTTAACCTCGGACTGGCTTATCGCGACGCTGCCCAATTAGAAAATGCCTTTGAAACCTTTGCGGCGGCGATTGACACCGTAGAGGAAATCCGCAGTAACATCATCCTCGGTGGAGAAGCAGCCCGACAAAAATTAGCGGCAGAATGGAGTAAACTCTATCGGAATATGGTGGAAGTCTGCCTGGAGTTAGAAAATTATGCCGTTGCTTTGGAATATGTGGAACGGGGCAAAGCCAGAAACCTGGTGGAGTTGATGGCGGCGACTCGGCTGAAACCCGCAGGAGTTATCCCGGAAGTCTGGGAACGGTACGATAATTTGTATCAGCAGTGGTGGCATCTTCAGCAGCAGCAAAACGGTGGTAACTCCACTTTTAATCAAGGTTCTGGCAGTAATAATAGTCGCAACGGGAATGACAGTAGAGTCTCCACAGATATTTCTCCAGCGGATATCTCCCAGAATTTCACTTCCCAGAATTTCATTTCCCAGAAGCTCACTGAATTACGCCAACAAATTGACCAGTTAATTGCCGCAGAAATTACCCCTTATGACCCGAAATTCCGCTTCGGGCAGAAAGTCGAACCCACCCGCTACCAGGAAATTCAAGGCTTAGTGGACGAACAGACGGCAATTGTGGAATGGTACATTACTTCTAGAAATATCCAAGCCTTTATTGTCACCCACCAGGGAGAACAACCCATCTCCGTTGCTACCGATATTGCCACCGATAGTAATGCGGTTGAGGCTTTGGCAAATTTGACGATGGAGTATTTGGTTGATTATCTCAAGGATGACAATCGATATGAATGGCGGCCGCAATTACCCTCCTACCTGCAACGGTTGGCAGAAATATTGCAAATAAATCGACTCCTATCTCAGATTCCTGATTATTGTCAGCAGTTAATCTTAGTTCCCTATCGGTTTTTGCACTTATTCCCCCTCCACGCTTTGCCAGTTTCTCCCCCAGCCTCTCGGAACTCAGCCTCTCAGAAAAAGCCGGGAGAAGAAACGGGAGAAGAAAGCGTATATCTCAGCGACTGCTTCCCCCAAGGAATTCGCTATGCCCCCAGCAGTCAGATTTTGCAGATATCTTTATTCGAGGGAACGGATAAGCCCGCTGTCGAAACAGCATCTTTGTTTGCGATTCAAAACCCGACGGGAGATTTAGATTATACGAATATCGAAGTAGAGGCGATTCAAACGGTCTTTAATCGGTCCAAGACCAAAGTATTAAAAGCCGAAAAAGCGAATAAAACCGCATTCAACCAAGCAGTTGCCGAATTAAAAGAGACGGGTTTTGCCCATTTCTCTTGTCACGGCTATTTTAATTTTGCCAATCCCCAGATTTCGGGACTGATTCTCGCAGGTGCGGAATTGCCGGAAACCGCTGTTACGGAATCAAAAAAGCCCCGAATTCGCTCGCGTCGCGGTGAGTTTAACCCCGATGAATGCTTAACTTTGCCGGAAATTTTTAATCTGCGGTTGCCGCAATGTCGTCTGGTTGCCCTGTCTGCCTGCGAAACCGGCATCACGGATATTAGCACTAACACCGATGAATATATCAGTATCCTAGCAGGGTTTTTCTTTGCCGGTGCCCGCAATGTGTTGGGGACTTTGTGGGCAGTCAATGACGTATCTACAGCGGTTTTTATGATTCGCTTTTATGAAACTCTTCTGGGAGAAAAGCAGCCCCCGGTGGCTTTGGCTTTGAAGCAAACCCAGGAGTGGATGCGGTCAAGTACCGTGGCGGATTTGTTAGACTGGGTTAATGGCTGTGTACTGATTAATCAGCAACAACGGCAGGAAATGAGTTGTCATTTAACCGGATGGTATGAACTTACAGAAACTCCCTGGCGATCTCCTTATTATTGGGCAGGATTTTGCGCTGTTGGCCAGTAAAAAGTTCATAGGGGGCGCAAGCATTGCGCTAGGGGGCGCAAGCATTGCGCTAGGGGGCGCAAGCATTGCGCTAGGGGGCGCAAGCATTGCGCCCCTACAACATATATTGCTAAAATTGCTGTAAATTCAGTTTATGTTTATGCCATAATAGTCTTGATTTGTCATCTAAATTTGTCATCTAATTGTCATCCAAGGAATCATCCAAGTAAAATATGGACTCAGATATGAACTCAGAAGAAATCATCGCCAGTTTTTGGCAAGTTTGGCAAGATAAACCCAATTTGTTCCTAGTTGCGGACGTAGAGAAAGATTTAGCCGATCTTAGCCAAGAAATTACCTCATTATCCAATCCAAGTAATAATGTCGAATTGGTGGCGCAAAAGATTCAAGCGTGGTGCAAAAAACATCCCAGCATCCGAGATTTAGTCCGTGTTTCTACTAGAAAACCTAAGCCGAAAAAGGCTGACGACAAAAGCGTAGCGAAAACCCTGGATAATCGGTTTACGGAATTATCGAAAGTGTTGCAGGAAATTGTTAACCAATCTCAGCATGGTTAATTCATGTGTGTCCTTTGTGTCTTTGTGGTAAAAAAAACTTCTTCTCACCACAAAGATACAAAGAACACGAAGGGAAACCATCTTTTATTCTTACTATCAGTAATTTTATATGATTCCTCCACCAAACTCCACAGCCGATCGCATTTTTGCTCCCAATGTCTATGTATTTGCTTATGCCCTCATTGATAGTAGAAATAATGATAGCAATAATGATAACAATAATAATAGCAAAAATCTGCCTCATACTCATCCCCTTTGGGAATATGGCGACAAGATTATAGGATATTTTACCGATGAAAAAATTACAGATAACCTAGATAGCCTTGATTCAAAGCATAATTCAAAGCATAATTTAAAGCATAATTCAAATAGCGATCGCCTTTACTTAATTCCTGAAGATGCCCTATTTTTTACCAGCGAAAAATATCCCGGTATCGAAGGATTTGCCCAACCCCAAAAAATCAAAGATAGTTATGCCCTGTGGCTGAATATCGGCTATTCTGATGAAGATGAAGCTGCGGAACCTGTCCCGGTGGATTCCCTAAAACAGTTGAATCCCCATCATGTTTTAAGTACACCACAGGCTGAGGAATTTTCCCAGCAATCCCCGCAATTTTTAGGGCAAACTTTGCTAATTACCGCTTGGTTAACTACCAAAACCCAACAACACGATCGCGACTATCTCCGCAGTTTAGCTGACCAATGTTGTCAAAGTCTCTTGGGAGAATATGCCCCGCAATGCGAGCGCGAAGGAGAATTATTTGCTAGTCCGATTTTTGCCTACGGTAAACCGACACAAAAACCGACACAAGGGGATAAATCTCCTCATGTTTTAGTTTGGCTATTCCGGGATGAAAAAGCCGATCGCCAATATAATGAGTATCAACAGGAATTAATTGCTTTATTCCTCTATCGCAGCAAAATTATTAAAGCCTTCCAAAATAGTCGTTTGGTTTATGACTGCCTAAATCAATTGTATCGCCATCTTGAAGATAGCTTAGATCAGCTGCAAACAGACCTGAATTATCCGCACGATGTGAGCACGAACGACCACGATCTGGAAAAGTTTAAAACTCAGTTAAAAACTTTTGCCACCGAGTCTCTACCCTACACCCGATTTCTGCGAAAAATGGAGGATTTCCACAATACAATTGACATAAATCTTTACAATTATAATCAGATAATTGAGCAAATTTGTGCTAGAATAAAAGATGATGGGGAAAATTTATCTTTTCTCCGGGATTTTGGTCAAGAAACCGCCCCGCTATTTTTACGCCAAATTAAAGCGGACTTAGGCTATTTCCAATATGGAACAGATTTGATTAATACCGCGATCGCCTCGATTCGGGGCATTGTGGAAATTGACCAAGCAGAACGCGATCGCCAACGGGAAAAAACCGAAAAAGACAGTAACCAAAAACTCCAAGAAAATAATCAAAAACTCCAAGATCTGATTCAATCGGTAGGGGTGGGCATTGCTGCCGGGGCAATTATGGCTTCCAGTTCCGGTTTAATAGACCGCCCTTGGAGTTTACCCAGCCGCGATCGGCCTTTGCTTCCTCCCCATCCATTTTTACTGGCTTTACTTCTCAGTATTTTATCTTCTATATTAGCGTGGTACGGGACTAAAACAGCGATTAGTATTTGGCGGAAAAAGACCAGATAATAACCAGGACAATAAAGAACAGAATAATAATCAGGAGAAAAAAGACCAGAACACCAGCGAAAACACCAGCGAGAAAACCTAAAACCTAGGATTTTGGGGGCTGAAGTTCCGTCAGCCCCAACCAAAAAGCTAGGGGGTTCGGGGTTGAGGTACAGTGGGGCCAATTACGCAACTGAACCGAATTCGCTGCTGGATCGACTTCCCAAGCAGCAGGGCAAACTGGGGGAACCAGTCCTAAACCTAGACATAAATGAACCAGCACTTCTAAAAATCGCCGCTCGTGTCCCGGAGATTTAAGATGAGCATGGGCATATTCATGGACGACTAAGCCTAACCAATCTTCAGGTTTAACCCGACCGACATCAATCAGAATGGCGATCGGGTCTAATAAAATATTGCATAAGCCGTCAACCCCCAATCGAGAGGCTAGTGGGGCGGCGAAAATTTGAATATTTTGCCGTTGGGCGACGGGAAAACACTGATGACAGGCTTCCAGATAGTTCCTGAGTTCTAAATTAATCCCATCTATGCGATCGCCAATCCAAGTACAAATGCGAATGCGATCGCTAATTTGCTCCCCTAACTCAACCATCTCCGGTTCTGGGGCAAGTTGACGCACCCGCTTGAGGTACTGCCAACCCCGTTGAAACGGATCTGGATTGGTATTACTGCTAGTCATTTCCCAGGGGGTAACCTCAGAAACCCGGTTCATCTCTAATTCCCAATCCCCAATCACGTTTACCACCCCAAGACCGAAGAAAAGGCGGTTCTTGACAATTCTGTTTTAGATTCTTTTTTAGCCTTTGCTGGACTTACTTCAGAATCACTCCCATCCGCTGACTCTGGGGAAATCCGACTTTCGCTACAAAAAGAGGCGGTACTAAACCCACCAAAACGAGTTACAGTGCTAGTCCGCATCCGCAGATTAGGATTGGCAAACCAGAACCGTTCAACCACGCTCATAGTTTCATACTCCGTAATCAGTACCAATCCACCTTCCTCGTCCATATGATATCGTCCCGCCACCGGGACAATTTCTGCATAGCCCCGTTCTCTTAACATGCGCCCAGTATTGGGATGATGCGGGTCGGGAACGATCGCAAATACCGTTTCCCCAGAATGATTTTCCCCTTCTCGGTCCCAAGCCATCGAACCTTGCCAAGACACAAAAGCCCCACCGCTAGCTTCCTTGGGATCTACCTGATGCAGTAAACAAATTTCCTGCACCTTTGGATCGTCCCCCGCTAAAGCTTCCACGGTAATTTCCGAATCACCCATCTCAGCGCGTCTAAAAGCCAAATGGTGGGTAGTGCGCTGCGATCGCCATTTTCCTGCACTTTTTTGAAAAAATTCCATCGCGTCCATGAAACTGCTAATGCCTTATAACTATTGATTCTCGGTGGTTTTCACCTCTTGATCATAAACCGTCTGAGACTTTTATGAACTTTTTAGCGGAAATTAATCTGCAAATGTACATTATGGACAGTTTGTCAATAGGTTGTTACGATAATTTACATTTAACGGAAACCAAACCAGAATCGCTTAACGTCTTAAATCACAGGACAACGGAAAACAGACAAGAAACAACCGAAAAAGGAGCAAATCTATGAATACGACTTCAGGTCTAAGCTTGGAACAACAATTTCAGTTAAAGGTGTACGAAAAGCAAATCAAACAGTTAACCAGGGAGCAAGCGCAAGAGTATCTACTAGAGGTGTTGCGCCAGAGTATGGTCAAAGACAACTTGTTCAGAGACCTGCTCAAGCAGCACATCTAATCACCGCAGCGGGGCAATACCAGTTGTTACACAACATTGTTACAGCAAAAATCCCAATTAATCATCGGCGCGATTGTATTCAAATATTCACAGATCTATAACCAACTACCGAGATTTAATTGGGATTTTAATTTTTTTGGCAAGAGGGATTACCCCCGTTAGGCTACGCCAAAGCCCTTAAACCACTATTTTCCGTGCAGGGTAGGGTTTTCGGGGCGATCATTGAGCGCCATCAATAGATGATGTTTAGATGATGTTTCGATGATAGTTTATAATTTTTCTTGCTTATAAATATAAAAGTTTTGCAGCGCTCCCAGGGTTTCAAATTGGTAGGTAGGGAGTAAGGGCAGACTAAACTTCGTTGTATAAATACTGAACAAGAAAAAGTTATAGCGTTCGCTATTCTGACTAATCAATTGGGAAATTTGCGGCTGCGCTGACCGCACCAGTGACAGACAGGGCTTTTTACCCATTGGCACTTTCTCACAGGCAACATTGTTGAGATACTCAGTCATGCGCATAGTCGCATATTCGTAATAAGCTTCTGGACTCGGATTGGCGATCGCCATTGCTACCCCAAGTCCCACGACCCCCACAGCGCCGATGGCTCCGACTATCTTTAACTTGTTCATATTAAACCTTTCCCAATATCTTGACTCATCTGCATAGTTTAACTACCGATGCTAAACCGCAAATTTCGCATCAGCCGCGACTTTTAGACAAAACCAAAAAATTTTTCCCCAGGGGTAGATCAATTTTAAATAATGTGCTATAGTTATGAATCGAACGGCGAGCGTAGCCAAGCGGTTAAGGCAGTGGATTGTGGTTCCACCATTCGTGGGTTCGAATCCCATCGTTCGCCCTGACTTTAACTAACCAGATCCATTAACCTAGGGTATAACCCAGGGTAAGATGCGTTACCCTGGGTTAGGGTGCGTTACGCTCCGCTTCGCTACGCGCCTTCACATCCTACCGCTACTACCGCTACTTAGGAGCACATCAGCACAACATAGTGCGATCGCACCATGCACTATCCTTCGATGCACTATCATAGAACAGCAAGCCTAACAGCAAGCCTAATACAAAAGAACTAAGCCCAATCACGTCAACTGGCCGTAGTCATGCGAAACAATTCAGAACCCCCCGCCTTACCACCAGCAGTCCAGAGAGTTATTCCTGTATTTCGCCTAGGCGGATGGATTAGCTTTTGGATTCAGGTCGTCCTAGCGGTCGTAGCTGGTATCATCTTCTTATTTGCGATTCTATTTGAAAGCAGCAGTGCTGGGGTTTCAGGCGGTGGGAGTAATCCCGGAACCAACGTCGGCATCTTTTTTGCGGTGAGTGGAATTATCGCCTTGCTAGTAAGTATCTACTGGTCATTCCGTTACACCAGGTTTGCTTTACAGTTAAAAGCGAGTCAGGCTTCCCTGCGTCCCAAAAAGTCAGATGCCATGCAAATTTTGCGTTTGGGTGTGCTCATCAATCTCGTTGGCATGTTTTTAAGTTTACTGGCCGCTGAATCGATTAGTGGGATTCTTCTGGGGAAAGCCCTGCAATCTCAAGCAGCGCGGTTTACCATGAATGTTCCTGTACAACAACTGATTCAGCCGCTGGATATTTTTGTGATTTTAGCGAACACCCACACCATTTTCGCTCACTTCATCGGTTTAGTTACTGGGTTGTGGGTGATCAACTGGATTACGCGAGATAATGAATAACCCTGTCAGAAAGTCCCTGAGAAAGTCCCTGAGAAAGTCCTGGAGTGAGACTGTCAACTCTGGCGGTTTTTTATAGTTGGGTTGAGGCGATACCATCCATGACTGAGATCATCTGCCCTCTGCAAATCAGAGCGCTTAATGATTTTCACTTTACATAACTTAACACATAACTTAACAATGAGAATTACACTGGGAAATTTGCTGAGGTACTAGCGGCCAAGAATTTCCTGGGACTTCTGAATCTGGTTAAGTATAAGCATAGGGGCTACCGATAAATTCACTCTGGTGTAATGGTCTTCGGACAGGAATATAGGTAACGAATTCTGATAAAGTGTAATAAAAGTTAAAAATTCGTCATAAATTCTAAATGACTTTATTGGTTGTCGGTGCCACAGGTACATTAGGAAGACAAGTTGCGCGACGCGCCCTTGATGAAGGATATCAAGTGCGTTGTTTAGTCCGTAGTTTCAAAAGAGCAGCCTTTTTAAAAGAGTGGGGCGCAGAACTGGTGCGGGGAGATCTTTGCGATCCTGAGACTTTACCTGCCGCGTTCGATGGGGTGACGGCGGTGATTGATGCAGCCACAGCCAGAGCCACAGACTCTTTAAGTATCAAGCAAGTTGACTGGGAGGGCAAACTAGCGCTGATGGCAGCCGCCAAGTCTGCGGGGGTACAGCGTTATATTTTCTTCTCGATTTTAGACGCGGAGAAATATCCCGATGTCCCCTTAATGGAAATTAAGCGATGTAGTGAAGCGGCGTTAGCGGAGTCAGGGCTAAACTATACAATTCTGCGTCTAGCCGGATTCATGCAAGGCTTAATTGGGCAGTATGCGATTCCAATTTTGGATAATCAGGCGGTTTGGATGACGGGTGAGGTGGTGCCGATCGCCTATATGAACACTCAGGATATTGCCAAATTTGCCATCCGCGCCCTGTCTGTACCAGAAACGGAGAACAAAACCTTTCCGGTGGTAGGGACTCGTGCCTGGAGTGGTGATGAAATTGTGGCTCTGTGCAATCGCTTGACGGGCAAAGAAGCCAAAATTATTCGCTCACCTCTGAGTTTATTGCGAGTCGTGCGGCAGATTGCTCGCTTCTTCCAATGGAGTTGGAATGTGGCCGATCGCCTGGCATTTGTGGAAGTGCTGGCTAGTGGCAAACCCTTAACAGCGTCAATGGATGAAGTTTATCCGATATTTGGCTTGGATCCTAAAGAAACTACGACTTTAGAAGCGTATTTGCAAGAATACTTCAGTCGAATTATGAAAAAACTCAAGGAACTGGATTACGAAAAAGAAAAAAACAGCAAGATGCAGAAGAAAAGGAAGATTCCTTTTTAGGCCATCCCTATCTAGCAACAAAAGCCGGGTTTCTATGGTTTGCCCTAGACCTCATGGTAGAACCATGCTAAAAATGTCCTAGGGACAAACCCTATCTCTGTGCTGTGTAAAACTTAAACCGAAGAAAGGCTGCTGAATGTCGCCCAAAGCAGGCATTATTTATAACGACAATAAACCGATCGCTTGTCGTGTTGCCCTCGAATGGCAAGACAAGTTGACTGATGCTGGTTGGCAGGTGGTCTCCGCCACCGGAGTTGGGGGAATTCTAGGTTACTCCACTCCCGAAAAACCTATCTGTCATACCGCGATCGACCAACTGGTTCCCCCTGGGTTTGATCGGGATGTGATTTTTGGCTTAGTGCTGGGTGGGGATGGCACTGTATTGTCCTCGTTCCGCCAAGTGGCACCGGCGGGGATCCCATTGCTGACGGTGAATACTGGTCACATGGGTTTCTTGACAGAAACCTACCTGAATCATCTCCCGGAAGCGATGGCACAAGTTCTTGCCGGTGACTATCAAATTGAAGAGCGGACAATGGTCACGGTGCAAGTGATTCGGGAAAATATCGTAGTGTGGGAAGCACTCTGTATGAATGAAATGGTGCTTCACCGGGAACCGTTGACCAGTATGTGTCACTTTGAAATCGAAGTGGGGCATCATGCACCTGTGGATATCGCTGCGGATGGAGTGATTATTTCCACACCCACGGGATCCACCGCTTATGGCTTGTCCGCAGGGGGTCCGGTGATTACTCCTGATGTGCCAGTATTACAGTTAGTGCCCATTTGTCCTCATTCTTTGGCTTCACGGGCTTTAGTTTTTGCCAATAGTGAGCCGGTGAATATTTTTGCCGCAAATCCCGATCGCCTGGTGATGGTGGTGGATGGCAATGCGGGATGTTATGTGTTGCCGGAGGATCGAGTCCATGTCGAGCGATCGGTCTACCATGCCCGGTTTATTCGCTTGAAACGGCCAGAATTTTTCCATGTGCTACGAGAAAAGTTAGGCTGGGGATTGCCTCATGTGGCTAAACCCTCTTCAGTGGAGTTACCGTGAGCTTTATGATCTTTAATATGATCTTTGATCTTTAATATGATCTTTGAGATTGGGCTGGCATTCAAATCCTTGTACTTAAACAAAAGTTGAATTTTTACTATTAAAATTCAACTTTTATCAAATAAAAATAATCCTTTATTATCAGGCTTTATTTTTTAAGCATCGTGTAAATATTAAACAAAAATCACCGAAAATAGTCAACTAAAATAACCTATCTATGTGATTAAATTGGACTATCAATACTAATATTTAAGCAATAGTTAGTGATAATTTACGAGCCAAATCACTTAATCAAAATAATCATAAGCTATTTTTAAATAATAGCTGCATCCCAATCAAATTCAATGATTTTTTAGATATTGCTTAAACAAAAAATATCCAAGGATAATTTAGGCTTAATTATGATTTTTTATTGATGGCGCTCAATAACAGTGTTGAATAACTCAATATCTGCTTGATTATTCATTAAGATAGAAAATCTAAAATCTTGGCTCTAGCTAAAAAATGTGATTGATGTGATATAATGTTATTGAATTATTTGATTTTAATTTGAGGTTTAAGCATCAATAACTAAACCCCAAAAACTAAAGTAAAAAAGCAATGAATTAATGAGAATCTACCCAGGGGTGGAAAAATATCAGGAAGTAATGGGCGATCGCTGTATATAATAGAAAGAAACTTTTGAACTTAAAATATGTCTTGACATGTTTTAGACTGCTATGGCCACAAGCCTGATTCCAGGGGAGGATTAAGAGGAGCACCAAAAGACGGATGATAGAACAAACAGCAATCATAGAACTATTTGAGAAAGGCGGCATTTCTATGTGGCCCCTATCGTTTTTGTCGATCCTATCGTTAAGTACGATTCTAGAACGCCTGGTATTTTGGCTAGGCGTAATTAGCAAAGAAAAAGAACTGATCAATCGCATTTTGGAGGCCGCTCGTTATGACTGGCAGGTGGCTCAAGAAATTGCTAAACAAGCCAGTAAACAACCGATTGGGCGATTTTTATATGCGCCGTTGCGACTACAAAACCCGGAGCCAGAATTGTTCCGTCTGGCCTTGGAGTCAGCGGCAGATAATGAATTAGCCTCAATGCGGCGAGGGGAAAAATTATTAGAAGCGGTGATTGCCTTGTCCCCGCTTTTGGGTTTGCTGGGGACGGTTTTAGGTTTGATTAACTCCCTCGGTTCGATTCGTTTAGGTGATATCGGCACTAATGCGACGCGAGATGTGACTTCGGGAATTGGTGAGGCGCTGATTAGTACCGCCGCAGGACTGATTGTGGCAATTATGACCCTAGCCTTTTATCGGATGTTTCAAGGCTTTTTGTTCTCGCAGATGAAGATGTTCCGCAAGTCGGGGAATGAGTTAGAGTTGCTTTATCGACAGTTTTGGGCTGAAGGTAGGCGTAGTCAGATGACGCCCCAGACGACGCCCCAAAGTCCGCGATCGCTTTCGGCACCATCAGAAGGAAACATCAGTGCAGTTGCATCAGCAGATGGAGTGGCGCAAGCGAGTTCGGGCGCTTTATCTGCGGGTGCTTTATCGGGGGAAACCAGACGACCGACGGAACCTCCCGCTTCAGAAATACCGACTGCTTTACCTGTAGCGGATAGTCAGGTAGCGGATAGTCAGCGATCGACTCCTCAGACGCCGTTGCCGGGGGTGGGCACCGCGATCGCACCACCGCTAAACAACACTGAACGCACCAGCACTCCTCCTGAGTCCAACAATTCTACAGTTGCCAACAGTACAGAGGCAAAACCGCCGGAAAAACCACCGGCAGCGAATCATAAACCAGAAGAAACCAGCAATGTTTAGGGCAAAAGTAGGGGCAGCGGTGATTGCCCTGTCCTTTGTGTGGGTAAGTTGTCACTTAAATGTTAATCATTGAATTGGGGGAGAGAGGCGATCGATGAAAATCAACCAGGATATTCAAGGGGAAGAAACTCGCATTGAGCTCATTCCACTGATTGACGTAATTTTTTGCATTCTGACATTTTTTATTTTGGCAGCCTTGCAACTCACGCGCCAGCCGGTGATTGATGTAGCCTTGCCCAAAGCAGAGACAGGGCAGACCCAGACACAAGAAATGTTAATTGTCCGCCTCGAACCAGGGGGACAAGTGTACGTTTATATAGAAGAACAAGCCAGACTGGTGACATTAGACCAGCTAGAACAAATCCTTCGCTTTTACCACAGCAATAATCCCATGGCGCTCATGGTGTTGTATGCCAGCGAGGATGTCAAATATAATCTGGTGGTCGAAGTCTTAGATCGCATGAGAGCGGTAGGTGGCACCAGAGTAGCATTGGCGACCCTTCCCCGTGATGCCAGTCCCCAGCGGTCTACTCCCACACCAACCACCTTGCCACCGAGTAATATTCAATTACCACCCCCTCCTGCCACCACTCAGCCCTAACCATTAGGGTGGGCATTGTCCACCCTACATGCTGGCTGAATCGCTAAACTTTTATCAAATATAGACAAAAAGAAAATGGAAACCCAAAACCCTGAACCTCTAGAAAAAATTCGCCAACAATTTGACACAGGCCCTTATCCGAGAGTTCCTCTAGAAGAATCATGCAAAGATAATTATAATTTGTTATATTATCATAACTATACTACCCCATTTTATTTAAGAAATCAACAAGTAATTGATACCAAAGATAAAATTATTTTAGATGCTGGCTGTGGCACGGGATATAAAGCTTTGGCTTTAGCAGAAGCCAATCCAGGCGCCAAAATTGTTGGCATAGATATTTCTCCGAAATCCGTTGAACTGGCTAAAGCCCGACTAGAATATCATGGATTCAATGATGCAGAATTTCATGTCTTAGCCATAGAAGATTTGCCCAAATTGGGGATGCAGTTTGACTACATCAACTGTGATGATGTTCTATATCTGCTCCCGGAACCCGCGCTCGGACTACAGGCGATGAAATCGGTTTTAAAACCCGCAGGAATTATTCGCGCTAATCTCCACAGTTCTCTGCAACGGGTTTATTACTATCGAGCGCAAGAAATGTTCAAAATGATGGGTTTGATGGATGACAACCCAGGGGAAATGGAAATCTCCATAGTGCGTGACATGATGCAAGCCTTAAAAAAGGAAGTTAGACTGAAGGCTAAGGTTTGGGATGAATCCCGAGAAAATGACTCACAATTTTTTATGGCGAATTATTTACTTCAAGAAGACAAAGGTTACACCATACCGGAAATGTTCTCTGCCATCCAAACTGCCGACTTAGAGTTTATCAGTATGGTGAATTGGCGCCAGTGGGAACTGATGGATTTGTTTGAAGACGGCGAAAATCTGCCAGTGTTTCTTGCCCTGAGTCTG
>FWWL01001740.1_pt1 | contig 49552 bp, 48 predicted proteins | sample 2228331 | NCBI WGS metagenome assembly FWWL01 (sample SAMEA103939775, study PRJEB20133) | metagenome | reverse complement strand
TTCGGAAATTCGGATAGGCTTTATTGTAGGTGCTGTGACCCCGATGAAGTCCCGTAAACCTTTGAATTTATCTATGTCAATTTCAATTCTCCGCTTGACGATATGCTTCAACAAGCCAGCATATTTAACATCATTTATGATTTCTGCACCGATCAATTGTTTCCCATCAAAATAGTAAAGTTCAATGACGCCATCCCTTTCAATCTTTTTCGCAAGTTTGGTTTCATCATAAACATATCCAATAGAGAAGTAAACTTTGTCAAACACAGTCAAAGAATTTACCCTTATCCCTCCATCGTAGTTTATATCACAGCCAACTATATTGGCACCTGCAATTTTCCCTGTCTCCATTGCATTTAACCAAACAGGGAAAAGTCTAATCGTTCCATCAATCACACTTTTTAATTCTATACAGTCACCCGCCGCATAGATATCGGGTTCCGATGTTTGCATTTTTTCATTAACCACAATACCATCTCTTGGTCCCAAATTCACAACATCTTTAACGAAATCTGTATTTGGAACTACGCCAACGCCCATAATAACGGATGAACATTTTATCTTTCTCTTATTTGTCTTGACTGATTTGACGGGGTTACCAGATATTTCAAGGGGCTCCTCATCTTTTAAAATTTCAATTCCTTTTTCAACAAGTTGTTTTTCTATCATCTCAGATACAATCCTGCTGAAAACTGTGCTTAATATATAAGGTGCGATTTCAATTATCGTGATCTTTTCTTTAAATTTCAAAAGGGCAAGCGCTGATTCAACACCAACAGGTCCACCTCCAATTATCACAACATCTTTCGAATCATCACTTTTGATTTTTTCTGCATCTTCATAAGTTCTTAAAACGTAAACTCTTTTATTTTTAGCTCCACGTATATCAAGAATACGAGGCGATGCACCACTTGCAATTAAGAGCTTATCATATCTGTATTCACCTTTTTCGGTTAAAACAATTTTTCGTTTTGGATCAACCGAAACGACTTTCTCCCCAAGCTTTAAATTAACGCCCATTCCTTTGTAAAAATCCTCTCGAATTGAGAAGAGATCTTCTTTGGACAACCTTCCCTCGATATAATATGGAAGCACAACAGGTGAGTAATAAGGCGTTTTTGGATCAAGCGATTCTCGAGTGATAACCGTAATTGAACTTTTTGAATCCCACTTTCTTATCTCACGAATTGCGGAAACGCTCGCTATACTATTTCCAATGATTACAATCTCCATAACTTCAATCGCTCAACAAGTTTTTAAATAATTTCATCACAGCTTTAACAAATTCGGAGTTCCCATTTTTAACTATAGGCAAAACTGAAGGGTCAGCCTTGAAAACCTCATCATCATAAGGAAGGAAATAAATTGGCAATTCCATCAGATCATGGTTAAAATCAGAAATCAACTTTTCAACTTTGTCAATTTCGCCTTCCCTAACTTTATTAAAAACAAGATGAATCTTCGGTATCCCAAGTTTTCTTGCAAGTTCAACCGCTTGATTCATAACGTATATCGAGTTAAATGTTGGCTCTGAAACTATCACAGCATGACGAAATCCCTTAGCAATAGCCCTTCCAAAATGTTCAAGCCCCGCTTCAGTATCCATTATTATTATCTCATTTTTCCGCAGGTTTATATAATTTACAACTGCCTGAAGCAGATCATTCTCAGGACAAGCACACCCAACCGCTGGTTGCATCACCGAACCCATGACAAGAAGATTTAATCTTTCATTTACCTTTACACCGAATCTATCGACGACATCTTTTACATCTGGATTTAATCTGAAAAACAATCCCCACCCAGTTCCAGGTCTTGCGCCTGTCTTTTCCTCGATATAATCAATTTGTTTATTAAGTGGGATGATATTCTTTGCAACTTCAAGCGGTAAACCAATCACAAAAGGTAGATTCATTTGTGGGTCCTCATCGACCGCAAGCACATTAAAACCAGCCTCAGTAAATAAATGTGAAAGCACAGCTGAAATAACCGTCTTTCCAACCCCACCTTTCCCTGTTATGACCATCCTTTTACCTAACTCAATTTTTTCCTTGGCTTGCGGGACCTCAGCTAAAATTTCCTTTATAATTCTATCCCTTTCTTCCTCTGTCGCTATTGTAAACCGCATTAAGGATAACTTTTTGTTTTTAAACGTGAATTTCAGCCGGAACAGGCAAATTTAACGCAATTCTTTTTTGCTTTATCCTATCCAAAATTCCTTTCACAGCTAATTCAGGATCACATTCAATATATGCTTCTGCACCCGTCAAAGTCTTTAAATCTTTTGTTAATATCTCTCTTACTTTTGGTCCACCGAGAATTCTTGGGGGTGGACATACATGAACAGTTACGCCAAGAGCAAGCGCCCAAGTTCCAATTGAAATTGCTTTCTCAGAGATCAACTCAGGAGCAGAAGCCACAACTGGCAAGTCTGAAACTTTCAAACCAAGTTTTTCGGACAATGCTTTGAGCAAAACCCCAATCCTTGAATTATCGACGCATGAACCCATATGAATTGCAACCGGCAAACTATTTAATCCAGCAACATTACCAAGCGCTTTTAAGACCTGCTTCAATCCATCTCCAACTTCAAACGAATCAACTTTGTTAGGATTCAAAAATCCCGATTGACCTGCTATGTGAGCAATGCAACCAGTCACTATAACAAGCACATTGTTCTTTATCAAACCTTTTATCATCCTTTCTGTAAAAGCAAGTCGCCTCGTCTTTGGATTTGGACAACCAACAATTGCAACGACGCCAAATATATTTCCATTTACAATGTTATCAATTAATGGCTTAAGTGGATCTTCTGAATTAACTTTGCTTAAAACCTCGATCAACGCTTCAACAGAAAAGCCTGCAACTATTTCCTCTGCTGAATCGGGGATGAAAACTTTGCTTGGATCTCTTTGTTTGTATGCTTCAAGTGCTATTTCAATTACCTGTTTTGCGACTTCATCTGCCTTTTCAGGCGAGTATTCAATATGAGTTACACCCGGGATTTTTACAAATGGCATCGTTGTAATAAGTTTTGTATGATAGCATGAAGCGACATCCCCAAGGATAGGCCAGATGCATTGATAATCAACAACCATTGCCTCAAGTGCACCGGTTACAATTGCAAGTTCTGCTTGAAACTCATTTGCTACAAGTGGAACCCCATGTCTCATCAGAACCTCGTTACCTGTACAGCAAATCCCAACAATGTTTATACCTTTTGCCCCAAGAGATTTGGCATTATCGCTCAATTTATCAGCCCATTCAACTATTTTTTCTGAAAGGAGCGGATTATGCCCATGAACCGCTATGTTAACATAATCAGCTTTTATTACAGCAAGATTCGCCCAACTTCTAACTGGCTTCGGCGTCCCAAAAAGGATATCCGAAAGTTCCGTTGCCATTGTTAATCCAAGCCCATCAATTAGCCCCATCTGTAGATCAGCAAGCATTATATTAACTGGATCAGCATCGTTTCCCATGCTCGTTCTGTGCATTGCGTTCATTATGGGTCTCCATACATTATGCGGAATAACTCCAAGTTTCTCAAGTTGTTCATAACTTGCCTTCGGAGCGTAAGATTTGATCCAAACCGCGGGTTCTCTTTCAAGTCGTCTAAAATCCTCAATCGAAATCTCCGCAACCTCTCTTGCAATTTCTTTTATATCTTTCCCGTCCGTTTTAATTCCAAGATTTTCAGCAACTCTTCTAAGTTTTTGCTCATCTTTAATCATATAAGTTGATATTTTCCCCTCCGCCACTTCTTTTAAAACTTCTGCAATATCCAACGCGTGTTCTGTATGCGCAGCTGCTCCCCCAACCGTTTCCCTCAATAGATTTCTCGCTACTATTGTATCAGCGGTTGCACCACAAACTCCAACTCTTGGACCGCCATTAAATATATCAATTCTACACGGACCCATATAGCACATTCTGCAACAAATACCAAGTTCACCGAAACCACACTGAGGCTCTTGAAACGCCAACCTCTGCAAAGATGTAGTTTTAACCTCTTTTTCTTGTTTCTTCAAAAGCTCAATATTTGACTGGGGGAGTAAACCAAAATTATGAGTCTTTTCATCCCAAACCCTTTCTTTGTCTTTCAAAATATCTGCCATTTTAAATTACCTCCATATATGTTTTTGTTGCTTTGGCAAGACTTGACATTGTAGAAACCCTTTTGAATTGTTCCAGCGTTGTAACATCCGTATAAATCAAAGCGTTGGTTGGACAAGATTCGACACACGCTGGGATTCTTCCAGATTTAATCCTATCGTTGCAACCATCGCATTTTCTCGCGACATTTTTTGACAAATCAGGATAAATTGCACCAAACGGACAAGCCATCGAACATTGCCAACAACCAATGCACTTAAAAGTATTGTATACAACAAGATTTGTCTCTTTATCCCTATAAATAGCAGACGTTGGACAAATTGAAACACATGGCGCATCTTCACAATGAGCGCACCTCAATGAAGCAATAAAATCATCAAATTTTATCACGGTATTAAACCTCGGCGGGACAGGTTCCTCAAAAATCGCTTTATAAATATCCTTTGAAATCGAATGCTCAACTGCACATGCTATTTCGCAACTTTTACAGCCGGTACACCTTGAGGGATCGATAAAAACTTTCTTCATCATCGCCTCCAAAGTTAAATTTTTGCGAAAAATTATTCAACCACCGTGCCAAAAATTTTTCTCACAAAAACAGCAAAATGAAAGGCTCAAGTGACAAAATTGGCAATAAAAAATGAAGTTAAATTGCCAAATTTGGCAAGGAAGGAAAGATCAGCGGGTTACTTAATAAGTTTATACTTTTTCAATTTGCGATAAAGCGTCCTTAAACTTATACCAAGCGATTTAGCCGCCTCTTTCGGGTCCGAATGTTCCTTCAAAGTTTCAGAAATCAAATACGCTTCGAAACATTCAAGCTTTTCTCGTGCATTGTTCCCACGCAAAATTTCAGGATGCCTGCAAAAATGAATCAAATAATCGGGAAGATGCTCAACCCTGATTTTCTCACCGTTTGATTTTGCAAGCGAATAAATAAGCACACTCCGCAACTCCCTTATATTCCCCGGCCATGGATAACAAAAGAAAAGTTCCATAACCGCATTATCAATTTTAACATCTTTTCCAGAAGACATAATGAAATAATTTACAAACTCTGGAAGGTCAGAAATTCTTTCCCTTAAAGGTGGAAGTTTATACACAAAAACAGAAAGACGATAATAAAGATCCTTCCTAAATTCCCCCCTTTCAACTTTCAACTTCAGATCAACATTTGTTGAGGCAATGAAACGAACATCAACTTGTTTTGGTCTCGTGTCCCCAACAGACATTATTTCTTTCTCTTCGATTGCTCTCAAAATTTTAACTTGAAATTCAATCGGCAATTCCCCAATCTCATCAAGAAAAACAGTTCCTCCATCCGCTTCTTCTAATATCCCTTTTTTATCTTTATCAGCCCCAGTGAATGCACCCTTTTTATAGCCAAAAAGTTCACTCTCGAGCAAACTCGGTGGGATCGCAGCACAATTTATCGGTATGAAAATTTTATCCCTTCGATTTGAATTTTGATGTATATATCTTGCGAGAACTTCCTTCCCTGTCCCAGTTTCGCCAAGTATCAAAACAGGTTCATCTGTTGACGCAGCAATTAAAGCATCATCAAAGATATTTTTAAGTGACCCAATTACAATGTTCATAGCCTTCTCAGTCTTTGCTTGATCCACCCAACTTTTAAAGAAGGTGCTCAAAAATTGAAGGGAGAAGAGAAGTTTTCAATTCTAAAGGTGCTTTTTAGTCGGGACGGCGGGATTCGAACCCGCGACCCCTACCACCCCAAGGTAGTGCGCTAACCAGGCTGCGCTACGTCCCGAAAAAATTTTTTGAAAGAGCGAAACTCAGCAATTAAAATTTAGCAAATTTTTCGAACTTATACAAAAGCCTTCTCTTTGTATTCGAGAACGATTTTTTCAATCCTATCAAGATCTATCATCTTTATGCATTCGAGATTATATGGACAAACTTTTTTCCAACATGGCGCACATTCAAGCCCCTCGGGAATTAACTTAACCCCTCTATCGTAAAGATCAATTTCAGTCCAAGAACTTAAACCAAACCAAGCTATTACAAACTTCCTTAACGCAATTGCAAGATGCATACCGTATGAATCGCCAGTTATGATAACATCACATATATTTTCATAGCAAATCCCCCGCCTTATTCCTTCCGTCGTCGGGGTGTTGATCAATTTTCCAGCCACGCCATCAATTTGAATCGAACGTTTGAATATCTCCTCATTTCTTTCTGTATCCTCAGGGCCACCAAGCAAAACAAGTTTTATCCCATCGTATTTCGATAACCGGCTTATTAATTCGACATGTTGCTCAATTGTCATCTTCTTGTTCGGATACAAAGGCGAACATCCAGTGTTAAACCCAACGACAAGTTCATCATCCTTTATCCCAACCTTTCTCTTATATTCCTGAGAAAATCTTTTCTCCTCTTCGCTTAAAACAAGAACATATTCATCCCGTTTATATTCGAGTTCAAACATCTCGCACAAGATCTCCTGCCGTGTCTTTTGATTTAACTTAAACTTCAACTCATCGTCAAGCCCAAGCCGATAATCATAACTTGCGGATTCATTCAAAGGTATGATCTGCCCATGCTCATTCATCCCATAACCAAGTTTTTTACCAGCTTTTAACTTCATCGCAAAACTTGCGGACCTTCTCGATTTGTCAACATTCATAACAATATCAAACCTCATATTTTCAAGTATAAGCCATGTCTCCGGCTCCCACACAAAGACCTCATCGAGATAAGGATTGTTTTCAAGAAGAAGATGCGTATTTTTTAGCGTAAGCCAATAAATTGAACTTTCCGGATATTTCCTCTTTATCGCTGGAAGTATAGAGGTTGTAAGCAAAACATTGCCCATCGCATCAAGATTAATTATCAATATTTTAACCCCAAATGGCTTCGGATCAATACAGCCATCCTCATGACATTTCGCGTAAGAATAGCAAGGCTTATAACCTGTGAAGTTCTTGCACTCGGGAATTTCGAAATCAAAAATTTTCATAATTTTGTGCTTGATTAATTTATCATCGTTTAACACTTATCCTCACATATTCAATGAAATTTTCCAACTCGACATCCGGATTTTGTAAAATTTCAACTCCATCGATATCTTCAGCCTCAGGCGTTAGATAAAGCAAAATGATTTTCGCTTTCGGTTTTAAAATCTTCAACTCCGCAACCGCAGTTCTCAAATCCAACCTTTGCTTTCTCGTGTCAATAAAAATCAAATCAACCTTGTCAAAATTCTCATTCAACATCTTCACCGCTACAACTTTATCATCTGGGAATAAAACCTCAAAACCAAAGGATTCAAAGATCGTCTTCAATTTTGATTTTAATCCCGCATCATCAGATATAATCATAACAGCGTTTTTAACTTCTTTCTTTAATTCAACTTTCTCTTCAACCAAAGGAACAGTTTCCTCAACTTCTACAATCGGGAGATAAAATTCAACCCTCGTTCCCTCCCCAAGTTTTGAATCAACTTTTATAAATCCACCATGCGAACTTATAATTCCAAACACTGTCGACATCCCAAGCCCAGTTCCGATTTCCGGTCTTTTCGTAGTGAAAAATGGTTCAAAAATCCTTGACTTTGTTTTTTCATCCATTCCAATTCCATTGTCAACCACGGCAACGCATACATATTTACCAGGATTTACCTTAAAAATTTCTGCTTCTTCGGTGGCGACATCCTTAACACAGGTTTCAATAACTATCTTGCCTTGATAATCTTTTATCCCTCTTTCCCTTTTTTCAACCACTGCATCCTTTGCGTTAACCGCGATGTTTAGAAGTGCCTGCTGTATCTCGGTCTTCGAGCCATAAACTTTTACATTGCCAGTGTTAGCTTTAACTTCAAGTTCGATAAATTTTGGGAAAATGGTTTTCAAAATCTCTGCTGTCGTTAAAATAACATCATCAAATTTAAAAACCTCCGCACTCGGTATCTCTTTCCTTACAAAAATTTTCAAGCGCTTGATAAGCTCCGCACCTCGATTTGAAATCGAAATGATATTTTCAATATATTTCTTCAACTCATCTTTATTCACTTCCCCCATGGATATCTTAAGATCCATCAACTGCGCAGAAGCAACGATCACTTGCAGGATGTTATTAAAATCATGCGCCATCCCCATCGTAAATGTCCCTATCGACTCAACCCTTTGCAAGTGCCTTATTATGTCCTCCTGGATTTTCTCCTTGGTTGCATCAAAAATAACAGTTTGAACTGCTGGCTTCCCCTCGAAAGTAACTCCTTTCGAATAGCAAACCAAATAAACATTTTCACCATCTTTTCTTATCGCTTTGTAAGATTCTCGTTCTTGGACATGCTCGCCTTTTAAAATTTGCATTGCCCTTTCAATGAACTTTTCTCTATCATCAGGATGAACAATATCGCTTGGCTTTAAGTTTTTAAAACTTTCTGCATCATATCCCAAAATTTCGCACAACCTTCTATTGAAAAATATAAAACCATTCTCGTCATAAATAGCCAAGCCGACGATCGGATTATCCGAAAGCTCCCTGTATCTACGTTCAGACTCGATTATCTCTAAAGCCTGTCTCTCAAGTTCATCTTCAAGTGAAAAGCTATATCTTGCAGAACTTAGATAAACATATGAAAGATAAACAAAAATTATCATCGCAGCGGTAAGAAGAACCCCTAAAAGCCAAAAAACATAAGAGAATTTATACAACAAATTTTGTTCATCAATTAAATTCACGGCAACCCATGTTTCTGTATCCTCTCGAAGTGGTTCAATTCTCGCGAATGAAAAAGCAAAGTTAATTTTCCTCCCCCATTTATGTCTACCCTTCAAAGCAAAACCACCGTAGGACAAACTATCAAATGCAGATTTTATCTCTGATTTTACATCGCTTCTGACAAGTTTATTTAAAACATCATATAAATTCCCACCGATAAACCTTAAATCTTTCGCAAAAAGAACAGAACTATCACTTAGACTGGCGATGAAAAACTCATCAAGCCCAGCTTTTGTCAACTCAGAAAAATGCCTAAACATTTTTCTAATATCAATTAAACAAGAAACAGCGCCTTTAAATTCACCTTTTGAATCAAAAACAGGATAAAGTAAGGCAACAGCATCGTAACCTTGAACAGCCCTAAAGACCGAGCCTACCTGAGGTTTCCTACGAAGCAAAAATCTTATGTTATGCTTTTGATAACTTACATCTCGACCGATTGATTTGGGATCATATGGAAATGTGTATCTTAAAATTCCCCTTTCATCCACCCTGCTTATATTTCCGATATAATCGGGAAGTTCTTGGAAAACTTTTTCATATTTTGAATGAAGGGATGGGATATCAATTCGAGCGACATCCGGGTCATGTGAAAGTATATGAAGTTTTTCGAAAATGACCCCGATTTCAAACTCAATATAACTTGCTGTGTTCTTCAACAAGACAGATTTATCTTCAGCATATTGCCTTACATGAAACTCAATATATGTCTTTATAAGAACCGTTTGAAAAATCACAAGGATAGCGATAAATGGCAGGGATGTAAAAACAAGCCTTCTTATTTTTCTCAAAGATATAAGTTTTATCTTGCCCGAGTAAAGTGGCTCTATCTTTTTCACAAACTCAGGTATATATTTTACTGCAAAAATAAATGTAAAGGAAGCGACATAGAAAGCTATACCAGCACTTATCAGAGACATAACAAGACGAGAAGTGAAAAGCCATTTTGGTAAAACCTCAAAAGCCACAAGCGTAAGATAAACCACTGGCTCAAGGAGAAAATAAAAACTCAAAATCCTTAAAATCTTTGCGAACTTCTTCAATTCTTGAATCGAGCCGGTTATGATAGCTATTGCCGTGAAAATTCCCCAGATCAAAATACTATTAAAACCATAGAAAAGAGCACCAATTTTCCAAATTAAAGTTCTTTGAATCTTGAAATAAATTGGGACATAGTAAATGAGCGCAAAAACAAGGCACAAAAAAATTACAAATCTTAAAATCCTTCTCACCTCGCCCCTCAAATCCTGTGCGATATTCTCTGAAATTTTATCTATTCCAAAAAGTGTCAAAATCAAACCAACTCCAAAAACAATTGTAGCTATCGTGGCTTCATAATCATAAAGATATTCGAAAAATAAGACAAGCAAAAAAGGTTGAAAAACTGAGATGAAAGTCAAAATCAAAGCAAAGAAAAGATGAAAAAATCCTGAAGGGATTCTCTTTCTCTCCCAAATCCTGTATGAAAGATACAACAAAGTCGCTATCGGGAAAAATGAAAATATAAAGTTTAAAATCTGGCTTACCATTTTGACTCCGAAAAACATTTATTACTTAAAAATTAATTTGCAAGTTTATTCTCATTCAATTTCGGTCTTATATCAGAATTTGCGATTCTATAAACGACGCGGTAGCAAAGTTTTGCAACTTTTTCAATCTTTGAAAAATTAATTTTATCGACCTCATCACTTACTTTGTGATAATCTGCGTGTTCGCCAGAATGGAAGAAAATAACCGGTATACCTTTCCTTGCAAAGTTAGCTTGATCGCTTCTTGGAAAATCCTTTTCTCCATCGTAAGAAAATTTAAACCCAACCGCAAGATTCTCTTCTTCCGCAATTCTTTTCATATCCTCACTATAACTCCAACCAATTAAAATCAAACTATCGATCGAATTTCGTCCTATCATATCGAGATTTATCATAGCAACTGTTTTCTCAAGTGGAAAAAGTGGGTTATCAACATAATATCGTGAGCCAAGCAGACCTTTTTCTTCACCACAAAATGCTATAAAAAGGATGCTTCTTTTTGGCTTTTTCTTGCTCATCCCGAATGCCTTGGCAACTTCCATTATCCCAACGGTCCCGGAGCCGTTATCATCAGCCCCATTATAGATGCTATCTTTTTCTGATGAACCAATCGCAGATGGTGAAAAATATCCAACATGGTCATAATGTGCCCCCACGATAACAAGTTCATCTTTTAACTTGCTGTCACTTCCCTCGATAAACCCAACCACATTGTTTGCATAAACATTTTCCTTGACGAAACTTATCTTCATTTTTACCTTCACATTTTCGATCTCAAACGATTTTGGCTTTAAATTCTCATCGATCGATTTTTGTATATCAATTAAAACTTGAACATCTCCAAAGATTTCTTTTATAAATTTTTCTCCTGCTTCAACCGCTGGAAGAAGTCCCCTTTGCAAATAAGCAAGTTGAATCGGAAGGGAAGTCCTCGGGAGGTTTCTAAACAACTTCGGCCATGAGTAACCTCTGGGTTTTAGGATCGTGTGATTCAATGGATCAGGAAGAATTATAACGCCGATCGCACCGTGTTCCAGTGCGTTTTGAACTTTATATCTTGGGAAAGAATATCTTGTTGGATTTGTCCCGTTGAAAATGCTTGAACTATCTCTTTCCTGTGGCTCATCCCTCAATAAAATTACTATCTTACCCCTAACATCTATGCCATCATAATCATCATATCCATATTCCTTAGCTGTGATTCCATAGCCAGCGAAAACAACACCTGCTTCAATTTCTCCGTCGCCAAAATTATATGGGACATAATCAGAGCCGATTTCAAATTTTACCTCTTCCCCATTTTTTGATAGGATAAAATGATTTTCTTCGCCAAGGTCAACTTTGATAAATTCAACCTTTTGGAAATAACTTCCGCCGACGGGTTTTAATCCATATTGTTTAAACTTCTCAGCGATAAATTCACCTGCGATATCAAGTTCAGGGCTTGGTGTATTTCGTCCTTTCAATGAATCAGACGCAAGAAAAGAGAGATTCTCCCTTATATTTTCAGCGGAAATCCTATTTAACCCCAATTCAACGCTTTCCTTGACCGAGGAACAGGAAAGGAATAAAGTCAAAAGGAGTAGAAAATAAAATTTTCGCATCGCAAAACCTTGCTTAGTTTACGATTTTAGCAGATATTGACGCACAAAGATGATCGGAGTTCCACAAAAGTTTTATAAGGACGTGATTTTTTTGAATTTAAAATAAAAAATTTGATAATTTAATCAAAGTATTAAACCTCCCGGGGGAGAACTCGTCAAAGCAATAAAAGTCCCCTGCTTGGTATTGATAATGTGAACAAAATTTTGTATAATTAAACAAGCAAAAATAACCGCTTCCAATTTTATGAAGTTAAAAGACAAAATAAAACATCTGCTCAGCCAGGAAAAGAGGGATGCGAAACTAACTGAAAACGAGTTGTTGAAGCGTCAGAAAGAATTCGAAGCCGAAGCTATACCACATATGCAATTTCTTTACAACTTCGCATATCGAATGACGGGAAATGAAGAAGATGCGAAAGATTTGATTCAAGAAACTTATCTTAAAGCATTTAGATTCTGGGATCAATACGAACCCGGAACAAACATAAGAGCATGGTTGTTTAAGATAATGAAAAATTCATACATCAATAAATATAGAAAGGCTACGAAAGAACCCGGCAAAGTTGATTACGACGAAGTTCAAAACTTTTACGAAACGGTGCGAGACGAGTCGTTTGAGACCTCTGATTTACAAGAACACATCTTTGAAAATATATTCGAGGATGAAATAATAGAGGCACTCGGAAAACTGCCCGAGGAATTTAGAACAGTAGTTATACTTGCGGACATCGAAGGACAAAGTTATGAGGAAATAGCGAAGTTCTTAGATATACCAATTGGAACCGTAAGGTCAAGGCTTCACAGAGGAAGGAAGATGTTGAGGAAAGAACTGTTTGAGTTTGCGAAGAGAAAAGGTTATATAAAAGGTAAACCCGAAGATTACGATATTCCCGATCCAGATAAAGATTAAAAATCAAAACCTGGTGATAGTCATGGATTGCAGACAGACAAGGGAATTTATGAGTGCCCTTGTTGATAATGAAATTAAAGACGAAGAAACAAAACAAAAAGTAGAAAACCACATTTGGCGATGCGCAACTTGTAGAAGCGAGTTCGAACTTGAAAAAAGAACGAAACAGATAATCCAATCTAAGGTAAAATTAATCCCCGTCCCAAATGAGCTTGTCTCCTCTGTCCTCAGCCAGATAAAACTACTCCAAAATGGTTACGCATCTCAATTAAAGACATATTCAAATCCGGGATTTAAACCATGGGTTGAAACTGCATTTGCTTTGGGTATTTTAGCTGTGGTTCTCATTTTTGCGTTTCTATTCGTCTCAATTTATGAAAATAAGATGGCTCAGAAAGATTTGGTTGCAAAGGAGGTCTCCGGAATTGTAACCCACTTTGATTCGATATCAAAAGGATTTATAAAACCACAGATAATATCTGATGACCTAAACCAAATTCAAAACGAAATACTTTCGAAGGCTAATTTCACTCCGGTCATTTTGCATATCCCCGGATTTAAAATCATAGGTGCATCCGTCGATGTTCCACACTCAAACTCGAGAGACGCGAAATGTGTTAACTTGCTTTATCAAAATGAAGACAAAATGATATGCCTACACCAAGTTCCCTTAAGTCAGACCTCTATGCATGAGGATGTCAAAAAGAGAATTTTAAAAGGGGAATGGATTTACGATGTTATCGATGATGAATCTTTTGTGCTTTGGGGAACTGCGGAACTTGTTTGTTGTGCGGTCTCAAATCTACCAAAAGAGGAACTTGAAAAGGTTTTAAAACAAAGTTGGTAAGTTATGCGAAAAGTTCTTTTTCTTTCCTTGCTATTACTTCTCTCCTGCACAAAAAAGGAAAAACGACAAGATTCAACTCAATATTTTAACCTTCCTAAAGCTCAAATCTTCACTCTTACAAAAATTGAAAACCCAAGCAAACCGAACACAGCGCCGAACTTTTATTGGCAAACGCCCGATGGTGAAGAAGCAAATTTATACTCTCTTTTAAAAGATAAAATTATCCTGGTTAACTTTTGGGCTACATGGTGTGGCCCTTGCGTAAAAGAAATCCCTGATTTAATCAAACTCAAAGAAGAATTTGGCGAAAAAAATTTTGAAATAGTTGGGATCTCCATTGATAAGTCTATTGCGCCAGTTGTGGAGTTTTCGAAAAATGTTGACTTCAACTATTTACTGGTTCACGATCCTGAGGCAAAACTTCTCGATGCATTTGGCGGTAGCATAGGAGTTCCAACCACTTACTTAATAGACAAAGAGGGGAAAATCGTCAACAAATACGTCGGGGCTCGAACGAAAGAGGTTTTCGCAAATGATATAAGAAAAACCCTCAAATAAAAACGGGGCTTTAAAATGAGAATAAAACGAATCCTTCTTCCAACCGACTTATCAGACGCATCAATATCCGCTTTTAAATATGCTAAGTCAATCGCTGAAAAATACGGTGCATCAATTTATGTCCTCCATGTCCTTGAAAATATCCCACCTGTGCTTGCAATTCATGCCCTTGACCTTACGGTTGAACGCGTCGAAAAGAATATGGAGGAAAATGCAAAAAGACAACTTGAAAAAATTGTAAAAGAAAATCTAAAGACGAAAAACAAGGTTCAACTTTTCATCAGAAAAGGCGTCGTCAGCGATGAAATTATAAAGTTTGCGGATGAAAAAAAGATCGATTTAATAGTAATGGGAACACATGGTAGAACGGGAATTGAGTATACGCTTCTTGGAAGCATTGCGGAAAAAATCGTCAGAAAAGCGAAATGCCCAGTCTTAACGGTTAAGCCAACTCAAAAATAAACCATAAAACAAAATCGCGACGCCAAAATGCCTCTACAAAACCTACTCTTTTTGATAATTTTTGCTATTTCAATTTCCGCTTTCCTGTTCAACGCAAGAAGGTTGTATACATACCTGAAAATTGGAAAACCTGAAAACAGATTTGACAAACCTTTCGAAAGATTAAAAAGAGTGCTATCAATAGCATTTGGACAGAAAAAACTTTTGAGGGAATTCGTCGCGGGATGGATGCACTTCTTTATATTTTGGGGATTCATAATTCTACTCACCGCGATAACAGACGCAATTCTTGAGGGACTTTTCAATGTTAACCTTTCCATCATCGGCAGGTTTTACAGATACATCGCCTTTTTCCAAGATCTTATGGGAACGCTTGTGATCTTGTCGATCATCGTTGCTCTTTATAGAAGATATATCCAAAGACCAAAACGTCTTCAAGTTGAAAAGTCATCGCAAATCGATGCAACAGTTATACTTGTTTTGATATTTTTCATAATGATAACGATGTTTGGAACTTATGGGACGCAAATTAACCTTGGGGAAGCAGAATATTACGATTTGAGATTTGCTTCACTTTGGGTTGCAAATTTGCTTGACAAGTTCGGTTGGGAAGCGCAAAATGTCCTCCATTCGATATTTTGGTGGCTACATATCTTGCTCGTTTTAGGATTTTTAAACTATCTCCCATTTTCAAAACATCTTCACATCATCACATCAATTCCAAATGTTTACTTCAGCTCGCTTAAGCCAAAAGGTAGATTAAATCCAATAAGTTTTGAAAACATCGAAAATGTTGAAAAGTTTGGTGTTCTTGATGTTGAAGATTTAACATGGAAACAAATTTTTGATGGCTATACATGCACCGAGTGTGGAAGATGCACATCCGCATGCCCAGCTAATTTGACAGGAAAACCTTTATCCCCAAGGGAGATAATCATCAGCATAAGGAAGCGAGCATTTGAAAAAGCGCCTTTATTGCTAAATCCTCAACTTCAAAGTGACGAAGTGATGAATAAAACCCTTGTTTACAATTACATAACCGAAGACGAGCTTTGGGCTTGCACAACTTGCATGGCTTGCGTCCAAGAATGTCCTGTTATGATCGAACATGTTCAAACGATCGTCGATATGAGAAGATATCTTGTCTTGACTGAATCAAAATTCCCAACCGAGCTTTCGACAACATTTAGAAATCTCGAAAATAACTTTACTCCATGGGCATTTAGCCATTCAACACGAGGGGAATGGGCGCAGGGACTTGAGATCAAAACGCTCGCTGAAGATAGCAATGTCGAATATCTGCTTTGGGTCGGTTGCGCTGGCTCGTTTGACGCAAGATACAAAAAAGTCGCCATCGCCGTCGCAAAACTTCTCAAACTTGCAGGCGTAAGCTTTGGCATCCTTGGAAATGAAGAGAAATGCACTGGGGACCCAGCAAGAAGAGCCGGGAATGAATACCTTGCACAAATGTTAATTCAAGAGAACATCCAAACTTTTTCAAAATACAATGTGAAAAAAATCATCACAATCTGTCCTCACTGCTTTAACACGCTGAAGAATGAATATCCCGATTTTGGAGGAAATTATGAAGTCTACCACCATGTTGAATTTCTTGAGAAACTCTTGATCCAGGGAAGATTGAAAATCACGAAACCAATCGAAGCCAAAGTCACATACCACGACTCTTGTTATCTTGGAAGGTACAACGATATCTATGATGCTCCAAGAGATATACTTGCTTCGATAAAAGGGATAAAACTTGCCGAGATGAAAAGATCAAGGGATAGAGGGCTTTGCTGTGGTGCTGGTGGAGCAAGAATGTTTATGGAAGAGAAAATTGGCAAGAGAATAAACGTTGAAAGAACTGAGGAAGCGTTAAGTTTAAATCCAGATGTAATTGCATCTGCGTGTCCATTTTGTATGACGATGTTAACAGATGGGGTTAAGGCAAAAGATGTTGCGGATAAAGTTGAAGTAAAAGACATCGCTGAAATTCTGCTTGAGGCAGTTGAATCATAAAAAGCGGGGGCTTTTAGCCCCCACCTCTTTATTTTGGAGTTACCTCTCCTTGCAACCACACCGTAGCGAATAAACGCCTACCAACCTCAGGTTCACCATTTAAGTCAGCAGGATTGATCAAAACCTCAAGTTTAAATGGACTTGTATCCACATAAAGCCAATAAACTTCCTCACCCGTCCATTCATTTTTAATCTTCTTGACTTCAAGGATATCGCCAAGCAAACCGTAGACAACAGGCGGAATATTTTCCATAGCCTGAATTTGTGCTGTCTGAACAAAGAAATTAGACATAGTTGAACCCTCCTCCATTGTCTCCGTCTGAATTAACCTTTTCGGCGGCAAAATTTCTCCATTATAAGCAAGTCCAACGGGCACTATCTCGTATTTTTCCGCCATCGGTGGAAGGAAAGAAGCACATTGAACAAAATTTGAAATGTAAAGTTCAACCGGAGTTCCTGTCTCTTCATCAACACCGTAGAGATAAAATTTCCATTCGTCTTCAACATCCTGATATAGTTCGCAATCTTTTAAAACAACAGAATGTTCTTTTGAACCGTAAAAACATGGCGACACATCAACGATTTCCCAACCCTCGCCCATATGAGCAAGATTTACATTGAAGACAATTCCATGCCCTGCATTTAAAGTATAACCTGCAAGTTGAACCTTTTGAAATACACCAAACGAGTCACTAAATTCTTTATCCCCAATCGTGCTTTCAACAAGATCAACGAGATCTTTTTGAGTTTCAACTTTGAAACCGACTGAAGAGAAAATTGAACCCATAGCAATACACCTAATTAAATTTTTAATACAAGTTATCAAAGGAAGGAAATGCAAACAGAAGTGAACCAGCCTTTGCACACCTTCCTCATCTCAAATATAAGCAAAAATTTTTTAAAAGCAACAATATCCGTATATTTTATTGAAAACAAAACAAATTAAGCCCACAAAAAATGATAGAATTTCTTGATGGAAATGAAGCTATCGTCAAAGGGGCAATCGATGCTGGGTGCAATTTTTTCGCAGGTTACCCTATAACACCTGCAACTCCAATTTTACTTGGGATGATGCAAGAATTGCCCAAGGTTGGAGGTTTTGCAATTCAGGCTGAAGATGAGATCGCTTCAATTGGATTTTGCATAGGCGCATCAATGGCTGGAAAAAAAGCAATGACAGCAACAAGTGGACCTGGGATTTCGCTTTATAGCGAAAATATCGGGCTTGCTATAATGGGAGAAACTCCACTTGTTATAGTCGATGTTCAACGCCAGGGCCCTGCAACAGGTTCAGCCACAAAAGATGGACAAGGCGATATTCAATTTATAAGATGGGGAACCTCCGGTGGTTATCCGATAATTGCAATTTCTCCAACCACAGTTGAAGAATGCTACACATTTACAATTTATGCATTTAATCTCGCCGAAATTTTTAGAACCCCAACTTTCCTCGTATCAAGCAAAGAACTTTCAATGACGCGCCAAAGGATCGACTGGTCAAAAGTGGAAAAACCTGAGATAATCGAAAGAAAATATCTGCCGGAAAACTCAAGTGAATATAAACCGTATTATTTTGAAAAAGTTGACGATATTCCTTTCTTTTCACCTTTTGGAGGTAAACACATCGTAAGATACACAACCTCAACCCATGATGAATATGGAAATCTTCTTACTAATCCAGAGAAAATCCAAATAATGATGGAACATCTCGACAAAAAAATCACCGAAGAAAAAGTAAAAAAATTTTTCCCTCACGCTGTTAAATTCGATCCTCAAGAGGATGCCGAAATACTTGTAATTTCATACGGTATAACTGCAAGAAGTGCAATTGAAGCGGTTGAACTTGCGCGTGAAAATGGTGTTAAAGTTTCAAATTTGATAATTAATCTACTCTGGCCGGTCCCAGAAAATGAAATTATGAAAGCCCTTAAAGGCGTCCGAAAGATAATTTTCCCCGAAATGAACAACGGTCAATATGTCCTTGAGATTGAAAGAATTGTCGACAAATCCAAAGTCGAGATTGTGAGAATAAATCAAATGGACACAACGCTTATAAACCCGAAAAAAATTTTAAATGAAATTTTAAAAGCGAGTTAAAAATAAATAGACATAGAAAAATGGCACTTATAAAAAACGCAGTTTATATGAAAGAGGTAGAACTTCCATTTTGTCCCGGTTGTGGGCATTCACAAATTTTACCTCAACTTGATAAAGCAATGGCGAAGTTAAATCTCGACCCAAGAAAAACTGTCCTTGTTACGGATATCGGTTGCGTTGGTTTGTCGGATCAATATTTTAATGTTAACGCATTTCATGGGTTACATGGTCGTTCGATAACCTATGCCTGTGGCTTAAAGATGGCAAATCCAGAACTCACTGTAATTGTTTTGATGGGTGACGGTGGACTCGGAATTGGTGGGACACACTTCATAAATGCAGCGAGAAGAAATATAGATATAACCGTTATCATTTTTAACAATTTTAACTTTGGAATGACGGGTGGTGAACATTCCGTGACAACTCCATTTGGCGGAAAAACTGCGACGACTTATCTTGGAAACATTGAATATCCACTTGACGCATGTTCGCTTGTCAAAGCTGTAAACGGAGGTTTTGCAGCAAGGACAACAGTATTCGATAAAAATCTTGCTGATTTAATAGCAGAAGCGATTGCATTTAAAGGCTTCTCAGTTGTCGATGTCTGGGAATATTGCACCGCTTATTATGTTCCGAGAAACGAACTCAACAAAGAAAAAATGCTAAAACTTCTCGAAACCTACGGGTTTGAAACCGGCATCGTTCACAAGGTTGAACGAAAGGAATATATTGAATCATACAAAGAAACTTATTTAAATCAACCTCAAAAACAACTGAAACAGATCTCGCTTGAAACAGAATTTGAAAACAACTTGATGAAAAAAACTGGAATAATAATTGCCGGCGCAGCCGGTCAAAAGGTAAAATCAAGCGCAACTGTCTTCGGCTCATCAGCAATTTTATCCGGTTTATACGCAACGCAGAAAGATGACTACCCAATTACGATTATGACTGGTCATTCGGTTTCTGAGATAATACTTGATAAAAAGGAGATAAATTACACCGGGATCGATAACCCAGATTATATAATCGTGATCGCGCCCGAAGGTCTTGCAAAGGTTAAAAAAATAATCGAAAAAATGGCTGAGGAGTCAACCATATTCGTAGACGAACAACTTAAGCAACTTATTCCAGAAACAAAAGCAAAGATTGAAGTTTACCCATTTAGAAAATCCGCAAATGCGATCGATAGATTTTCAATAACTATACTTTCACTTGCGACATTTCTTGCAAAGACGAATCTATTTCCTGTTGACGCCTTGAGAAAAGCTGTAATTTTGACTCAGAAGAAAGGAATAGCCGAGATAAATCTCAAAGCGATCGATGCTGGCGTAAAACTTGTTGAAGAGTTTGCAACAGTAAAATAAAGAATTAAAGCGATGATTTTAATCGGGACATCCGGATATAGTTTTCAAGACTGGCGCGGGATGTTTTACCCTGAGAATATCGAAGATGGTAAAATGCTCGATTACTACAAAAAATTTTTCAACGCGGTTGAAATAAATTCAACATACTATCGAATTCCAAGCGCGAGCGTGTTCTATCATCTTGATAAAAAAACGCCGCCCGATTTTCATTTCATCGTCAAAGTTCATAAACAAACAACACACCAAAGGGAAGGAAATCGAGAAGCGATGGAGTCGCTTTTGAAAGCAACGGAACCATTGATAAGGTCCGGAAAATTAAAGGGCTTTCTTGCGCAATTTCCCTACTCTTTCAAAGATATACCAGAAAACAGAGATTACATCCTTGAGACAAAAAAATTTGCGGATGGAATTCCGCTTATAGTTGAATTTAGACATATAAGTTGGGTAAATGATTCGGTTTATAAATTCCTATCTGAAAATGACATCCCATATGTATGCGTAGATGAACCGAGGTTAAAGGGTCTAATCCCTCCGCAAAGCATAGCCACAAGTTCAAAGATTGGGTATATAAGATTTCATGGTAGAAATGCAGAAAATTGGTGGGAAGGTGGGGTTGGAGAAAGATATGATTATCTATACACTGAAAACGAACTCAGGGAATGGGTTCCAAGGATAAAAGAGTTGAATGAAAAAGTTGAAACGCTTTATATCTTTTTTAATAATTGCCATAGAGGAAGTGCCCCTAAAAATGCCCAAATGTTGCAAAAAATACTTGATGAGGAAGGGATAAAATGAAGCAAAAGAGAATTTTGATAATTCGCCCTGATAGAGTTGGCGATGTCGTGCTTGCTACTCCACTTATAAGAGAATTAAGAAAAAATTTTCCAGATGCATTTATCGCTGTTATGGTTCGACCTCATACGAAAGATGTATTGTTAAATAACCCAAATATCGATGAAATCATCATCGACGACTACGAAGATAAAGATAAAGGATGGGTTGGGTTTTGGAGGCAAGTTTTTAAATTGAGAAGATACAAATTCAACATCGCACTTCACCTATTGCCGACGCAAAGACATGCATGGATGACTTTCTTCGCAGGGATAAAATCGCGTGTAAATGTTGGGATAAGGCTTTACAGCGTTTTAACATTTATGAAATATGTAAGCAGAAATAAGTACATTCCGCTAAGACACGAAGCCGATTACTCACTTGACCTTGGGCGAAAAATTGGGGTAAAAAGCGAAAACCTTGAACCGGAAATTTTTTTAAGCGAGGAAGAAATTGAACTATCGAGAAAACTCGTTCCAAAAAATGACGATGAAATTATAATTGGAATTAATCCATTAAGCGGAAGGTCCGCACCAAATTGGGAACTTGATAAATATGTCGAACTTGTGAAAAAAATTCTTGATGAAATCCCAAACGCAAAACTTTATATCAACCTTCACAACGACTTCAAAGCAAAGGGAAAATTTGAAAAATTAAAATCCGAAAGGATCAACCTACTTATCCCAAATTCACTTCGTGAACTAATTCTCTACACTTCGAGATTCGATGTTCTTGTTTCTCCAAGCACAGGGACAATGCACATCGCTTCAGCTTTAAAGATCCCAACCGTATCAATGTTTTGCCCTCTCCCAGCATGTTCACCAAAACTTTGGGGTCCGCTTGGGAATAAACACGAGATAGTTTTACCATCTGAAAAATATTGCAAAACCAAATGCCCTGGTGATCCACACATCTGCACGTTTGGTGACGGAATTGAGATCGATGATGTTTTAAAAGCGATTTTTAAAATCCTTGGTGAAGAAAAAATTTACAAATTCAGCCAAAATGAGAATTCGTCAGGCAAAATCAGTTGACATAGACGATATAGCCTACATCATCTCAACCGCCTTTTTAATTTCCGATTATCACGGTTTAAGAGAAAACATCATTGATAACCCTCGATACAGTTACAAAGATATCATCGTTGTTGAGGATAGCAATGAAATCGTTGCGTGCGTTAAAATTATGCCATTAAAAATTTCATTTAAAGGAAAAATAGTCGATGTTGGTGGAATCTCAGCGGTTGCGGTTCTTCCAGAATACAGAAGGCGCGGGATTGCAGATATGATGCTTAAAGATGCCCTTATAAGAATGTTCAACGCAAGATATCCATTTTCTCTTCTATATCCATTCCAACATAGATTTTATAGAAAATATGGGTGGGAGTTCATTGGTCAAATTATCTTTTACGAACTTGAACCATCGAATATACCTATGTTTGAGGAGAGATTTAATGTAAGGAAAATGAAAATTTCGGATCGAGAAAAAATTAAAAAAGTTTATTCAGAGAAAATCAAAACTGTAAACTTTGCCCTTTTGAGAAACGATGCGTTCTGGACGCGCGCTGTCTTCCCAAATTTTCAAAATGCATATGTCTATGACGATGGAGAAATTCGCGGTTACATCGTGTTCGAAATGAAAAAAGATCAAAAAAATCAAGCGGAGGTCGAGATAAAAGAACTTGTCGCCTTGACGCCCAAAGCGTATCGAGGACTGTGGGGATTTCTCGCATCACTTACTGAACAAGTTTCAAAGATAAAGTATCTCGCACCACCAGACGAGCCACTGTTTGACATACTCATCGAACCGAGGGAACCTGATTTTAAGCGACCATTTTTTGAATTTAAATCATATGCTTCAATATGCTCTGGTTTTATGATGAGAATTGTAAACCTTGAAGAAGCGCTCAAACTTCTGACAACCACAAACGCCTCGAACGGTGAAGTCACAATCTCGGTAAAAGATGATATCCTGAAGGGAAATAACTTTACCTTCAAAATCACCGTTACAGATAAAAATGTGAACATTCAAAAAGTTAACCTCAAATCTGCCGATGTTGAAATTGATATCGCTACATTTGCGCAAATTTTCTCTGGCTTTACAAAGCCAAGTTCACTTTATCAAACCGGTAGGCTTAAAGGTGATGAAAACACTCTTAAGTATCTTGATTCCGTATTTGCAGACTCTTTGCCTTTTATGTTTCAATTTGATATATTTTGAAAGTTTAAAACTCAATTAGGTGAAAAAATGAGAATCGTATTAATTTCAATTGTTGCGTTAATATTTGCAGGGTTAACCCTCCAAATTCAAGATACGAAGGAATTAAAATGGTATTCCTTCACTGATGGCTTAAAAATCGCCCAAACAGAAAAAAAGAAAGTCCTGATAGATGTTTACACCGACTGGTGCGAATGGTGCAAGAAGATGGACGAGGAAGTCTACGCAAATTCAACGGTTAAAAAATATCTCGCCTCAAAATTCATCCTTGTAAAACTTAACGCTGAATCGGAAACGAAACATACATTCCAAGGGCGAGAATATAGCGAGATGGAGCTTAGCTATATATTTGGAGTTGAAGGTTTTCCGACAACGATTTTCATTCGCGAAGATATGCAACCTATAACTGCTGTTCCGGGTTATTTCCCTGCGGATGTTTTTATGAAAATCCTTACATTCATCGGCGATGATTATTATATGAAGATGAGCTTTGAAGATTACCTTGAAAAGACCGGATTCAATAAACGATAACTCTTTATTAGAGCGATAAACTTTAATCGGATTCGGACATTTTCTCAAAAACGATGTTCAATCCCTTTTGACAGTAACGATTAAGATTTTTCTCCAAAAGATAAAGCAAGGTCTCTTTATTGATGTTTTGTCTTTCTATCTTTGGAGTCTCTATATTTCTCGTAAATTCTATGTAAAAATACCCGCCACTGCTGTTTCCAAAAAGCACCAGCCTGTTGTCTTCAGTTTCGCCGATAAAGACCATTTAGATATAAGATTTTTGTTTTTCTATCTGTCTTTTCGGATTTAAATTTTAATTACTTTAACAATGAGGGAAAAAATAAAAATTCCCAAAAATGCGAAAACTTACACCTATCGAAATTGAAAAGAAAAGACATACGCTCGAGGAGTTAAAAAATATCGAACGACATCCGATCTATGTTTTGCTTGACAATGTAAGAAGCGTCTACAATGTCGGCTCAATCTTTAGGACAAGCGATGCAGCGCTTATCTCAAAACTTTATCTTACTGGCTATACACCACATCCGCCAAGAAAAGATATAGAAAAAACAGCCCTCGGTGCGATTGAAAGCGTTCCTTGGGAATACCACAAAAACCCAATCGATGTTATAAAATTTTTAAAAGAGAAAAACATAAAAATTGTCGCACTTGAAATAACCGACGAAAGCATTCCATACTATGAAATTGAACCGGCGGATTTCCCAATTTGCCTAATCGTCGGAAACGAAATAACCGGGATATCGGATGATGTTTTATCAATGTGTGATATCTCGGTTGAAATCCCTCAGTTTGGGATAAAGCACTCTTTAAATGTTGCAGTTGCCTATGGGATAGCAGTTTTTGAACTCGTGAAAATCTATAGGCAGTATCATTCCAGCGTGAAGTAATCTTCGCCTCCCGTGATTTGCATTTTTAAAACACCAGCCCTCACAAGATTTACGAGAATATCAGATGCTTTATCCTCTGGTATCCCAACAAGTTTGCTAAATTCTTTCACCGTTATCTTTCCGAATCGATCGAGATAATTTAAAAGTCGCCTTTCGTTCTCACCTATTTCAATTCTCAACGGACTTCCATCATGTTCCGACTTCATAAGTTTTACCATTTCATCGCTTGCTATCACATTTTGAGAACCAAGCCTTATGAAGACTTTCCCAGCGTCGCCATTCGAACTAACGAGATAATGTGGCTTGTTCTCACTTTGTTCAATCGTAACTACAATAACATCTTTGCCATTGAGTTCAAAGATTTCAATCTTTGGCTCAATTGGTGGATAGCAATGTTGCGTTGCCGCTTGAAAGATTAAATCGATTTCCTCTTTTTCGCTATCTACGCCGACAACTCCACCGTCGTCATCGATTCCAAAGATTAAAACTCCGCCATGCGTGTTCGCAAATGCTATCATAGCCCTTGCTATTTTCTCCGGTGAGGAAATTTTTCTTTTAAACTCAACCGTTAACCCCTCCCCCTCAAACAAAATATTATTCAACTGTTCTAAATTCATCTGAAATCCCCGCTTTTATTTTTTGTCTTAAAAGCAATCTATTCAAAATTAACCTTGTCCTCCATTGAACAAACTTTTTATCCGAATCCGGCGAATACCTCAATGGACTTGGAATTATCGCGGTAAGTCGGGCGGATTCCTCAAGCGTCAGTTCAGACGCGGATTTCCCAAAATACTTCCTCGATGCTGATTCAACCCCAAAAATTCCATCACCGAGTTCAATCACATTAAGATAAATTTCAAGAATTCTATTTTTTGATAATTTCTGCTCCATTCTCAAAGCGATTAAAATCTCAACTAACTTCCTAAACGGATTTCTTGATGTTGATAGAAATAAATTTTTCGCCAATTGCATCGTTATGGTGCTCGCTCCTCTTACAATTCTACCACGTTCATAATTTTTTCGCATAGATTCCTTAACCTCATACCAGTCGATACCACGATGCGAGAAAAAACTTGCATCTTCTGAGACTATAACAGCTTCAACAAGATATGGAGAAACCTTCGACAAAGGAATCCAGATTTGATTTATCTTATACTTTTTCCCTTTTTTCTTCGCTTCATTGATTCTTTGCTTCATAAGTGCAGTGACTCTGGGATTTTCATATTTAAGTTTTTCAATTTCCCTGTCAATTCTCACAAACCAAAAAATTAAATAACCAACAAACAATGAAACAAAAAATATCACCAAAACTTTAATTTTCATCCCCAAAACTACGACGCTTTGTTTTTCAAATAATCAAGATAACTTTGCAAAATCAAGGTTGAGGCTATCAAATCGTTGAGGCTTTTATCTTGCCTTCTCTTCTTTTTCAAATTCATCTCGATCTTGGCTTTTTGTGCAATCTTGCTCGTAAAACGCTCATCCCATGTGATAACTTCAACATTCAACCTCGATTTAAGTTTGCTAATAAATTTTAAAACCTCTTCAGTTTTGCTTGAATGACCGCCATTCAACTTTAGCGGCAAACCAACGAGAATTAATTTGACGCCATATTGTGAGCAAATTTTTTCTATATTTTCGAAAATTTTATGATCATTTTCAAGAACAAGCAATCCCTGTGCGATTGTGCAAGTTGGATCGCTTATCGAGATACCAATTCTTTTGCTTCCAAAATCAATCCCCATTATTCTTCCGTCCACGGGCTTACCGCTCTTGGTATCTTGTGACACTATAAACCCCTTCAATTCTTCTTAATTTGTCGATTAAAACATTTAAATGTTCAAGGTCTTTAACTTCAACAGTTATTATTCCTTGAAAGATGGAATTCTTGCTTTCAATGTTAACTGTTTTTATGTTCGTGCTTCGATATCCTGAGATAACTGTTGTTATTTCTTTTAGCATACCCGGCTTATCCTCGCCTTCAATTACGATTCCAGCTGGGAACGAAATACCGTCGAGCACCGCAGACCAAACGACATCGATTAATCTATCTTCGTCATGTTCTCTCAATTTTTCAATGTTAATGCAATCCTTGCGATGAATCTTTATACCTTCACCTCTTGTGACAAAACCAATTATATCATCGCCCGGGACGGGATGACAACATTTCGCAAACGTATAAAGTAAATCCGAACCCGTTCCATCAATTACGATCGCCTTTTGCGGTTTGATGATCTCTGCGATGATATTTTCTTTCAGTGGTTCTTTTTCTTCCTGCTTTACAATTTCTTTATGCTTTCGTTGTTTCTCCTCTATCTTCATTATGACTTCGGCTGGATCGATCTCATCTTCAGCGATCGCCAGATAAAACTTCTGAAGATTGTCAAATTTATAAATTTCCTTAACAATCTTTAAAAGGTCATCGTCGTTGATGTGAATTTTGCTTTTTTTAATTTTCTTTTCCCACACTTGCTTACCAGCATCCGTGAGCCGTCTTTTTTCCTCATTTATCCATTTCCTAATTTGAGCCTTTGCTTTTGATGTGACAACGAAATTCAACCAATCTCTACTTGGCATTTTATGCTTTCCGGTTATTATCTCAACTTGATCTCCGGTTCTAAGTTTATAATCAAGCGGGACAACTCTCCCATTAACTTTTGCGCCGATGCAACGAAGCCCAATTTCTGTGTGGATTTCAAATGCGAAATCAACAGGCGTTGCTCCCCTTGGCAAAACTTTCAAATCGCCCTTCGGAGTGAACACATAAATTTCATCTTGGTAAAGATTCAATTTTAAATCCTCGATGAATTCAGTTGCATCCACCGGATTTTCAAGTATATCCCTGACCCACTTTATCCATTGTTCGAGTTGCTTATCCGATTCAGAGATGTTTTCCTTATATTTCCAGTGCGCAGCAAGTCCTTTTTCAGCTATTTCATGCATCGCTCTCGTTCTTATCTGAACCTCAACCATCTTTCCATCCGGACCCATAACAGTTGTGTGAATGGAACGGTAACCGTTTGACTTAGGATTCGTGATGTAATCCTTAAACCTTTCCGGCACAGATCTATAAATGCTTGTTACTATCCCATAACAAGTCCAACAATCGGTTACATCGTCGGTGTCGAGTATAATTCTCACTGCGAAAAGATCATAGATTTCCTCGAATGTTTTTCCTCTTTTTATCATTTTATTATAAATGCTGTAAAGATGCTTTGGTCGACCGCTGATTTCGAACTTTAAATTACGCTCTTTAAGTGCTTTCTCGATTGGCTTGGCAAATTCTTTAATATATTCCTCCCTTTGCTTTCTCGTTTGAGCAACGCGCCTTGCTATATCCTCATATGCTTCCGGGTTAAGATATTTGAACGCGAGGTCCTCAAGTTCCCATTTTATCTGAGCAAGTCCAAATCTATGTGCAAGAGGTGCATAAATTTCAAGTGTTTCCTTGGCTATTCTTTTTCTTTTATTTTCAGGGAGATATTCAAGCGTCCTCATATTATGAAGACGGTCTGCAAATTTAACAAGTATAACTCTCACATCAGTTGAAAGAGCTATTAAAAGCTTACGATAATTTTCAGCCTCAACGACATTGTGATTACCACTTTCAAAAATTCCGGTAATTTTGGTCAAACCATCGACAATTTTGGAGATTTTTTCGCCAAATTCAGCTTGTATGTCCTCAAGCGTAAATGAGGTATCCTCAACTATATCATGAAGTAGAGCGCTTGCAACAGATATATCATCAAGCGGGATTTCTTGGGCAACTATCATTGCAACTTCATAAGGATGATTGAAATAAGGTTCCCCTGAAGCCCGATAGTTGTCCTTATGAGCATTATAACTGAACCAAAATGCCTTGGTTATTAGTTCAGGGTTAAAAGTTCTAAGGTTTTTTTCACATATTTCGAGGAGTTTTTTAAGCTTCGCCTGATATTTATCTTGAATTATAATCATAGTTCGAGTTCAATTTCGTTAATCTCAAAAATTATTAACAAAAGTTTGCGGAAAAAGTTCTAAAAGTAAAATATGGACTAATTCAAAAAATTGCAACTTTGCAGGTCTGTGTTTTAAATTAAATAAAAAATTGAATTCATGCGCATCGGGATAACTTGTTATCCAACATATGGAGGAAGTGGTGTTATAGCGACTGAACTCGGGAAAAACCTTGCGAGCAGGGGACACGAAGTTCACTTCATTTGTTATGCAGTTCCTGTAAAACTTAATAGATTTCTTGACAACATCTACTTTCACGAGGTCGAACTATACCAATATCCACTTTTTGAATTCCCAATTTATACCGACGCTCTCGCAAGTAAAATAATTGATGTCGCAAAGTTTAACAAACTTGATATCATCCACGTCCATTACGCCATTCCACATGCCACAAGCGCAATTCTTGCAAAAATGATACTCAATGATAAAATCAAAGTAATAACAACATTGCATGGAACTGATATAACCTTGGTTGGGCTTGAGCCAAGCTTTACACCTGTTGTAAGATTCGGGATTGAGGCAAGCGATGGGGTTACCGCGGTTTCAAAATATCTTCGTGAGGCAACCATTTCAACATACAATGTCAATCGCGATATCGAAGTGATCCATAATTTCGTTGACACAAAAATTTTTAAACCGGAAAAGAACTTACAACTTCGCAATAAGATAGCTCCAAAAGGCGAAAAAGTTTTAATACATGTTTCAAATTTCAGAAAGGTAAAAAGAGTTCAAGATGTCGTCAGAGTTTTTGAAATTGTGAGAAAAAAAATCCCAAGTAAACTCGTCTTCGTCGGCGATGGTCCTGAAAGAGGAGATGTCGAAAATCTTTGCAGAACTCTCAAACTATATGATGATGTCATATTTCTTGGGAAACAAGAAGCTCTGCACGAAATTCTTTGTTCCGCTGATATATTCATTTTACCAAGCCAAATGGAAAGTTTTGGGCTTTCAGCTCTTGAAGCAATGAGCTGTGGTCTTCCAGTGATCGCAACCAATGTCGGCGGATTGCCAGAGGTTGTCCTTCACAGAGAAACTGGTTATCTAACCGAAGTTGGTAATATTGAAAGAATGGCTTCATATGCTATAGAACTTTTCGAAGACAAGAATAAATACGAGGAATTTTCCACAAAGGCTCGACATAGAGCGGAAAATTTCTTCGACAAAGATTTGATAATCCCGAAATATGAAAACTATTACGAAAAAATTTTAAACAAATAAAAATCGAAACAATATGAAAATAATGCGTTGGAATAAATCTGAGAAGCCGAAACTTGAAGAATTAAAAAAATCGCTAAAAGAAGAGGGAACCAATCCATTCGTCTGGATTGATGAACCGGGAACATATTATGGAAATCATTCGCATACATACGACGAAATTCGCTGGGTTGTAAGCGGTAAAATGAGATATGGGGTTGGGAACGAAGAATTTGTCCTTGGACCGGGTGACCGTCTTGACCTTCCTGCAGGAACAACTCACTGGGCGAAGGTGGAAGGAGATGAGCCAGTTATATATTTGTGCGCCTCGAAACATTAAATCTTTTTGCGAAATCCTTCAATGATTTTCTATTGACCATCAACGCATTTTTATTTTCATCAACAACCTTTTCATAAATTTCTTGTCGAAAAATCAAAACATCATTTGGAGCCTCAAAGCCAAGTTTTATTTGATTACCGGAAATCTCAAGAACGGTTATCTTTATGTTGCCTTGGATTATCACAGATTCTCCAACTTTTCTCGAAAGCACAAGCATATCAAAAACCTTTTAAATTTTCTATGTAAATAAAGGATGAACTACTTCAAACTCAGGAATTTCAAGTATAACCTGCTTGCCTAATTTTTTCACCTTATCGATTACGATCGGCGCTTTTAAATTAACACTTATTTTTGAAATATCTCTGCTCAATGTCACAATAGCAAAGAGAGCATAAACATCGGGGTCAAATTCACTGCGTTCATAATAATCACTGACTACAAGCGTTGGTTCGAGAACTGCGAAACCAATTTCTGGCTCATCGACAGAAATAAGCCAGCGAAACGGACTACATTCTTCGTCTTCAATTATAATAAATCTTTTTAAGTTCTCAAATCCAATGATTCCATCAGGGAATTGAATTATGAGCTCATCGTCGAACTCGATCTCTCCAAATTGTATGTTTTTTATTTTCATCGTTTTGCAAAATTTAATTTGAAATTTTACCAAATTTTTCACCTTGCATTGCGACTATAACTATGTCAACGCGTCTATTTTTCGACCTATTTTCCTCTGTATCGTTTGGTGCTATAGGTTTATATTCTGCATACCCAGCAACTGAAATTTTCTCAGGGCTCACGCCTTTATTTATCAAATAATACGCAGTGTTTAAAGCTCTTTCAACAGAAAGATGCCAATTCGATGGGAATTTCGCACTTTTTATAGGTCTATTATCTGCGTGCCCTTCGATTCGTATCTTATTTGGTAAAAATTTTAAAATATCAGCAAGCGTATCGAGAACAACTTTTGCCTCCGGCTTTAAATCGGCGCTTCCAGATTCGAAAAGTAGCCTTTCGAGCAAATGAATTGTCAAACCTTCGGACGATGTTGTGATTATAATTTTTTTTGATTCAATACCGGGACTTAAAATTGCATTTAGTTGAATTTCAAGTCTTTCCTGCGTTAATTGAGTTTGGGAAGATCCAGGGCTCGCTTGCAAATCTCCCTTTGGCGGCGTTGGGGCTACAAGCATCCCTCTACCACCTTCAAGGATTCCACCGCCTCCACCAAATAGTTGGCTGAACGCAGATATCCACTGTTGATATTTATTTAAGTCAATTTGCGACATTGAATAAAGCACAACAAAAAGTCCAAGCAGAAGCGTTATAAGATCTGCATAAGTTATAAGCCATCGCTCGAGGTTTTCATGTTCCTCATGATGTCCTTTTTTCTTTCTTGCCATATTTAACCTTCTATCGCTTGTTCACTTATTGGGAACATAGAGTAAAGTTTGGTTTTAATTATCATTGGGACTTCACCTGCTTGAATTGCAAGGACGCCTTCAACGATTATCTCAAGCAAAATTTTTTCTTCAGCGTGAATCGCTTTTAATCTATCAGCTATAGGAAGCCAAATTATGTTAGCGCTAAAAACTCCCCACAAAGTTGCAATAAAAGCACTCGCTATATGATGAATCAATTCGTTTGGATCACCGCCTGCGTTCGCAAGCGTTGAGATTAAACCCATAACTGTACCAATTATTCCCATAGTCGGAGCATAACCGCCCATTTTTTGAAAGACGTTTGCGTTTGCCATATGTCGCTCGGTTATATAGTTTATTTCAATCTCAGCAATCTCGCGAATTGTCTCCGGGTCTGTTCCATCTATCGCGAGTCGTAACATCTTTCTCAAAAAAGGGTGCGACACATTATTTACCTCCTTCTCAAGCGCAAGAATTCCATCTCTTCTTGCTATGATTGCATAGTTTACAAGCGTCTCAATTGTCTCGACGACATTAAACTTCGGCGGTATAAGTGCGAGTTTGATAAAACTCGGGATTTTGAAAAATATCTTTGCAGGCGATCCAATCATAGCAGTTGCGATAGTTCCACCAAATACGATCAACATAGCTGGAATCAAAATCAATGCTCCAAGCGTTCCACCTTCAAGCAGAAACGAACCAAAAATTGAAAGTACGCCAAGCACTAATCCAGCTATCGTCCCAAATTCAAATGTCGAATTGTTCTTCATCTCAGATAATCAACAATTGTTTTTTGGATAATTTTTCCAGCTAGTGTATATGCGGATTCAAGTATAATCTGTCCCCTTTGCAAATTTATCGCTTGTTGCGCCATATCTGTATCCTGCTTTATCGAGAGAAGCCCTTTCAAAACAACATTTTGTTTTTCTATCTGCTTTTGCAAAATCAGAAATCTATTCGTAAGCGCACCAACGTTCGACGCTTGACCAACGATAAAATTAAATAATTCATTAAACCTATTTATAAGCGAACCATCAGGTCTAACTCCATTTTTCAAAGAATCCTTAATCTGAAGAACAACATCAAAAATCTCTCTACCGCCAAACAATTCATTCACCGTAAAATTTACCTTCTCATAAACCCCATCGTTAATCTCAAACTTTATAACCCCATCAGATAAATCGGATATCAAAACGCCTGTTCTCTCACTATACTCGAACGGTTTGACATTCGTCTTCGTCCCGTTGAAAATATACTTTTCTTTAAATTTTGTGTTGACAAGATCGAGCATCTGCTTAAAAAGCTCATTCAATCTATTCGCATATGCTTGATAATCTGGCTCCCTTGAAGGATTTGAAACCTCAACAAGAAGCGATTTTACATCGATCAATGTGTTTACAAAATTATCAACCGCTTCACTTGTCGCAGTCAAAATATCGATTGCGTCATCGATATTCCTCTGAAACTGCTCGTTTTTTGCAATTAAATTCTTCAAATTCATCACAGAATTCGCAATGTAAGGGTCATCAGAAACTGTGTTAATGATTTTTCCCGTTGCAATTTTCAATTGCGTCTCATTGATTCGTTCTCTCGTTTTATTGATGTTATCGACCAGGTTTTTAATCACTGTTAGTTCGGTAACTCTCATAATCCATCAAAAATTTTCTTTTTATCTCACCATTGAAAGAATTGTGTCGATCATCTCATTTACTGTCTGAATTAACTTTGCCGAAGCCTCAAACATTTTTTGAAACTTTATCATATTCATCATCTCCTCATCGATTGATACGCCTGAAGTCGCATCTCTTTGTGATTCAAGTTGATTCAAAATCATTTGATGTAAATTTTCGTTATCAGAACTTGTCCTTGACCTTAAGCCAATGTCGCTTACGATAGAATTGTAAAATCCCACAATTTTATCATCGTTTTTCAATGATGCGATCCCAAGTGCGATTTCGTTATTTCCGGCATCCCCATTTATCGAAGCGGAAATTTTGTTCAAATTTTCTAAAATACCTTTATTTACTTGAATGCTCCCCGCCCCAGCGCCAGAGAAAAAGTCGTTCCCGGTCGTTCCATCAAGTCCATAGCCAATGCGATGAAGTTCATTCACCTTATTTATCAAATTCAGCGCAAGTTGATCGAATTTTTGAACTATCTCTGGGATTAATTCATTGAAAGAATTTTGAAGCGCGAATATCTCTCCAGATGTTGGTTTTACCTCTTCAGATGTTCGACCCCTTGTGAAAATTTTCGCTTGACCATCTACAAATTTTAACTCAAAGTTTAAAGAGAAATCTTTATCAACAACCGTCACACCGCCTACGCTTACTTTAACCGCACCGCTTTCATCAAACGAAACTACAATATCAACAAGTTTGGAAATCTCTTTTAACTTCTGATTTATCTTATCGCGCACATCGTTTGTCTCAGCCCCAGAATTGTGAAGGTTAATTGCACTTTTATTTAACTTTCCAAGTTCGTCCACTATCTCGTTCAAATTTTTAAGTTTCGCTTCGATCTCGAAAAGCATATCTCTTTTCATGCCAAGCAAACTTTGAAATATATCATTAAATCTCTGAGCAAGAGCCCTACCCGTTTGAACAACCGTAACCCTTACAGCTCTATCCTCCGGATTTTTCGCAAGATCATCAAAAGCATTAAAGAAGTTCTGAAATAATTGCCCAAGTCCAACATCGCTTGGCTCATTAATAAGTGATTCAACTCTACCAAGGATTTCCCTTGCGATAGAGTGACCACCAACTAAATTGATCACCCTTCTTATTTCACCTTCAATAAATTCGTTTCGAATTTGCTTTATCCCAGTGACCCTTACACCAGCATTAACCATCCCATCTTTTGAGGTTAGAACATCCGTGCTACTCAACTCAACCCTTTGCCTTGTATAACCGGGCGTATTAACATTTGAAACATTGTGGCTTGTTACCTCCATTCCAATTCTTGATGAATTGATCGCTTTTTTCGCACTTTCAATTATGCCAAATAATCCCGACATAAATTATATCCTTTTGTTTACTTTATTTGATTCTCCAAAATTTTCTGCCTCAACTTGGAAAAGTTCCACCAACTTTCTAACAAAAGCGATGGAATGACCGAGCAAATATCTATTCTCAACATTTAACTTTCTCACATCACCTGCTTCTTTTTTAATTTCATCTTTTAATTTTTCAAGTTCAGGGTCGCCGTTAATAACTGAGTTTAATTTTCCATCGCCAAAGTTAAACGTAAAAATTTTTTCAATTTCTGATATCTCATCCACAATTCTGCTCTCTACTTTAAGGACATCGTCAAGTTTAGCATAATCAAGTTCAATTATCGCTCTTTGCTTTTCTTCAGCGACTTTTTTTAATTTTTCGAACCCACATTTAAGCCCGAAAAGTAACTCTTTTACTTTCTCATTCTGCATCGCCAATCACACTTTTATTTTTCTCGAAAAGTTTCATATATCTTACGACCTTGCTTACATATTCTATCGTCTCGGGAAACGGTGGAATTCCGCCAAACTTCAACACATTTTCAGGACCAGCATTATAACCAGCAAGTGCGAGTTTTACATCGCCATTGAACTTATCCAGGAGATATCGAAGATATTTAACCCCGCCGTATATATTCTCCACTGGATGCCAAACATTTTTAACCCCGATAAATTGAGCAGTCGAGTCCACAAGTTGCATCAATCCCTTTGCTCCTTTTGGAGAGATTGCGAGAGCATTTCCGGACGATTCTACAGCAATTATCGCTTTTACCAATTCCTCAGGCACATTAAACTCTGAAGATGCCTTTTTTATAATTTCATCAAATTTGCTTATTCGCTCCATCAACGATTTCCCATACACAGCGCTAATTTTCTTTTTTTGAACCGCTTTGTCATTGCTGATGCTTTTGTTTACCCCCTGTTTGTTTTCATTTTTTAATTCTTTCGACTCTAATTGTCTCGAAACCAACTCCGCAATCCCAAACTTTCCATTTTTCGCAATATGTCTTGAAATCTCAAATAGAAAAACGCCATCAAGAATATCCGCGCCGAAGTTATCACCACCAAACAACGATTTTTCCTCACCTGAAATTTTCATAAGCGATTTAAGCATAAAACTCAAAAACATAGCCTCAAAATCTTTTGATACTTGCTTTAGGCGTTTGTTCTCATTTTGGCTTGTGTTTATATCGGCAATTTTATGTATCGACTTCTCCTCGATCTTCATTTTGAAACCCTCACATTATTATCAATTCCGCTTTAAGAGCACCGGATTCTTTAAGTGCTTGAAATATCGCGATGATGTCCCTTGGCAAAACTTTTAAAGCATTGAGCGCCCTTGCGATGTCTTGAACAGTTGCAACTCCTTCGATCGCGGTTACCACGGTCGTATCTTGATAAACACTTATCGTTGTAAGTTGAGTTACAACGGTTTGACCTCTTGAGAATGGCGCTGGCTGAGAAATCACAGGCACAGCCTGAATCTCTATGTGAATTGCCCCATGCGAAATCGCAACAGGAGAAATCGTCACATTTTCTCCAACGACAATTGTCCCCGTCCTTTCATTTATCACAACCCTTGCTATTGCATCGGGTTGAACTTCTATTAATTCAACTTGCGAGATAAAATCAACGATTTTCTCTCTTGTTTTAAATTCATTTGGAACTTTCACTACGACCTCAGAAGCATCTAAGGCAAAAGCGATATCCGCATTAAAAGCGGAATTCACCGCACTCGCAACTCTTTTTGCGGTTGTAAAATCTGGCTGGCGAAGAACGATTTTAATTTCATCGTCTACATTACTATTTAAAAAGTTGTTCGGAACGGTTTTCTCAACTATCGCTCCATTTGGAACTCGACCCGTTGTCGTAACATTTCGTCTATATTCCGTACCAAAAGCAGTTCTAACATCAAATCCGCCAACCGAGACAGGACCTTGTGCAACAGCATATACAACCCCATCAGAACCAACAAGCGGAGTCATAAGCAAACTACCACCATGCAAACTTGTCGCATCACCGATCGATGAAACGATGACATCAACTAAAGAACCTTCCTTAGCAAACGCTGGAATCGTTGCAGTGACTATCACAGCTGCGACATTCCTTATCCTCAAATTTTCATCCGTAACAGTTATCCCAAACCTTCTCAACATGCTCACGATCGATTGAATTGTAAAACTTACCCTTCTTGTGTCACCCGTCCCATTCAAACCAACGACAAGACCATAACCAACCACTTGATAGCCCGAGCCACCTTTAACATATCCAATATCTTTTATCCTCGTTGAAAAACTCAAACTTTGAAACAACAAAATCAAAATGATCAACTTCTTCATCTCTTCTTTAAATTTTTATTTTAGAAAAGCCAATGTAATAACCTCGTTATCCAACTCGGACTTTGACTTCTACTGATCACTCCTTTTCCTGTCAATTCGATCTCAGCATCGGCGATGTTGTATGAATAAACGGTATTATCCCAATTAACATCACTTGGTCGAACTATACCTCTTATTTTGATGATTTGAGCATCTCCGTTTATATTCACCTTTCTGCTTCCTTCGATAATTAAATTTCCCACTGAGTCAATTCCGACAATTTTTGCGCTTATCTTTGCTTTCACAGCACCACGAGCTGATGTTGAGCCCCTGCCTTTAAATTCATTTCCAGTTCCAATCGAAAATCCCGTCTCCGGTATAAAATTCAAAGCGCCTGCTCCAGAGACAGAGCCCGTAATGCTTCCGCTTCTCGATGCATCTTTCTCCATATTGCTTTCAGCAGATGTGATCTCTATGATTATAATTGTAACGACATCGCCAACTTTAAATGCTTTTTGATCCGAAAAAAGCGAACGCTGAATAACCTCCTGCGACTGTAATTCAATCAAACCTACAACCGTGAGCAGAACAAAAAGTTTTTTAATCATTGTAGAACTCCAAATTTAATTTTCAATTTCAACTTCAACGACGCCTCTGTTTACAACCTTAGCATCAAACAATTTCCCAGATGTTGGATTTAAAACCCTGATAAAATCATTCAACTTTCCATCCGCTTTTGCAATCCCAAAAGTTTCAACTTTTACATTCCCAATCTTTGCAACAACCCGAACCCTTTCTCCAGCTTTTATTAATGGCAAATCCTCAAAATAACTCTCGTAAATTACTTCGCCTTTTCTTATTAACTTTTTAACCTTTTTGCCCAAAATCGTTGTCGCATCCGAAACAAAATCGTCCCTTAAAAAAGTCGTCTCAACTTTTTCTATCAAAAACGAATCAAATATTTTCTCATTAGATTCAATAACCTCACCTCGTTTCAAATCTTTCCTCGCTAATAAAACATTTCCGAACGTCCTGACAAAAGCCTGAACAAGCATCTCTTTACGATCACCATTTGAGCAAACTTTAATTTTAAATGTCTGATATCCCTTATAATCAGAGCCACTTTTTTGAATAACATAAATTTCATCGCTACTTTGAATTAAACTCTCACCCATTTTCGTTTTCAGATCGACGATATACTCAACTTTTCTGTCTGCGAATTTATCATTCAAAAAACCAATAATAGCACTTTTCAATCTTTCAAGCCCCGAACCATTTTTGACACTTTCAACCTGTGCCACTGCAAACTGCAAAAAAATCATAAAACATATTTTAATTGCCACTTGCTTCATTTCATCTCTTCAAATTGTTTGCCATCTGGAGCATTTCTTCAACTGTTTTGATCGTCTTCGAATTTATCTCATACGCTCGTTGCGCAACGATCATATTAATCATCTCCTCAACTATATCCACATTCGACGACTCAAGATAGCCCTGCATTAATTCCCCAAATCCTTCGCTTCCCGGAGACCCGAAGATCGGCTGACCCGAAGCCTGCGTTTCTACATATAAATTATTGCCGATGCTTCTTAATCCAGCTGGATTTACAAACTTTGCAAGTTCAATTCTTCCAACTTCAATGGGTTCCGTTTCACCTGAATTTAAAACCTCAACAACGCCATCTCTACTTATGCTTATTGCAACCGCCGTTTCAGGAATCACGATTTCCGGCTCAAGAAAATAACCAGACGAGTTAATAAGTCTCCCATCCCTTGAAAGTTTAAACGACCCATCCCTTGTGTAAGCAATCGTCCCATCGGGTTTTCTAACTTGAAAGAAACCATCTCCATTTATAGCAACATCAAGTGGATTATTCGTTGGTTGAAGATCTCCTTGTTTAAAATCCCTCAATGTCGCAACGGTTTGAACACCCGTTCCAACTTGAATTTCCGGCGTGCTTTCAACATTTCCATTCTGATTTGATGAAGTCGGCGATTTCAAAATTTGATACATCAAATCTTGAAATTCGGCTCTACTTCGTTTAAACGCTGTTGTGTTAACATTGGCAAGGTTATGCGCTATGACATCAATGTTTATTTGTTGCGCATACATCCCGGAAGCAGCTGTCCTTAAAGCTCTCTCCATTTCCCATCAACTTTTTTATTTTTAATTTTAACTCCAGAAACAATGTTTTAATCAAACAGGATAAAAACACCAGCCAAAAAGATTTTCCAGAACGAACAACCTCAAACCCATCGCTGGAAAATTTGCAGAAAAAACCGTCTTCGATTTTGTAACCTGTAAAATAAAGCATAATTATAATTTCCCAAGTTCGTTTGCCTTCGTTAAGGTTTCATCTTGATGCTGAACCGATTTATAATTTGACTCGTAAATTCTGCTTGCCTCGATCATCCTCACCATCTCCTCAATTGCGTTGACATTTGACTCCTCGAGAAAACCCTGATAGATTTCATATCCATCGGTTAAATCAATTTCATTTGCACCATCACTAGCAACGAAATTCGTCGACGAATCCTTTTTCAACTTTGTCAAATCGTTAAACCATACAACCCTAATCTTATCGATAAATTTATCGCCAACATAGATCTCACCATTTCGCGTTATCGTTACATCTAAATTTTTTACCTCTGAAATCGCAGGAAGCTTTATTTCGCCACCCAAACCAATCAATACATAGCCATTTGAGTTCGCGATTTTGCCATCACTTGTTATCATAAAATTCCCATTTCTCGTATATCTCAACCCATTCGAGGATTGAACGACAAAGAAACCGTTACCGTTTATCGCAAGGTCAAGCGGATTTCCTGTGTGTTTTAAATTCCCTTGATCGAAACTTGTATATTCAGTGACATAAAGTCCGCTAAGTTCATCACCGCCATTTTGGTTGATCTCAAGCGAAGCGTTTTTAAGAATTCTGATGAAGATATTGTCCTTTTTAAACCCTGTTGTGTCTATGTTTGCAAGGTTGTTTGCGATGACATCAATCTTAAGTTTATTTGGCATCATCCCAACTCCGGATATGTAAATCCCTTTTATCATAACCTACCTCCACTTTTTTAAAAAAGCGTTTTGATTTGCATTTTTCAGATTCAAGATAAGTTGAATTTCACCGCAACCAAGTTTGTATTTTTTCGCAAGTTTTTTGATATCGCCTCCTTTTTCGACGGCGTCAGCAACCTGCATATATTCGTTTACTTTTTTTGTCTTTTTTGACCTCAAGTTTAATAGCAACTCAACTTCACCTTGTCCTATATTGTATTCTCTTGCAAGTTTTAAAATCTCCTTTTTGCCAGAAATTAAACTTACATCTTCACAACTTTCATCATCTTCGGTTTTACTTTCTCGCGCTGTTTCAATCAACCTGTCGATTTGCGGATTTTCTTCGTTCAGATAATCCACAAAATTTTTATCGGCAAAATTTTCATTTTCTTTAATTGAATTGTCACGTCTACCAAAGGATTTATAAAAAAACCAAATCCCCACGGTTACCAAAACAAGAAGAACGAATATAAGCAAAACCAGAGGATATAACTCGCTACTATGGTTCAAAATTTGTGTTTCCTGTGCCATTTTTAAATCATAAATTTTGATTTAGATTTATCGGCAAAACGATCATAAAAGTCGAACCTTTACCGACTTCGCTTTCAACTTTTATTTCCCCTCCATGTTTTTTCACAATCCATCTACTTATCGAAAGCCCAAGCCCAGTCCCTTTGCTTCCCTTTGTAGTGAAAAACGCCTCAAAAATTTTCTCTCTTATCTCAGGCGGAATTCCAACCCCTGTATCCGTAAACTTAATAATTACTTTACCATTCTCAGAGAGCGTTTCAATTGTAAGTTTTCCTCCCTCCGGCATTGCATCTTTTGCATTTATCATTATGTTCAAAAAAACTTGCTGTAAGTAAATTTTATTCCCCTGGATCATTGGCAAAGCTGGATCAAGTTTTAAGATGAGTTCGATATCGTTGTATTTAAATTGATAACTCACAAGCGTTATCATCTCCTGAATAGCGAAATTTACATTCACTGTTTCGAATTTGAAATCCTCCGGGACTTTTCTCGAGAAATTCAAAAGTCGTCTCGTTATCTGAGAAATTTTTTCAACTTGCTCTTTTACAATTTCGATCCTTTTCGGCAGATCTCGACCAAGTTGCATAAGTTGAATATGACCAAGCAAAATTTGAAGTGGATTATTAATTTCATGGGCGATTCCTCCAGCAAGTTCGCCAACCGCAGCAAGTTTCGCCGCCTGAATCATCTGGGCTTGCATTATTTTCAACTCTTCATTTGCCTTTAAAAGAGCATTATAGTTTCGCGAATTTTCAACCGCAACCGCGGTTTGATTTGCGAGAATCGAAAGCAAAAGCAAAATTTGGTTTGTGAAATCTTTTTGCTTTTTGTCCGTGTGAATTAGATAAACCCCAATACCCTCATTTCTTAAGACAAGAGGAACAATAACAAAATTTTTCTCCGTTAATTCGCCAATGGAGGTATTGATATCTGGCAACACAATGCTTCTTTTTACCCTCAACACATAATCGATTATTCCATCTTCAATATACGTTCCCAAAACCTTATCAAGATATTCCGCTCCTCGGTTTGAAAGTTTCTCAAAATTTTTTCGCTCCTCGTCATAAACATAAACATTGCAATCTATAACAGGTATCACCTGTCTTGTCAGCTCAATTAACTCCGAAACCATGTCCTCGTAATTTAATGCTGTGCTTATCTTCGTTGAAAGCCGTTGAATCAAAAGTATTTCATCTATCGAATCTTTAAAATCAGAAGTTGTCTTATCCCTTAACTCAAGTTCTTTCTTCAACAAGTCAATTGTTTTTTCAAGTGTTTTGATGTAAAGTTCACGGGATTCAATGAACTTTTCAATTTGAGGTAAAACTTCTGCTATTATTTCCTGCTCGCTCTTCACAGAATTTTTTCGAATCATAGTTCACCTGGAAAAATTTGGTTCTTTATCACATCCGCTTGAATTTTCTTTTTATACGACTCGATAAAACCATCGTTCAAAAAGCCAGCGTCAAGTTTCAAGATCTCAAGCGCAGACTCAAGATTTTCATCAAACGATTTGTCATGGTCAGCATATTCGATGTTTTCCACTTCCAACTTTGAACAGATGTATTCCGCAAGATAAACAAGTGAAGTAAGTTGCGGATTTTTTGTCGCAAGATGCGGTTGATGATGAAACGATATCGCTTCAACAAGTTGATCTGGGAAATTCCATCTTTCGGTAAGCCACGAACCAATTTCATAATGCGTTGAATTATCAAGAAATCTCCGCTCTATCTGCTCAAAAGAAAACTCGCCCCTTTTCCCAATTTGAACAATTTGTTGAAATTCCCTCTTAAAATACTGCGCAATGACAAGAAGTCCGATATCATGCAGTAATCCTGCGGTGAAAGCTTCCCCCGAAACCCTATATCCCATATCTTTAGCTAAATGCTTTGCGACTATCCCAACGAGAAGTGAATGTTGCCAAAATTTTTCGATCTCAAAATCTTTATCAAGTTTGTTCGCTAATGAACTCGCAAGCGAAACGCTCAATACAATTTCTTTTAAAGTTTCAAACCCAAGCACAACGATTGCAAAATTAATTGTCGATATTTGTTTTGGAAAACCGTAAAATGGGGAGTTTGCAACTTTTAAAACCTTTGCTGCAAGCGCCTGATCTCGTGATATAACCTCACCAAGCTTTGAAGCGCTCGTTTTTGGATTCTCAACAAGCCGAATAACCTCCATCGCAACAGCTGGGAATGGAACAAGTTGAAGTATGTTTTGAATTTTCTGCTTTACCTTTAGCATTTAAAATGAGAATTTGCTTTTTAATGAATCTCGAATCTTTTTCAAAGCCACTGAATGTAACTGTGATACTCTCGATTCGCTCAGATGTAAAATTTCTCCTATCTCCTTGAAGGTCAGCTCTTCATAATAATAAAGCACGATGACAAGTCGCTCTTTTTCAGTTAACCTCTTTATTTCGTCAACTATCGCCTGCTTAATCTCATTCTCAATTAAATTTTCCTCGGGATCTTTATCCTCGCTCTTTATGAAATCACCAAGTTCAATATTTTCACCGATCTCCAAGTTAAAAGATATGCTTTTCGAAGTATATCCAAGCGTTGTAACTTGATTATACTTTTCAATGGTCAAACCCGCTTCACTTGCGATAAGTCCATGGTCTGCGATATCGCCAACTTTATTTTCAACTTTTGCTCTCGCTTTATCGATTTGGTCAATTTTATCTCGAACAGATCTTGGCAGGTTATCTATCTTGCGGATCTCATCGATTATACTTCCCCTTATCCTTGGATAAGCAAAGGTCTCAAATTTAACTCCAACTTTTGGATCAAATTTATCAATCGCATCGCTCAAACCTATCATCCCAATGTCAACAAGATCATCTTCACAAAGCAATGCACCTGAATAAGTTAAATTCATCTTTCTTACAACGCTACGCACAAAATCGATGTAATGCGTCATCAACTTTTTCTTTACCTCCTGATCCCGAGTCTTTCTATAGACTTTGAAAAGTTTTTCAGGGGTTTCACCTTGATTTTTGCTAACTAAATCAACGGACATCGCTTACCCTCCCAATAAATTTTTTTAAGCTTTTGAATCCTTAACATTTCCATTTGTCAAAACCTCACTTTTATCCTCGCCACGGCGCAAGTAGATAAATAGATAAGCCATCAAAAACATCACTAAAGTTGAAGCAACAAATAAAACAAACGATTTGACGACCGCAACAATTATATCCATCCCTTGAAGCCACAAGGTAACAATTGAGACAAAAAACAATAGAAGCCCTATTTGAAAAATCATAGACCGCATATTTCTACCAACCTCCCCAAAAATTGTTTTTGCTTTTTAATTTCGTTTAACGATAAAAGATTTGAGGCTATTTTATTTAAAGCAATCGATGCATTCGCTCTTGGAAAGGCTTCGACGAATGGTTTCTGCATGAGAACTGATCTTTGAACAGCTGGATCATAAGGAATTGAACCAATGAAATTAACTTTGACACCAAGGAATTTATCTGCAACAAGAGATAACCTATTTGCTATCTCAATGGGGTCAACAGAACTGTTAACATTATTTACAATAAGTTTTACTTTTGACTTCCCCGTGTGATAATAAACAAGTTTTATAACTGCGTACGCATCCATAATAGATGTTGGCTCCGGGGTTACCACAAGGATATAATCATCCGAATAGCCAAGGATTTTTACAATTGTTTCTGAAATCCCCGCTGGCGTATCTATAAGAATGAAGTCAAATTTCTCTTCAAGACTTAAAATTTCATCTATAACTTGAACTAATCTTTCCCCAGATATTTCTGGAAAGTTAACAGCGCCTGAATTTGCAGGAATAAGTTTTAAATTTTCCCCCACACTGACCAAAACATCATTAATTCCAACATCTCCACGAATAAAGTCAAGAAATCTGAACTTAGGCGTAATCCCAAGCAGGATATCAACGTTGGCAAGATTTAGATCCGCGTCATAAATTAAAGTTTTCTTCCCATTTTTACCCAACAACAGACCAAGATTTAAAGTTATATTTGTCTTACCACATCCTCCTTTGCCACTTCCAATAGCTATGACATAAGCGCTTTTTTCTTTTTCCTTTGCTCTTTCACGAACGATGCTTCTTAGCCTTTCTGCTTGATCGAACATCATAATAAAACTTCCTTGTAAATTAAGTTTGCAATTACCTTAGGTTCTGCAACTGCAATATCGTCGGGAACATTTTGACCAGTTGTGATATAAGAGATGGGGAGTTTCGTTTTGTATGCAACGTTAAGAATATACCCAAGGCACACCGCTTCATCAACCTTCGAAAAAATTAATCGGTTTGGAAGCAACAATTTAAATCGGTTGTAAACATCAATCATATTCTTATAGCTTGATGTAGCACTTAAAACAAGGTGAACTTCATCGGGATCTGCACTTTTTATAAACTTTGCAAGTTCAGAGATATGCTCCGACTGACGTTGATTTCTTCCAACAGTATCGATTAAAATTATATCCTTATCTTGATGTTTTCTTACGAGACGTGCCATGTCCTCAGGCGTATAGGCAACGTCCATAGGGATGTTTGCGATATTGGCAAATGTTTGCAGTTGTTCTATCGCAGCGATCCTATAAGTATCCGCCGAAATTAAAGCAACACGTGCGTTTTCAAACAACTTATAGATCGCAGCTAACTTCGCAACCGTCGTCGTCTTACCAACGCCTGTTGGACCAACAAAAGCAAGGACGAAAGTTTTTCTTCTCAGTGGCTTCACAGGTTTTGTAAACTTTACAATGCTTGAAATTACATTAAGCACCTCGTTCTCAACTATTTTTTCATTTTTTAACTCTTCTCCGCTTAACTTCGTTAACACCGCACGGACAATTTTATTTGCAAGTTCTTCCTCGACCTCTTTTTCTACTAAATTCACAAATGCCTTCTTCAAAATGGGTGGGTACTGAATCGAATTTTTATACTTGAAATGCTCGGCTATCTCATTAAGTGTCTGCTTTACCTCCTCAATTTCATTTTTTATCTCACTGTAATCATATCGATCAAAGGAGCCCGTTTCTATCTTTTCATCGTTTAAATTTCTTTTTTGTTTTGCCTCGATTTCGCTTGTCATTCTCCTTAACAACTCAATTGGATTCCCCGAGTAATTTTCACTTTTACTATGTAACTTTTCCTCTTCAATTGCTCCAACAATTTCTATCAACTCTGGCTTTAAAAAGCCAAAAATTCCGGGTTGTTTAATTCTCCTCGTCCCCAAAATAATGGCGTCATCCCCAAGTTCTCTTTTCATCATTTCGGTTGCCTCTTTTAAAGTTGGCGCAACGAATTTTTTAACTTTCATTCAAACCTTCACCATAATTTTTTATTTTTCTAATTGAATTATCTCAAAGTCTGTGCCATAATTTCCATACCCCAAAGTTTTAAACCATTTAAAATCAAAACTCGTCAATTTTTTAAAAACGGCTGGCTAATATTAAACAGATGATGCAGATTATTACGCAAGCGGATCGCCCCGCTGTAACTCTTATCACACAAAAATACTTGACTTTTATTTATCAAGTTTTTATATTGAAATGAGTGAATTCACTGGGTAAAAATAAAGATTCTTTTAAATAGCTATGGAAAAATCAAATACCAATGGGCAAACTTTTTTACAAACCGAAGAGGAGGTCATTAATTTATATGAACTTTTACAAGTTCTTTATAGAGGTAGATGGCTTATAATCTTTGTATTTATCCTCGTTGTGCTTGCTACTGCTATCTTCACATTTATAAAAGATCCAATCTATGAATCAACCGCTGTGGTTTTAATAGAAAAAGGAAAGAAGGGATTGGGCTTAACTGGAATGCTTGATATAACAGGTTTATCCGAGCAGAGAAATATCAAGAACGAGATTGAAATACTTAAAAGCCGTTCGCTTGCGGAAGCGGTCGCGAAAAAACTTATAGAAAGAGTTTATGTCGATCCCGAGAATAAGAGAGATACGATACTTATAATTAAAGCATCAAGAAAAGAGTTAAAAGAAGGGATCAAACCATTTGCGAAAATCGAAACGATAATTGAGAGATTTCAAAAAGATGTAAAAATCGAATCCCCACGCGATGCTGACATAATAAAAATTACCGTTAGAAGTAAAAATCCAGACGAAGCAGCTTTGATCGCAAATACTTTTGCGAACTCTTATTACGAGAGAAATTTGATGATGAGCAGAAATGAATCAAGAAGCGTGAGACAATTTTTAGAGGAACAACTTGCGGACAAGAAAAAACTCCTCGATCAGGCAGAGAACCAACTGGAAACCTATATGAAGTCCGCCGGCGTCGTCGCCCTTGATGAGGAATCCAAAAAACTCATCGAACAACTCTCCGACCTCGAATCAAAACGTGGTGAAGCAATCGTCGAAATTTCATCGACGCAGAAAAAATTAAATTCATATCTTGAGCAGATAAAACAGATCGAGCCCGAATTTGTAAAGGTCGCAACCGAAGCCCTTGACCCGTATATCAAATATTTGCAGGAGGAAATCGCAAAACTTGAGGTAACGCGAGATCAAATCATCGCTCAAAATCCAAAAGTTGGAAGCCAAGAGGTTTTGACAAAAAGTTTAAAAGAGATAGATGACCAACTTGCATCTTTACGAAAGAAACTAAACGATAAATTATCAGAATTTCTCAAAACCGGATTCGCAAGTTCTGGTAGCCCCGGCACTCAAACTTATGATCCAACCGGATTTATCAAAGAGCTCAAGCAAAAAATTTTACTAACTGAAATCGAATTAGTGGCTTATGAAGCAAAGAAGAGAGAACTCGAAAGATTAATTGAGCAACTTAATAAAAGATTTGAATCTATACCGGCGAAACTGATCGACTATGCGCGACTTGAGCGAGCTAGGATGAGCAGTGAAAAACTTTATCTTTTGCTTGAGGAAAAATATCATGAAGCTATGATAGCCGAACAATCACAATTTGGCTATGTTCAGATAATTGACTACGCAACGCCGGGAATAAAGCCAGTAAGCCCGAAAGTCCACCTGAACCTAATACTTAGCATAATAATAGGCCTTGGTCTTGGCATTGGAATTGCCTTTGCAAAAGAATACTTCGACAGAACGATAAAGACGCCAGAGCAGATTGAAAAACGCGGTTTCACCGTTCTTTCAGCAATTCCAGTTATCGAAGTTGAAATGAAACTTGACGGAAAACAACTCAAGAAAGACGAAGGAAGAAATATCGCCGCTCACCTTATAACACATCTTAGCCCGAAATCGCCAGTTGCAGAAGCATATAGAGTTTTGAGAACGGGAATTCAATTTGCAAAACTTGACAGAAAAATCAAATCGATCGTCATAGCAAGTTCTGCGCCGAAGGAGGGTAAATCAACCACCGCTTCAAACTTTGCAATCACAATGGCAAGCGCTGGTTTAAAAACCGTATTGCTTGATACAGACCTTAGAAGACCTGTTCTTCATAGAGTTTTTGGAGTGAAGAGAGAACCCGGACTTACGGATTATCTATTTGGAAGAGCTGAACTCAATGAAATTTTTAAACAAACAGAGGTAGAAAATCTCTATCTTGTTCCCTGCGGTGTTGTTCCGCCAAACCCGGCTGAATTGCTCGGTTCGGAAAAGATGAGGGAATTTATCGAATATCTAAAGCTAAATTACGACATGGTTGTTTTCGATACGCCACCACTTGTTGCTGTAACTGATGCTTTGATACTTGCAAATCAAGTTGATGGTGTTTTGCTCGTCGCATCAGCTGGAAAAACCGAAATAGATGTGCTCGATAAAGCAAGGGAAATGATCCATAGAGTCGGAGGAAATGTCATCGGCGTTCTATTAAATAACTTTGACGCCAGCGCAACTTATGGAACATACTACAGATACTATCGCTACTATAGATACTACGACTATTACGGTGCGGACAAAGACAAAAGTGAGGGCAAGGGCGAATAATTAGGGGAATGTGGGCAAGTTAAAAATTTGTTTTAATCATTTTTTAACTTGTTTTATAACGGCAGGCAAAATTTTAAAGGCCATAAGAAGGATTAAGTTTTTTAAAATAAATTTAATAAGGAGGTGCAAAAGTTGGACTTCAATTGGTATGTTTTACAAACTAAACCAAAACAAGAAGATCTTGTAGAGTCGCATTTAAATTTAGCAAAAATTGAAGTTTTCAATCCAAAGATTCAAGAAATTCATTTGATTAGGGGGAAAAGAAAAAGGGTTGTTGTGCCGTTATTCCCCTGTTACGTTTTTGCGAAATTAAGACCAAATTTATTCAATCTCGTAATCTACACTCGCGGGGTTAGAAAAATTCTTGGAGTAAACGGAAGACCAAAGCCAATTAAAGAATCGATAATTGAAACCATAAAAGAAAGAATCAATGGAAATAATGGCATTTTAGTGCCAGAAAATTGTGAAATGGAACTACATATTTGCCCAGGCGACTATGTGCTTGTAACAGAAGGACCTTTAAAAGGTTTCGTTGGAATAGTTGAACGTATAAACGGATCAAGAGTGATTGTTATGCTTATTTCAATGGATTATCAAGTTAAAGCAGAACTTCACAAGTTTTTGCTTCGGAAAATAGATCCTGAGATTTTAGAATAAATTTTGGTATTTTTGTTGTAAATTTTTAACTTTTTAAAAGAAGACAAAAAAATATCTTAATTATGGCATTAACTGAAAAGGACATAAAAATTATTATGGAATTGATTGAGCAAAGGGTTGCGGAGATCAAAGTTACTCGAGAAGAATTTAATGCTCTTCGCGATGCTGTTTTTAAACTTATAGAGGTACAGTCAAGAGCCGAAGAAAGATTAGCAAAACTTGAGGAAGCAGTAAACAAACTTGCTGAAGCACAAGCAAGAACTGAAGAAAGATTAGTAAAACTTGAAGATAGAGTGGAAAACCTCGAGGAAAGAGTTGGAAGGCTTGAGGAGGCAATAATTAAACTTGCTGAGGCGCAAGTAAGAACTGAAGAAAGATTAGCAAAACTTGAAGA